>Ga0131853_10023325_pt1 | contig 11180 bp, 9 predicted proteins | sample TergutLab28metaG_FD_92764 | JGI IMG/M metagenome (GOLD analysis project Ga0131853, IMG submission 92764) | Labiotermes labralis P1 segment gut microbial communities from Petit-Saut dam, French Guiana - Lab288 P1 (version 2) (version 2) | ecosystem: Host-associated > Arthropoda: Insects >...
AGGTGGTAGGATGATTTGTTTATTTATTTGTTCATCCGTCCAGTCACACATGTAACACTGAATTGGGGTATGATTAACTGAAAAAATCTGAGTGGCCATTTCCTAATTCAGAAACTATCCCAGCAATTGCCTAGAAGGAGTGAAAACTATGAAATACCTCGGTCACCTTTATCCCGGCAACGATGCCAACAGAGAACCTGCCAAATACAGGTCTGCTCTCAGATCACCTTAACACAACATTAATAGAACAATGAATCTTACACGCCTTAATGTAACATATATTTGCAAGGCTTCGTGCTAAGGCGGATACGGGGCAAGTGAAATGCAGCTACTGAAATCTTGTAACTATATTTTTAATGCCGAAGCAACATCGAGTGTAAATTTAAGGTTATGTTCAAGAATGCAGTAACGCAATCATATTCATTTTACCTTCATGCATAAACCGCCGGCACAGAATTACGCTATTTCCACCACAAAATCATCATATCCATGACGCTAGCAACAAACTAACCGAAATGCTGCACTATCAAAAGTATAATTGTCCGCCTGGACAACGATCGAACAACATTGTCATAAAATCTATCAAGAAATGGATTACACCGAATCTTACATTACCCGACATAGAAACAAATTATCGTTGCACACATATGACTTCGTTTTACCTTATACATAGTACAGCGTCCCACAAAAATTATCCATTGCGTGTCACAAAGTGAATTTCTTACCTCTTCCTAGGATTAGCCACGCTTAACGTTCTTCGGAAAGGGAACTATTTTTACGCCATCTAGGAATAAAACAAGCAAAGGCTTGGTGGTCCGTCTGGAAGTTTGCTGTCAATTTCTGAAGACTTTCTATGAAGATTGCGGTATTTAGGATGTGACTGCTTTTATTTTGGTAATGATATGAGGCACTAGCTGCTTCCGTTGTCAGGGTAGACGTATGTTCTTATCTACCTACCAAGCTACACGGCGTCACGCATCAGAACGCAGCGTACATAAATACTAGCGTCGGAATTTCACATCTCATGTAATATTTTCAGTATTTAGAGGCACTCAAATGTTCAACTCTGCCATGTAATTCTTGTCAATACGGCTTTCTCAGATTAGCTGTACATTTGGGGTTTACCAGAATTTTGTGGAGACGTTCTTTCAATATTACGGAAAAGATTAAAACATACTAACCAATTCTGTGGGGCAGACCCCTACTTAAAAGGCTACTAGTTCTTCAGCTAGTCAAATTTCCCACATTTTATATGACTTTAAGTTTCATTTCAGTGTTCATAGGACCCCACTTCTTGTTACAATCCTGAACTTCATTAATCCAATCCATTCCCTCCCATCCTATTTATATAAGATCCATTTTAATATTATCCTTTCATCTACCTTTGTGTCTTCCAAGTCATCTCTTTCCTTCATGTCTGTCCACTAAAATGCTCTTATGTATTTTTCTTCTCTCCTGTACTTGCCACAGCAACTGCCCATCTCCAGTGGCGCACCCAGGAATTTTGTTCGGGGGGGGGTTCAACAGATTCATTTGAGGACAGAGGACAGAGAGAATGGGGATCTGGGGGCGATAGCCCCCTAGTCAGGGGTTCTGGAGGCAGCTGTGATTTGGTACAAGAAATTTCATTTCATGTAGTAAAACTTTCTTAATTTTTGGTGCTTTAAGACCATTTATGATGACAACCAATTTATTTGTCATTGCTAATGTAAAACAATTGTGAACCTAGGTAGTTTTAGAATTTTACTGCCTTTTTTCCAAACATCTTGGGGTGCTGGTATCCTAAATTCATCAATTTTTAACAGTTTTCACAATCGGGTTGAGTTTGACACAATTTTGGAGTGCCTTTGGAATTTCAGGGGGGGGGGTGTTTGAACCCCCTCTCGGTACGCCCCTGCCCATCTCATCCTCCTTCTAACAAACTCTGTGGCTAAAACCTGGAGGCCAAAATTGTAGTCATGGAATGTCCCTAATGTCTGTGTAAGTTGAAGCAATGCAAGAAGTGTCTTCACACATTGCACCTGTTTATGGTACAGGCATGCCCAAACACATTTACATGTTACGGTATTTGCAGGGTTTGATGTTCATTCATTCGTTCATTCATGTACTGAGCATTTGAATAATCCAATTCTGTAATACAACCATAGGATATAGAATTTCTCATGATACAGATCATTCCTAAATATCATAAAATATCATATCATATATCATATCCAATTAAAATAAATAGCAATTGTCATAGTCATGGTTTAGCAATACAATAAAACATCACATACTTTAAGATAACAATTCAAAAACCTCTACATTAAGATTTTCATATAAAATTAAAATATTAGTAGAATATAATACATACAGGCTTAGTCCCTATTATAATTTAAATATTCAGCTAAAGTATAAATTGAATGTAACTGTAAGAATTCCTTAAGAGCTATTTTGAACTGATTAATATTACTTGACAACAGCTTTATTTGAATAGGAAGATTGTTATATATTTTGATGCCAGCATGAAGTGGACCCCTTGATTGTGGCTGAAATAAGTTTTTGTTTTTTCTAGTTTTAATGTTCCATAATTTAGAATTTTCCATGAAGTACTGTCTATTATTGAGAACAAACATGGTTATAGAATATATGTGTTGAGCTGTTAAAGGTAATATTCCCAAAATTTTAAAAAATTCTCAGCAGGAATATTTGATTCTGGCTCCCATCGTAATTGTTTTTTTTTTTGGTGTAATTGAAGAATTTCTGTGCTATGTGAGGAGTTTCTCCAGAATAACAGTCCATAAGTCATTACTGAATTAAAATAAGCATAATAAATCTTCTGAAGTACATCTTGCAGTAAAAATAGTTTGACTACTCTGATTATGTACCAGGCTTATCTCAATCTAAGTATAATTTTATCTATGTGACCCTTCCAGGATAATGTATTATCTAGCATAATTCCTAGGAATTTGAAATTAGAGGTGTCTGTTATTAATTTATTATTATCTTCAATAATGATCATTAAAAGAATAGTTTTTTATCGAAAATTTTATAATTTTTTTTATTTAACAAGAGCAAGCTAGTATTAAACCATTCATGAATTTTTTTAAAAATCATATTAATATTATTCTCAAATATATTGTGATTAGGGTTATTGACAATTAGACTTGTATTGTCAGCAAATAATGTTATTTTGTCACTTCCATTTCAGTTTATTTTGAGTGGTATCTTAGGCAAATCATTAATACAAATTAGAAACACCAAGGGTGCCAATGACAGAAGTGTTGCAAGGTATTTTGCCATGTAGATCAGCAAATAGGTACCATTTCAGAGGAGTTTTCTGGCTCCATCTACATAGTGGTTAACATCTTGGTCTGTAAGTTACTTGATTATTTGCAAGACAACTTAATGTGTTGTTTCTGCACAGTTTACTTTATAAAACATGTAATGTAAGCACAATAAGACGGTTGCATGGCTGATGAAAAAAATTGTTGTAAATTATAATGTGTATTGGCTGGAGACACATATGGCACCGTTCTGTAGGGCTGTATCATTGATAACATTAGTGTGACTTGAAAGCATTTAATTTCACTATACATGTTTATGATACATAACTGCTGACCAGCAAAGGAACATACAGCTGTGCATCATTTCAAGTCTGTCAGGTATGCAAGTTTATCCGGTTTCTCATCTGAGCTGAATAAATTCTCACATCCAAATTTCCATATTTGGCAAAGAAATTATTTTGTTGCTTGATGCAAGTCAAACACATGTTTTAAAACTTTGACCATGTACAACCATCTGACCTGTGTATGAAGAAACAGTCCTGTAGCTCAGTGCCAATTTTGGAGCTTATCTTGTTGAAAATTATTCTATTTCAAATGCAGTATTTTACTAAATTTATTACCTAACTAATAAGGTATGTCATTTATTGAAAATCTGATGTGTAAGGTTCTTGAAAGGAAACGTGCCGGTGGATCATGCCGTATGTGCATATGGTGTTTGGAGCTACTACTGCCATGAGCAGCTGATACCCAGATCTCCATGGCAGCATACAAGCAATACTCTCAGTGCAAACTCCACATAATGTGAGGTATGAAGTTCTCAGAGCAGTGTTGCTGTACATACAAGGCTTCAGGGATATTGATATTGATACTGATATTGATTTATTGCATCCATATTGTTACATATACAACACTGGACTTGTCCAATTTGCGTAATAAAATTTACAGTACATAGTGTAAGGCAGTTTTCATATGTGGTGATAATAACAATAATGAGAAAATGTTAACAAAACAATACAAACATGAAATACATTACTATATGCATGTCACACTGTGTTGTTGGGCAAGAACTTCACAAAGTTTAAGAGGACTGTAGTACCCTCAGAACACTGGGAAACACTGCCACAACCTAAAAGACTTGAATTTTCAACTGCACATAAGTATCTCCACTCAATCCACTGTTCTTCAAAAATGTCTAATGACTTTTTAGAAATATCTCTTGCACTCATACTTGTCAAAGGTTTGCAGCAATCCAGGACTGAGTTTTTATGTCCCTGTGAGCATACCTGATGTGAAAGTGTACCTGAGTGACATGTACAGTATCTTTAAAGTGTGTGCTGAACGTTCAACTTGGACTTATTGCAAGTCTTGTGCAGTGTGATGTTGTGTAGCTGGGTGCATAGTTCGCAGCGCTTTGAAGGATCTGAGTGCCTCCATCTTCAGGGTCAAGCGGTCCATGAAGAATAGCCAAGCCAGAAAAGTAGAGTGTGCTATATAGGTACAGTGCACGTGGGTAGCAAATGTCCAGAGCATGGCCAGCCAATAGTGAGGTATTGGGAAGGGCCTTGTTTTACTGACAGAGATTGCAAAATGGAAGGAAATGAAATAAAATACTGAACTAAAGATGTGAAATTAAAAGTAATTAGGTAACTTGAAAGTAGAGAAATAAATTTACTGAATGAAAACTTTTGATTTCATCAGTACTTGTGATACAGTAGCACAATTATTAAAGTACAGCTTGAAGTCTTCACCTAACTGTGTTAGTTAAAAATGGTCGTGGCCATAATTTAGTTTAAGGAACTTATGGTAGGCCCTATCATGAGCATCAGGAAGTATCAAATTGTCTGCTACTGTGTGGCAAATGTTTTACCTTTGTAATGCTGGTTGTAGGTAAATACAAAGTTCGAATTTTCCCCGTTGGCAGGACACAGCGCTGTCAGCTGCAGTTCCCTCCGCACCTTCAGCATTGCGCTGAACAAGACTCTCGTGCACAACCAACCAGTCACATTTTCATATGTTGTACGAACTTGCCTTACGGTATTCTGTAACCAGTTATCGCTGGGTAACCTAATGATGATTTTCATTATTTCTGTCCTTGTCAGGTATTTTAGGGTAATTAAATTCACAAGAATAACATGGGCGAAGCGTGTAGCATGCATCGTAGGAAGCGAAGTGTATACAGGATGCACACACGCAAATCTCGAGTGACCGTTTGGAACACCTAGGCCTAGAAGGGAAGAAAGGCCCTTGCTTTCGCCTTGAAGGCATATCGCGGGGTTAGAGGTATAGCTGCATTCATTCTTTGTCTGACCCTGTACGGAGGTGAGTGGCTAGATTCACGCCCGGCCGCTTGCTTAATCGCGGGGTAGACAACCCGAGGCTAAATGTTTGGCGCATGTGAGCCGTTCAACGCATAGTCTTGGCACTGCTCGCACTGCACAAAAAGATGGGACCATAATACTGAAATTGATCGTAAACACTAGGTTGGGACGATGTGGATTAGTCATGGGCCGTTATGAAGACGGTAAGAGAATGTGAGGTTCCACAAACTGCGGGGAATTTCTTGGCCAACAGAGGAACTGCTAGCTTGTCAGTAGGACTCTGCTGAGTGGATTTAGATTGACATAACGAAATGTGTAGATTAAGCGGCTTGAAATAAAAATATGTTCTTTAAAGCTAATGGTTGCCGGTAGTGCTTTCTCTGCGGTTAAAGTGGTCGGGGCGTGAGGCTGATCAATAAGCGCACATAGAGGTGACGGTCAAAATGCGTGGACCTAGATCTGCTCTTTCTTATACGTCCTCATGTCGTGCACAGGTACGATTTTACCTTGCGTTTATGTGTTACGGGAGAACACTATGCTAAATCGAACCAGGGCTAACTGGACTTTCGGCCCATGTTGATGTTGACGTTTTCGGGCAGCAAGAATTAATGCTTTTGCCTCCTCAGTGCTGAACGGTTCTGACAGTTTTCGTTTGTGGTGCAATTAACTGGGTGTAATAGCTGTAGACTGTGCGGCATGTGATTGGCTACAGTAGAGGTAGACTACACGGGATATGATTGGCTAGAATAGCTGTAGATTGCGGGGGATGTGATTAGCTACAACAAACGTAGATTACATGGGATGTGATTAGATACAGCAGCTGTAGTCTACACAAGATGTGATTAGCTACAACAGCTGTAGAGTACACGGGATGTGATTAGCTACAACAGCTGCAGCTTGTACTCGGAACGTTCCGTTCACAGCAGTCCGTGCAGAGTTAATCTTACGAGCGACCGGCAGGTTACTGATTACCGACGTATAAATGAACCTGCCGCGTTGATCTTCAAGGTTCAGGAGTCATTCTTCTAGGGTTCTTGCGACCTTTCCGATGTATGCTGCACGTTCCTTCGAAACGTCATGAATCAGTAACCCTTGCTATGGGCAACGTCAACACAAAAGTGCTAAAGCCTCAGCACCGATGCTGTGGAAACGTCAACAACTCGGAGACAGTGAGGCACTTGTCAGACACGAGCAAGAGAAGCAATGGAGCTAAATGAGAAAATAATGCGCTTTCGGTAGTCATTAGGAAAGACGAGACACGGTGTGATGGGACACGTGCTGACGTGCTGTAGAGCGGTGAAAACGCAGCTTGTTTTGTGGCTTTCGGGAGTCGTATGGTGTCGGAGATGGTCTGTCCGGAAGGACTGCATATCTGCTGCAAGATAGCGATTATTTTAATTATCAGTTGCAAGGGTGAGTTTGCACAATGTCGAAAGGACAGCGATGTGTTATGCAGGTTGCAGAACACAGGCTATTGGTGTCCGAGGGTAGGGTGTCTGGGGTAAAAAGGAAGAGGGGACTGAAGAAAACTGCATAATGATGAGCGAATAAGGATGAGATGGACAGGGCATGTGGCGCGTATGGGGGAGAAGAGAAATATATGCAGGACTTTGGTAGGGAAACCTGAAGGAAAGAGACCATTTGGCAGACAACAGTTGCTTGTCATTTATTTCGTCAGGACAAGTCGGTCGTGTTGACAGCACTCCACTAGCCTGTAGACAGACGGACGGACGGACATCTTGTTCATCTTAACGTTTCAGAGTCGCGTGCTGCTGAGGACTTTGTGTTGCTGAACTCCACCACTTCGCTCAGTATCCTGGAGGTCCACCTCCCTGTGCGACCTCCGAGTGGCAGCCCGGGTCTCCCGGACCCTGACAGGTAGGTCAGTGGCTGGACACAGCAGTCGAGCGCACTGTACACACACACACACACAAACGCACACGCACGCACGCGCGCACAGCACAGCACACACACACACACACGCACAACACATACACACACACACACAGAGACACACACACACACACACACAATCTCCCTGGTGTGGCGCTTCGGCAGACACACCGACAAGTTCGCAAGCAACAAACAAGACTGCACATTTTGTGCTGCATGACGCAGAGCAAAGGCGTTATTTCACTTTCAAAATGTTGTGCGATTTCACGGTACATGGACTTACCGTCCGTACGTACTTTCACGGTGCAAGGACTTACCGTCCGTACGTACCAAATTCACGGTACATGGACTTACCGTCCGTACATACCAAACTTCACGGTACACGGACTTACCGCCCGTACGTACCAAATTTCACGGTACAAGGTCTTACCGTCCGCACGTACCAAATTTCACGGTACAAAGACTTACCGTCCGAACGTACCAAATTTCAAGGTACATGGACTTACCGTCCGTACGTACCAAACTTCACGGTACATGGACTTACCGTCCGTATATACCAAACTTCACGGTACATGGACTTACCGTCCGTACGTACCAAATTTCACGGTACAAGGTCTTACCGTCCGCACGTACCAAATTTCACGGTACAAAGACTTACCGTCCGCACGTACCAAATTTCACGGTCCATGGACTTACCGTCCGTATGTACCAATTTTATGAACACGTCACTTGGTTCGGACGTTAATGAAAATATAAACATCAAGACTACGCTGACGGAGAAGACGTTGATTTTACAGGCCTATTTACTTTCAAGAAGAGAAACCACAGTAAATTGTAAACGAATGTCTGTGTAGTAAAGTTGGCAAAAATGCTAGAAGAAAAGGATTAGGAAGACACAATCCAAATACGGTAGGTCTACCTGTTAAAGGAACCGAAAGGAAAGTCCCAAACACTCGGAACTTCACAACCGCCATTCAGACAGCCTCCATCTAGATGTCTTGTTATGGTGTGTGTTCTGCTGCCTGCAGCTACAGAGCCACGTGTTGATAAATAATGTTCTGTTTGGACAGTCCTATTGGATATGAGGTGCCCTGTGGAGCCCGCAACCTGAGGACGGACCGCATTGTGGGAGGCTCAAATGTTAGTCCAGGTAAGGAGACTCCTTTATTGTGCAATGTATGATTGCTTTGACGTTTGTGCCGCGGAAAAGGCGCGCTGGTTGCATCGCCGTCGTACGAGCAGCAGCAGCAGCAGCAGGATAGGCCTACTTGCTCGTTCTTCGCTCGGGATATGGTTGTTGTTCTTGCCAGTAGCACAGTGTACAGGGAAACGTCACACAGCACGCGAGCTTCCTGAATTTTGCACTGGGAAAGAGGTGGGAGGTTGGCCGTGAGGCTAAATGTACCGTATGATGGCCTGTAGCAGTCACGTTACACCTGCAACATATCGCTGTGCAGCTGCGTTTGCATACGTGTGAATGTAACACGTGGCGTGACGCACTGGCCGAATTTACATCATGGTGTCTAATGTTACGCGTTGGCTCAAGTTCATCTCTGGTACCCGAAGTGGCTGATTTCGGCTGAAGGGCCAGTCACGTGAAACGTTTGATAATGTGTCAGAGTGTTTCGTGTGACGGCAGGCAGCGCGGCGCTCACCGCTGTTACATTTTGCCGTGATTCGGGGTCCACACGTGTGACATCAGTGTACTGCAGTCGACACGTGCGTACTTGGTGCTGACTTATGTTGAAATAGGAAAGGAAGGAACGTACACTGAGGGTGTTGAGGTGGACATTTGGGGCCGAGTAGGGGGGGGGGGTTATTGTTGCCGCTTGGTGACGTAAGTAGTTGGAAGGTGACAAATGGTGATAGCAGATTTCTCCGAAACGGTAGTCCCTGTGTATCAATGTACACGGCGTCATATTTCAGAAGGCTGCACTCTTATTGACCAATTAAATATCGGTTTTAGTGAACTGCTCGTCACTGCAGTTTAACTGGCAATGCAACTTGTCTGTCTGCAGGGGAGTTCCCATGGCAAGTATCTCTGCAGTTGCTGGCCGGCTGGACGGCGCGCCACATCTGTGGCGGTGCAGTGCTGTCCGCTTACTGGGTGGTTACCGCGGGCCACTGTACCACAGGCCTGGCACCAACAGCCTTGTCCGTTGTGGCGGGCGACCACGATCTGTACGAGGAAGAAGGTAAATTCAGCATGTTCTTTTTACCGTGTCCATAAGCACGGCAAATGTCACCAAGTGTCACCGCGGATGGAGGCTTTCCGTGCAATAAAGCTTCGTGCTCGGAGACAAGATAAAAGAAACACTGTGTTTGTGCACATTCACGTGTAGGCCATTGTGGAGTCGCGTGTGCATGGCGAATACCGCGAAGTGACATGACATGACATGACATACAGTTACACATGTTAAACGATTAGGGAGCAAGTCGTATTATTCCAGCAATCAGCTAGATGCACGGCGTGTCAGAACGGAGGACTTCAGTCGTTTTAATGGACATCCCTGCCGAGACTCTAACTGCTGTCCGTAGAATACAGATGGAAATGTTGAAAGACACCGAAGCGTGTCCCAATGTAGGCGCTTAGTTTGTGAGTGAAGTCACACGGTGTTACGGCTAGAGTGTGCACTGTAACGGTATTATCGACAAGCCTGTGGTGTCGATAGGTATCGCCCGTTCCTAACGTTTCATGCGAGCGTTTCTGAATTTTTGTCACTGTTATGTGAGTTAAGTAAGCTTTATTTAAGTATTAATTATTGATGTTAAGTTGGATGTTACTAGCACGCTTGACAATTGGTATTTCCTGTTGGTTGTAAACAGCTATATATAATGTAATTGTACTTGGTCAAATTGTTTGTTCATTGCCTATCGTAATTGATTCTAAGTTTTTACTTTGTGCCAGTGCATGATTTCTACAAATCGTTTCTGTTATTATAAAAATTCAACCATAATAAATCAATAAATTCCCGATGAAAGACGCAGTGGAGTAATGCGTGAACATGATGCTAACATTACACATGACGCGCCCATCTCTCGTTGCAACATTGCGTCCTTATTTTGTGTGACAACTGTAGCCTGACATTGCTGTCACCACTCCGCTGGGATTGTGGGCGGTCGGTCGGTCGGTCCAGCAGGCTACGCTACTGAGTTGGACGGTAAAACAGAAGCAGTGGCAACTTGTGGTTGTCACATACACCAGTGATTCTTTATAAGGACTTAAAGTTCTTGCATGTGAAACTTTCGGCGGACAGGGCCAATTTCGGACAGATTGATAGGATCGTCCTTTGTAGCATCTATGTAACTGGAACAGCATCATTCGATGACGCATGTGACTAAATTCCAGGACGAGAACAACGAACATACGTGATTCGTGTGGTAACAAACAGCTTATGTGCCAGTAACTTCTCAAACGACATCGCCCTTCTTCAGCTGTATCAGCCACTGCATCTGGATGGGAAGCGCATCGCCCCCGTATGTCTGCCTCAGCCAGGACAGCAGTACAGCAATGGTGAGTCTGCCTCAGCCAGGACAGCAGTACAGCAATGGTGAGTCTACCTCAGCCAGGACAAAAGTACAGAAATGGTGAGTCTGCTTCAGCCAGGACAGCAGTACAGCAATGGTGAGTCTGCCTCAGTCAGGACAGCAGTACAGAAATGGTGAGTCTGCTTCAGCCAGGACAGCAGTACAGCAATGGTGA
>Ga0131853_10023326_pt1 | contig 11180 bp, 7 predicted proteins | sample TergutLab28metaG_FD_92764 | JGI IMG/M metagenome (GOLD analysis project Ga0131853, IMG submission 92764) | Labiotermes labralis P1 segment gut microbial communities from Petit-Saut dam, French Guiana - Lab288 P1 (version 2) (version 2) | ecosystem: Host-associated > Arthropoda: Insects >...
GGGGGTAAAGGCGGCCGGTGCGTAAGGCTGACAACCTACCACCATCCTGTGCCGTTGTCACGAAATCTGGGAACCTTAACTTCCTGGAACCCTCTGGGCCTGTCCAGGCCTGTAACGGGACTGATTTACCTTTTAAATTACGACCAAGCAGCTAGTTACATGTTTCATACATATTTCACAGCAAAATGAGATTATCTGCCGGAACGTCATCAATCGGTTGGGCTTTGTAATAAAGAAGCACTTTGTCTTCTTTGAGGTACGGAACTAGTTGTTGCCAATCCCAGTGGTCGCGCAGTTTAAGGCGTGGGTCTGCGGCCGCTCGCTTGCTGGGATTGCGGGTTCGAATCCAACCGGGAAGCATGAATGTCACTAGTGAGTGTTGTATATTATCAGGTACAGATCTCCACGTCGGGCTTATCACTCGTCCTGAGACTGTGGTGTGTCTGAATGTGTTCGTAGAACCTCGACAATGAGAAGGTTCTGACTCAGTAGGGGCTGACGCGCCATGGGGAGGGGAAATAATTCTTACTTTAAGCTGACTGACCTACAGTCAGTCTTTTGAGTTACTGTAATACATTTTTTTATCGGGCTTCATCAAAATCTCTACCGTTCTTTCTTTGTATCCTTCTTTACCATATTCCTTGCTCATCACATTGCCCTACACAAATCCAGCATGCACTTCTCTCCATGCAATGAAACCAGGGCCTTCGCAGCAAGAAACATGCAGCGTCTGGATACTGACATACTTGCTAATCCCTGGAAATAAACGTGGCATTTACCAGACAACGCGGTGTTCTAACCCAGTTACCTTTGACCAGCTCCAAATCGCTTCATTTTATCTAGCTGTTTGTATTAACTGGGAATATTTCATCACAGTTATCACAAAAGACCAGTTATGGAACACAATTCTAAGCAAGTTAGTCCACTTCATACGGTATCTTCCTATCCTATTCACGACAATTATATGTTCACTTCATCCTCCACCCGCCTATCTGTAGGCCCCTTCGCCCCCAGATCATTCCACCTCATGGTATCCTCGAACTAAGATTCTGTGTACATTTACTGCTTCTTCATTGCCTAAGAACATACAACGCCCACAATTTATGTGAGGTGCCGGAGGATCAAATGCTTGTTGTTTTGAAGGACAGAGAGAGAGAGGGAGTATGTATTGAGGGTCGACTGTGCAGCTTCCTCCCCTCCCCCAAAGCTTGCTACTGCTGTTGCTATGACTTGCAGAAATCCAGTTCTGCAAAGTTCGCAAATTTCAGTTGCTGCAGACTTCTCTCTCTCTCTCTCTCTCTTTTTTACCGAGCGCCAATCCACCCTGCACTCTCAGTACACATTTGCCATATTCCACACACACACACACACACACACACACACAAAACAAATCCACCCTGCGGTGTCAGTAAGCAGTTACTGTCTACTGACACTGTGTCAACCTTTACGTTACGGTGTCAGCTGCGTGTGCTGGACGGTAAACGAGGCTGACGTGGCCAAGCACTAACGAAAGGTGCAGAACATAGAAAAGGCACTCTCAGTGCTTCGCCGAACGGAATTATGCATTCGTAAAGCCTCTGAATCGCATTCGGAAGGCACCCTGATATGCATCTTGGCCGCAAGCTGGCTACACCTATTGATTTCGCGCTGTTTTCCTCAGACTCTTGAGGAGAGTCTCAGGTTACCGCCATAACAGTGGTCCCTGTCAGCTATTTCTGGTGCATCGCGTGCATGATATTAACAGTTGATGCAGCACCGTAAATGGACCGAATAAATAGCGAACCTCGCAATTCCCACCCTTTCGAAGTACGGAAAAACAAAACCGGAAAAGGCGAACGTAATAATGTATACAAAACTACCGCCTGAGTTGTGCAAACTGTTCACAGAATCATCATCATCGTCATCACAAACATCAAGGATTGGACCCTTTGATCCGATCCGTTCCGTCTCCAAAGTTACAACTGCTTTCTCCAACGTTTCTTCGGTCTTCTAATTGGTATTGGTCCCAAGGGTTATTATCGATGCCGACAGATAATTTCCACAAATCTTGGGAAACACCATCCGACATGACATCGGACAGCTGTACCAGAAAATCCGACTTCCTCACGTCCTCGATCGTGATCCCTGGGCAATGCAACTTTAGTTGTAGCACAGAGAAGCGGATGAAGGCGAGTCCTCGGCGCCTCAAACCCAAGACCTTCGGCTAAGAGAGCACACCCTACAGAAAACGGCCATGTTTGGAGGCCCTGAGGTTAGCTACCACCAAACTTACTCAGCGAGGGGCTGGTTATCCATCCTGAGGACACCCTACCCAACTCAGAATCTCCAGAGCAAGCACAGGACTGTTCACAGAATATTAATGATAAATATCGTTTACTACACGAAATTAATTTCTTCAGTGTTTTCCCATTAGATGTCACGATGCGGTCACTTGGATAAGATTATTTACGACCCTGTATAAAATGGACTGTATTATGTGTCAACAGTCTGAAAAGCAGAATTATCTGATAAATTTAACGACGCCTCCGACATCGAATTAAAAACGTAAGTACAACGGTTTAGGGCGCTGATACTAGGTCACAGACAGACACACACACACAGACAGACCTCCTCCACGTACGACGTTCTTTCTGTCTCCGTAAAGAACGTCTTACAATCGGAAAGACACCCCTCATGAAATGACCATATGAAAAATGAAGAGTTACAGCTTATGGAAGATGGTGACACATGGTCACAGCATCACAATAACAAGGGGGTGATTAATGAGGAGTCTGGCGTTGAAGGGGTGGGGTGATGCGCTGCTTTCTTTCATCAACCCCTTTGCGTCATTTCGACTTGAGAGAACCGGCCGGAACTGCAGCACCCTGTTTTACTGTCAAGCATTCAACGCGACTAACTTCATCATCTCCATTTGCCTGTCAAGCAATCTGTTTCTTCTAAGCCATCAAGCCAACAAAGCGCGTTCCTGGAGGAAGGATGAACTGCGAATACGTCTGGAAATAAGTACGATGTACACGAAAAGCCAAGAAACTGAACACAAGCATAAGGGCCAAATTTGGGAGGGAACAGGCATCCCCCTCTCTAGGGATGCACATATTTTCCAAAAATCTAGAAGGTGCCCCAAAATTCCAGGCGCAATGAAACAAATTCCATACTGAGGACCCACAAGTATTAGGAGCCTCCCTACAAAGATTAGTTGCCCAAGCGACCCGGCGCCCGAGATTTGTACACCCCGGACCTGAGAAGCCTGAAACAAGCCGCATGCTAAGGGACAGTTCCTCTTCAAAAAATTAGAGTTGCTTCACATGGTCAAGACACTTCGCACGCATTTTTTTCTTTTATTAAGCCCAAGATCATTTACAGTATGGTCTTAGTAATAAGGTGTTTTGATGGTCTTAGTAATAAGGTGTTTTGATGGTCTTAGTAATAAGGTATCCAACATTATTAGAAGACATATAGACAATATGAAGTTGCTGCTTATATGTATTTTACTATTATCACATTCTTTCATATTTTTTATCAATGCATATATGGTTGTATTTCTGTTTAATACTGTAATTTATGTATTTTTATTGTTATGTCTATGTATTCTTATTGTATGTTTATGTATCTTCATCGTGTCAGCTGGCACTCTTCGGCTACCCTGACTGAGGTTATTCCTTGCCTTTTCCTCAGTTGTAAGGCAAATGCCAGGGTAAAACCCGCAAAGACGGGGCACGGCCCGCTCTCTTCCAAATTGTTTGTGTTGTTCTAACGTACTGCTTGTTTTGTGTCGTTCTGTGTATTGTGTGTGTGTGTGTGTGTAAATGTGTACTGTACTGCCACCGGGTGGCTACCCAATTACAGTTAACAAATATATCATATCATTTATAAGAGAACAACACTGGACCGTTTTGTAAGCCAGTTAAATCCAGTTCCACAATCTCTGGCTCTTCTACTTCGACTTTCGACTTCTGGAACTACGATCGCTGCTTGTCACACGCATCCCAGCATGCACTGCCCCCCCCCCCCCCCACAATGTACCGCCTGCCTTCCTCCACACAATACACACTGTGAAACCCGTTTGGCCTACACACCAAGACTGTATAAGATGAAAGAGCTTCTTCTGCGATATTACGCAGTGTAGAGTGGTAATTCCGTAACAACGTTTCGGGACAACCTATCGGTACCACCTCAAAGGTTAAACAAGTCAAGAAAAGTTCTTGACCCCTGAAGGTGGGACCGATATGCTGTCCCGAAACGTCGACATAGGACTGCCCCTCTATGTTGTGTAACATGGCAGAAGAAATTCTTTCTTCTCATCTACATCTCGGCGGAAGTCTGAAATCGAAATCATATAACTAATGTGGAATGATAATTTATTTTTTAAATTAAAGATTACAGTCGGCATGCAATGTGATTACGTATGTACTGAGAATGCAATTCATAGGGCTGTCATAACCAGCATGGGAATATCAACCGAAAAGATAGAAGGTAATACATATACAGTACAACATATCAGTTAAATTCAACAGTTTTGTTATATATAATGTTATTTTAGGGCGACATGTTTCGACGAGGTAGAGTAGTAGAGTAGCAGTAGTAGTAGAGGAGTAGTAGTACTCAGAGGGAGTCGAAACATGTCGCCCTAAAATCACATTATATGTAACAAAACTGTTGTGTCTGACCGATACTTTGTACTGTACTGTACTGTAGTGTGCTGTACTGTACTGTAGTGTACTGTTGTGTACTGTATTGTAATGTACTGTATAGATAAACACATCGGGAAGACTAACATTAAAAATTAAAATAAAAGGTAATAGAACGACATAAGAAGAAAGAGAACGACAATTATTACTACTACTCGGTCCGGGATCGAATCCCGGAGGGGACAAGATTTTCCGCCCGTCCAGACCGGCCCTGGGGCCTACCGAGCCTCCTGTAAAATGGGTGCCGGGTCTTTCCCGGGGGTAAAGTGCGGCCAGGGCGTGCTGCTGACCACTCACCCACTTCTAGTTCCGCGGTCATGTAAGAGTAGAGCTATATCTCTACCCACCCTCTGGACCACACCGGGCCTGTAACGGGATCACTTTACATTAACCTTTTAATACTACTACTACTACTACCACTTCGTCCCAAAACTTCTAAAACACCCTAATTACATAAATAAGGCACTAATGCTGCTTTACATGCGATCTAAACAAGAAACCAACTGCTGAAGCGTTGGCGGCAATTAATCGCTGTAAGTCACATTGGTGCACCACGTGGCAAGCACCAAGTTTATATACTTTTTTTGTCTGTTTTTGACGCAACAGCCCCCCCCCCCTCCCTGTGGGCCAGGGCCTCCTCATTCACGAGGTTTATAGATGACACACAACGACGCACCACAGTCGGTAGGACTCCTCTGGACTAGTGATCAGCTCGTCGCAGAGACCTATACCTGACAACACACAACACTCAAAACCGACAAACATCCATGCCCCCGGTGGGATTCGAACCCACAGTCTCAACAGGCGAGCGCCCGCAGACCTACGCCTTAGACCGCGCGGCCACTGGGACCGGCAAGTTTCTGTATATCGCTACAGTAAAACACATAACTAATTTGCTGTTACTGGAAATCCGGGATTACTTGATTTGAATCACTGAGACACAGTAGAATGTCCGCGCCTATGAGCTTCGTCAGAAGAACTGCACTGAAACCAGAATGTCAGTGCGTCTAAGCGAATAATCTCGGGATTAACCCGGAACAGACCGATTAGTGGTGATAACAGGGCGAGCAGGTTAACCTGCAGACGTTTAGGAACTAGCGGGTATTGTAAACTGCGAACACATCATTTAAATAGTGAAGGTCAATGCCATTTTTGTGCTGACTGTACAGTACACCAACTGGCTGTTGAATGTTCAGCTCATATCTCCGCAGTAATATCAAACTGAAAGACAGTTTGTCGACAGTAACGTGTATTTGGCCAGCCAATACCGTCTAACGGTTTCCAGCTGCCGCAGCAGTTCTTAATTAAAGCACCTAACAAGAGTTAATGTTGATTTACAACGTTAACTGGGCGCTTCGGTATCTAAACGTACGTTCTGCCTCGGTTCAATAAAACACCACACGATAAAGACATATGGGAGATTGGAGGTATAGCTCCACGCATTCTTGTGGCTAACATGGCACTCTGGTCGCCCTAATCTAGTGTTTCTCAACTATTGTGAGACCGCGGCCCGGTAAATACTTTTTTTTACAAGACGAGGGCCCGGTCCCAACAAATTTACTCCTAAATACGTTTCAATTATTTTAAGTTCATACATTAAACTAACATAAGTATTAATAATTAATAATGGCATAATCATAAAGAGTGTTAGTACACTTATGTATACGGTGTGGCATGTTGACAAACATAAAATTACATTTAAATTAGTTATCAATCACTGGACTAATGAAATCTTGTAGCATATTGTAGTTTCCTCAGGCCAACATCTAGGTCTGAGTTTTTCGACACATTCACGAATATTATTCTCCTCAGAATATTTCCACTATAAAACATTTATTCATGAAAATTGCTTAGAAAACTAAAATGACAAAATTCCAAGAGAACCTCTCGCGGCCCGGTATAATTGATGCCAGGGCCCGGTACCGGGCCGCGGCCCGGCAGTTGAGAAACACTGCCCTTGTCTCGCTGAAAGAACGCCGTTACCCATGGTCGTGCAGGAGAGAGAAATTTGTGTCCCTCTCGGGAACTAAAACGTGAAACGGCGCTTCACACCGAAGAAACTGATTTCAATCAATTATTTTCATGCAACTGTAGCCCCACGTTGCATGAAATTACTTTCCTTGAGCTGTTTTTCTTCGTGCGCGCCGCCTTACGGTCTCTACTAAGTACGTATGTGAAATTTGCAACATTTCTGGGCATGCGCACAGAGGACAATATCATACCGGCGACTTCTTAGCACTGTGTGCTGTGGGCTATATGACATCCCATCACTTGCAAGCACTGCCCTCTGAACTACCGACCTACCGCCCACGTTAATGACCAGATCACTACAATTCGACACGCGCAAATTTACTGTACAAAATATAATATTCATGTAGCTCCCATACACACGAGGCTGACTTCGAACGGCGTTCTGCAAGATTTGCAACAGAAAGAAAACTCATAAGTAACAAATACTAACTTATTGCAGTTTGGTAAACAGTAATAAGAAGCCATTAAATAAGGATTCTTGACCCCTGAAAGTGTGACAGTAGGTTGTCTCGAAACGTCGGTATGGAATTACCGCTACTGGCTGGGTAATAACCCAGAAGTGCGCAGTTCTCTAGATCAGATTAGATTAGCACTGGGTTCGGGCCTTTACGGTCCCGATGCACCTAGACCTTATAGACGGGCCCTTTGTGCCCCATAATCTCATATCACACATATATATATATATATATATATATATATATATATATAATAGTAGGCTAGAAGTCAGTATTCGCAAGGTCCTGCGACCGGCCATCTCGACACAGGTTTTATTGGTTTCCCTGTGTCTATAAGCAAATGCTGAGATGGTTCCCAAGAATCCAACTTGCCACTACATGCTTCTCATGTAGCCCTCCCGACTTAAATTTATTAGTAAGCAATTTCATATTTTGTATACATGTAAAACAACCACTGCCACCCAACTGCAGTAAATAGATATTATTATTATTATTATATACTATTTATTATTTACTATATACTATTTCTTTTCTCTCAAAAGTCCCTGCAAACGAACCCACTCCAGGTTCGCCAGCGGGGCCGCTAAGGAGAGAGATAGTCGTCTACGGGGCATTTTGCATGTCTCTATATAAAAACGTAATAAAAATGCCTCTAATAAGAAAGCCCCAAGAAAGAAACGCCCATCCATGTTCCCCAAAAGTGGGGCCCCTACGGAAACAGACGCCCATTTCCGAGCCTTAATTAACATATCTTAGGGTTCCCCAGTAAAGGAGCCCTCCTTCGTCCATCTTTCAAAAGTCCCCGGTATACGAGGCCCAGTTCTCTAGCAAAATACATTTTACGTTTTTCAATCAACGCACGTCTCTCGAAAGTCGTGTAGCTGGATACCCCTGATACATAACCTTAAGAATTGACAGCGTCGTTAAATGAAGCGCTTCTGCCTTCTCACTGGCGCCTTCGGAAGGGCAGACGAAAAGTCTTCATAATGAAGGCGTCCATGTAGAACCGCTGAAACTTGCAGTGTCCTATCACGGCTTTGGTGGGTTTATACCTTCCGTGTGAAGTCCCAAACAGGTCGCGGGTCATATCCGATTTGTGACTTGACATGTTGGGCAGAAACTTAAGTCAACTGCTTCGCCTTTATTAATTTGTAACTTTTTCAATCCATAGAAACGTAACAACGTAAAATACGTCTTGTACTTAATTTTCCAACATTTTTTTGCTGCAAAACGCAGTACAAATAACAACTTCATATTTTTGGAAAATTATTTAAAATACTGACCGACCGACTGAGTGAAAAACAAACATTATTTCAAAAACACTTTTTTTGGCGTGTTCGCAAAATTGCGAAATGCGACTGTTAGCTTTGTCATGTCTATTTGTCCGTCCGTCCGTCCGTCCGCATGGAACAACTCGACTCCCACCGAACTGCAAACAAAAAAAAAGTGACATTTGACCATTTTTCGAAAATCTTTCGTCAAAATTCAAGTTTCATTAAAATCTGAGAACAATAACGGGCAATTTACATGAAGACCTACGTACATTTTTGATCAAACCTCGTTTAATTCTTATCAGAATGAGAAATGTTTCAAAACAAAAGTTGTAGAGAAAATCACAACACAAATTTTACGTTCGATAACTCTTTTCCCGAAAATCGTGACGATAATGATACCGATGATGATGATGATCATAATAATAATAATAATAACTGTGATAATGAAAAGGGAACATGTATGTTAATAGTCGTTGCAATCTCAGGAGAGAGAAATGTGATTAAAATAGAAGCCGAGAAGATTCTAAAATATAAAGACCTTACAATAGAAATACAGCGCACGTGGAATGTAAGAACAAAGGTGAGACCAGTAATAATAGGGGCGACTGGGACTATTTCAAAGTCATTCAGAAAATACGTGAGCAACATACAAGGAAAACTGAAGTCAAGGAACTCCAGAAAACAGCCATATTGGGCATTGCACACATACTTCGGAAAGTACTAATGTAAAAAATACAATAGATTCAACACTGAAACTAACGATATAAGCACCATGAATAGTAACAACAGAATAGCTGCAACACTGTATATTCCCTAGGGACATAGTTTGTCTAAGGAATATAAGCATAAATACCCTGCATAAAAGAGATGATGATGATAATAATGGAAGGATACGTACTGGAAAGACCCTGATGTTAGCAGTCACATACAGACATACACACGTAACTCAGATAATAATGCTGATTAATTTGACAGGTGACAATGTCGGATAGCCTGCATCAACACTCTAGCTGTCACATTTTTACATGAAATAACGACCAAGAAAGTTTGCCTTTATCGTTATTATGTAATCTGCCCTAATTTCCGCCCCTTGCTGCTTTCCGGGCAGACACGGCCTGCCGAGGAACACAACAACCGTACGGCTGATAACAGAGCACGCGTTCGAAGCCTCTAAACACGGGACGGCGTGCCACAGGCAGACAGGAAGGTTTGCTGTCGCGTTCCGAAAGACGGACTGCGAAAATTGACAAATACTAAAACCGCGGTAGCACAGTGGTTAAGGCGCTGTGCTACAAATCGGAAGGCCTCTGGTTCGATTCCAGATGATGTCATTGGAATTTTTCATTGACATAATCGTTACAATCGCACTATGGCCCTGGGGTCGACTCAGCCTCTAACAGAAATGAGTACCAGGAGCATTTCCTGGAGGTAAAGGCGGCCGGTGCGTAAGGCTGACAACCTTACCACCATTCTGGGCCATTGTCACGTAATCTGGGAACCTTAACTTCCTGGAACCCTCTGGGGACCTCGGGCCTATAATGGAACTGATTTACCTTTTTTTAAAACCTGATCCGGCCAAATCCCAAGGCTCTGGAGGCCACGTGTTTCACAGGCCTGGTTCATGCTACAGGCCTAGTTAACGAAACACAAAAAAAAACTATTTTATACATACCGGCTCTGGCCCTTTTTAAGACCATATTCCAAAATCTGCATGAGAATAATGACTAGAGGCCGGTGTCCTACTGCAGGTCTATATAGAACATAATTACAGGCTTGCTTCTGCCCCCCCCCCGGCCTTATAACAATACACGGCAGAGTAATTTTGTTTTGTTTATTTCTCTCAGAACATCCTGTGTTTTGGTATTATTGTTATTTGGTTTCGTCAGCACACACCATTATGAAACTGTCGTCGACTATATAAGAGTGATACATTTTACAGACAAATGATATACTTGTACCGTAACATTATAAAACAATCTATTATCCGTTTCTTTACTTCAGAGACAGAGAAGTAAATTTGTTAACCGCGTCATTAGGTGCCCTAGACTCTCGCTGTGCTAAACCACGTATGGCGACTGATTTGTATTAAGCACAATGATCAGTGTTTTCTTTCGAGACACAACGCACTACACTTGTTTAGGGACTGCTTAACGGAAATCCGGCACCTAGCTAACGATGTAAGTTCATTATGATCTTCGTGGGGTCGTTTGGTTGGTTGGTACAGACGTTTCGGAGAGATATAATGCCTCCATCTGCAGGGTAACAGATAAAATAACGACACCACACGATGTCACAGGCCAGAAGACCAATTTTTAGTTTATCACTGTGAAATATACTACACTTTAGGACTGCGTTGACAGGAACACTGAACGGGGGAACAGGGTTCAGGTTTACAGGGCGAGCTCTGAGGCTTTCGCACCGGTGTAGCTCAGAATTCAGTTCTTCTGGGATATGACTCTGCGTCAATGCGTCATCACATTATGACGTTTCGGCGGGAACATATTGACGCAACGTTCTTCTTCTTCTTCTTCCATTGGCACTACAGCCCACCGTGGGCTTTGGCCTGTCGAACAATGTCCTTCCATTTTTTCCTATCTGCCACCAACTCACTCCATCTTCTCACTCCCAGCACTTGAAGATCTCTTTCTACTTCCTCTTTCCATCTTTTCCTGGGTCTTCCCCTTCTTCTCGTCCCTTCCAGTTCTTGAGTGAAGATCTTTTTGGGCATCCTA
>Ga0131853_10023327_pt1 | contig 11180 bp, 6 predicted proteins | sample TergutLab28metaG_FD_92764 | JGI IMG/M metagenome (GOLD analysis project Ga0131853, IMG submission 92764) | Labiotermes labralis P1 segment gut microbial communities from Petit-Saut dam, French Guiana - Lab288 P1 (version 2) (version 2) | ecosystem: Host-associated > Arthropoda: Insects >...
TACATGGCGAAACCGGCTCATGGTGCGCCCAAATGGGAACAAAAACCCAAGGGCTTGTTTATATTAACCCTACCACGCCCATACCTACCATTGTTGGGCATAAATATTATGTAAGGACAAGGGTAAGCTTGCGAGGATACACTGTGCCGGGGGTAACCACCGGCTGTACTGTAGTACACGGGACTACTGTTCCCGTACGAGGGGTGGCATTACCTCCGCCATTGTTTGACGGTTTGCAAACGCCTAACATCACAGACTGGAATTTAATAGATACCATTTGGACAGCGGATATAGCCGGACTTAATATGCGTTTTATTTGGCAGCAGACAGGAAACATGGGCAATAACGAAACCTACGGCAGAGTTGACAATATTGTAATGGTTGACCTTACCGAAGCCTTTGGCGCAGGCAATGAACCACCGTTGTTTGCGATAAGGCAGGGTGTGCGTAACGTTCCGCCCAATGGCTGGTGGAACGGCACTACCACCATTACAATGCCTATCCCGCCTGTAATAACAACAAATATGTTGCCATTGGCGGCTAAAGGCAGGGCGTATTCTGCTCAAATAGATATTGAGGAAAATACCGGTACAGCTCCGTTTGTTTTCAGCCTATCCGGGCTACCCATTAACAGTGGTTTGTTTATAGATAATAGCGGCATGATTTCCGGTACAAGTAACCTTAACGAAGGGCATTATTTTGTAACAGTAATGGTTACCGACAGCATTGGTTACCGCACAGTAAAACAATTTACTTTGGATGCGGGAGAACCTCCGCTCATTCACGATGAATATATACCGGGAGCAACGTTAAATCAGCCTTATTCTTTTACGCCTACCGTCACCGGTTCGGACGGTAATCTCAGCGTATCAGTTGCGGTAACGGGCGGTACATTGCCAACCGGGTTAACTATCAGCGGCACTACTATTCATGGCACGCCAACTATAGATAACCAAAGCTGCCAAATTACCGTAACAGCGTTTAATGATTATGCACCGGAGGGTGTGTCCAAAACGTACACACTGTATGTTTCGCTTGCGGCACGCATTAATACGGTATCGCCTTTGCCTAACGGCATTGTAGACTTGCCGTATTCCTTCATTTTTAGCGGTTATGGTGAAGCACCGTATACATGGGAATACTTGGGCGATGGTATGCCGCCGGGGTTAAGTTTGAACTCAGACGGTGTTTTATCCGGCACACCTACCGCTACAGGAACATATTCGTTTTTGGTAAGAGCCACAAACGAATTCGGTTTCGACACTAGGTTATATACTTTAACCGTGTACCAATTACCGGTGATAACAACGACGATATTAGGTTATGCTCGCCTTGGCAGAGCCTATTCTGCACAGTTAACGGCAACAGGCTCAATGCCTATGACTTGGTTTATAACCAACGGAAATTTGCCTACGGGGTTGTCGCTTAACCCGAACACAGGCATTATTTCCGGCACACCGGTAGAAGGTGGAATTTTTACCTTTACCGTGGTTGCTACAAATATCGTGGGTGTTTCCACCCCCGTAACATTTGCAATTGAAGCGGGGCAGTCTCTTGCGATTATAACTACTTCTCCTTTGCCCAACGGAATTTTGGGCGTTGCGTATACGCCGCTAACCTTTGAAGCCGAGGGGCTTGACGATTCATTTATTAATACATGGTCATGGGTGGCGCAAGCCGGTTCATCCTTCCCGCCGGGGCTGATATTAAATGCTAATACCGGTGTGTTATCCGGCACACCAACGGCTATAGGCACTTATAATGTAAATGTTACCATCACAAACGGCGTAAACACTGCCACTGCGCCATTTACGATAACCGTCGGTACTCCGCCTGTTATTACTTCTAACTCAAATATAGGCGGCGGCGCATCCAGACCATTCAGCACCGTTTTGCAAGCAAGCGGAACACAGCCCATAACATGGGCAATGACAGCAGGGCCAGCGCCTGCTGCCGATATCAATTTAAGTTCGGCAGGGGTACTTTCTTGGCTTATACCTGATATTGGAATGTACACATTTACAGTGGTTGCCACCAATGTATTTGGCGACTCTGCATCTGTCGAGTTTTCGCTTACCATTACCACGCCTTCCATTATTGATGTGGATTTAGATGACGGCATTGTTGATGTGTATTATTCGCATACGTTTACCGCAGGCGGTGCTACGCCGTTTACATGGTCGCAAACGTCCGGTAGCTTTCCGCCGGGGCTTGTTTTAGACCCGGTAACGGGTACATTGTCGGGCTATCCCGTCACAAGCGGCACTTACGATTTTACTATAAGGGTAGACAATATCGGCGGATATGCAGAAGAAGCGTTTTCGCTTACGATTTTTGCAAGGCCTGTTATCACAACAATGGTGCTTAACAGTGGCAACGAAAACATTTATTATTCGCAAACGCTGTTGGCAACGGGAACTACGCCCATAACATGGAGTATCCTAGACCCTGTGGGCGACGAAACGGGGTTGCCGCCGGGGACATCACTAACGGGGGCTACCATATCAGGTATGCCGTCTGCACAGGGGATATACAAATTTACGGTTGTGGCAGAAAATATAACCGGTCTTGCTTATGCCGATACACGGCAATTTACCATATCAATAGGCCCGGAGGGTGCGCCGGTTATAACCACCGGTTCTCCGCTGCATGCAACAAGGGGCGTGCCGTATTCGTTAATCCTAGAGGCAACAGGTGATTTGCCTATAACGTGGTCAAACAGTTCTGTATTGCCCGACGGATTATCCTTAAATGATGATGAAATATCCGGAACGCCAACGGTTGCAGGTGTGTTTAACTTTACCATCGTAGCCGAAAATGCGAATGGCAGCGATTCCAGGACATTCACCATAATTATTGCAGACCCGCCTGTTATAATCACAACATCGTTACCGGATGGAACAACCCGCACGGTATACTCGACAACATTATCTGCCACTGGCGATGCTCCGATATTATGGCTTGTGATGCCTATCAGCGGCAGCGATACAGGGTTCCCGCCAGGGCTAACTTTAGATACTATTACGGGTGAAATCTATGGTACACCTACCAAAGACGGCATTTATATTTTTAGCATGAGAGCTGTTAACTTAGCCGGTTATGATACCGTCCAGTTTTCGATAACAATCATAAGTGTAGGTGGAACATTTATTAACGGCAAAGAAATAGGCGACCTGTTTATCGCAGGAAAAGAAGTTAATCAAGCGTTTGTTGGCGGCGTTAGAATTTATTAAAAAATACCCGGCAGGTTTATATCCTGCCGGGATTTTTATTACTGCTTTATGGTACTACTACCGTTGTTGGTACTATCAGATATGGAACCATACTTTGTTCTTCTGCTGTCAGCAATATATAATCCGCTTCTTCTATTTCTTGGTTAACCCAAGCTTCTATTGTTGATGCTGCGTTCCAGTACCAAAAGCTTATAGTTCCATCCACATAGGCGAATTGGGCTATTTCTGCTGTTGGATACGCTGTTGTAAGATCTGCTTCTAGCGCATATTGCCCCACAAAGAGTAGAATACCCGGCGGCAGCTGACCGCCCGGAATTTCGCCATTGTCGTCAAGTGTTGGGATACCGCCCGGTACACCTTGAATCGATTTTAGATACTCATACGATACTGCGCTTGCCATAACATATCACTCCTATAAAAAATTATTGGGGTAAACTACCCATAGTACGCCGGGATCTAACTTTTTGTTTTCCGGCAGGGATATATATGCATCCTCTTCCAGCATTGTCATTGCTATACCGCCCGGGTCGCCTCTGTCGCCCTTCGGCCCTTGCGGCCCGACCGGCCCTGGTGGCCCCGGCCAAGGTATGCAGGGTTTTCTTTTGTTAAACTCATCCTTGGGCAAAGGATAAAACATATCCTTTGGAAAGGGGATGTTGTCAAAGTATTCGCAAGCTTTCATTGCTGCTTCCCCCCTTATGGCAGTGTATTGGCTTTATGCTTGTATTATATGCAAGGGGTAGGGGATGGGTGACGGAACGATAAAATCTAATAAATTTCACTTGACAATTAAGCTTATCTATGGTAATAAATAAACAAGCGTTCATACACTGAAGGAAAAGATAATATGATGCCTAAGGGAAAAGATAAAACCATTTCTACAAAAGAACGAATTTTCAATGAAGCAGTCATATTATTTTCCCAAAATGGTTATACAGAAACATCTATGCGGGAAATAGCAGATGCAGTTGGTATAACAGTTGCCGGGCTTTATAATCACTATAAATCAAAAGAAGATATCCTATACTCACTGTATGACTTTTATTCAAAGCAGTGGAAAAAGGCTTGTTTAGATGTTGATGAGTTGCTTGTTATAGCCGAGGTTGGTACCCCTTATGATGTATTCAACAGTTTCACTTTCTACTTTGATCCTGCACATCAACACGCTATGGATTGTATAATTAAAATTGCGGCGAGACAAATGGGAAGTGATACTCGCAGCGAAGCACTGATTAAAGAACATAGCGGTTCAACAGAGGTTGTAGAGGTGATTCTCAATCGCTTGATAGAATTAGATAAAATTGAACATCTGGATGTAAAGAGCTTTGCTTCCGTGGTTACAATGTTTAATATTTCTAGTGCTATCGCAAACGGTACAAGCTTAGAGCTAAGTCCAGAACAATGGGAGAAGTCGTTTAAAATGCTTTTCTCTCTTATTGAGGTGAAATATGGATAAAATGAAATGTCCTATTTGTAACCGCAGGGCTTTTGATATCTCAGGTTTTTTGGATAATAGCGTTGAAGTTACTCTCAAGTGTCCCCATTGTGGTAAATTTGTTTCAATACCATGCGGCAAGAATACAATTAAAAAAAGTCAAGATAAAGTTGAAATTAAGGAAAGAATTGCAAATGCTGCTACCGATATTTTTTTCAAAAACGGATATATCGAATCTGATATACAAGAAATCGCTAATGTAGTTGGATTAGATTTATTGTCACTGCAAAATCATTTTAAATCAAAAAGAGATATATTGGATTACATCCTGAATTTCTATAAAAATGCGGCAGGAAATTTCAGAGCATCAGAGGAATCTCTTGCTAGGCTTACAAAGGATGCTAATACAGATGATGTTATTGCTTGTATGTATTTGTATTTTCCAAAAGATGAGGAAGCATACTACTTAAAGACATTACAAATGCTTTTTCAAGAACGCTATAGAAACAATGATGTGAGAGATTTTATTGCAAACAATCTCATACTTTGGCAGAAAGAACATGTTGCAGGAGTTCTACAACGCTTAGTAGACGCAGGTGCTTTGAATAAACATATTGATATCGATTTTTGGGCAAAGCTGCATGTTAGTATTACTTTCATTTTTGCAGAACGTTTCGTAATTGGTATTGGAGAAATGTTTAAGCAGTTTGAGGGTAAAGGAATGGAAGCAATGCTGAGGACAATGTACGATCTTATTTTTAAACTCTATGGCAAGACCATAGACGTCTGATGTAAAAAAAAATATAAAATCATACCGAGCAGTGGAACCTGTACGAGTTACCAAATAGCCGGATGAATTATAAAAACCAATGGAATAGACCATCATTATGAGGTCTCATTTATCCATAGTTTTTATAATCATCCGGTTTTTATATTTTATTAGAGAGGAGGATACGTAGTCGCAAAGCTTGCACGATGTATAGTGAAGGAGGATAAATGATGATTAAGATAACTACTATCTATCTAGTAATGATGGTAATTACAATGTATTCAAATAGCTACAAAGATGTTGAAGAGGGACCGCTGTTGTTAGGCGTTTCGTCATCTGCTGCGCAGCAAGCTGATTTTACTTTGGAAGATGTCTTTTTTAACTCTATGGTGTTTTTATCTGATTGGCATCCTGAATATAGAAGGCAAATTGTTGACAATTTTTATTTCAACGCACAAGGTTGGAGAATGTCTGTAGACAGCTATAAAGAAATGTTGACCCAAAGGGATATGATACTTGAATTAATTATTACCGATGAAATGAACGAGTTTGATAAGGTTAGGGCTGTTCATAAATGGCTTGCAGAAAATGTATCATATAATACTGATGTTTGGAGTTGGGAGCGTTTTGACAGATTTGGGGACGGATGGAATCCGGACTTCCAGCCAGTAAGGTATGCGTTCGAACATCAAATGGCTTGGTCTGCTTTGGTTTTGCGAACGACGGTTTGTGCAGGCTATGCTGATGCTTTTGTGTATCTCCTTGAACCTTTGGATATTGAAGCTATCTTTATTTTCGGACCAGTTACAACTCCAAATGGAAGTAGTTTTCCACATGCTTGGAATCTTGTACAACTCTCAGAGTCTTGGTATCATGTAGATGTTACATGGAATCGATTTTACTGGGATGATAAACCGATTGTAACTTACGACTGGTTTTTGCTTTCCGATTGGGCAATGCGCCATTGGGGTCAATATACAAGAAGTTGGAATGCTGACGCTTTTCCAGCTGCCCCAGCAGGCTATGAATGGGATGATAGCTTGTGGCTTGTTTTTGATCGCCAGATGTGGCGTTGGATGCTTGTATCAAAAATTGCGTCATAAAACTGTATAGCAAGGAGTAGCATAATGAGTATTTTAAATGAGGCTAATTGCGCGCTGCGTCCTCGCATCTTCGATATTCTTGAACGGGCATCTAACCACAGACTGGTTTATGTGATTGCAGGTGCTGGTTATGGAAAAACCGAAATGGTACACCACTACATTAAGCAGCAGCAAGACGCTGTTGTTTGGTGGTTTCAGCTTACCGAAAGAGATAACATAAGCTCAAGATGCTGGGAACGTTATGCGCATACTATCTCTATGACTAATCCAGAACTTGCTACCAAATTGCGTGAACTTGACTTTCCGGAAACCTTGGTTCAGTTTAAGCAATTTGCAGAACTTATGAAAAGCAAAGAGTGTGATACTCGCAAAACGTTTATCGTGCTTGATGATTTTCACTTGATACATTCCAAGAGAGTCATCGATTTTGTTGAGCGTTGCGCACAGATGCACACCTCTGATCTTTGCATTATTATTCTATCAAGGAGCGAGCCTAATATTAATGCGGTGTCCTTGCTGGTTAAAGGTAAGGTGAGCATTGTAACCGAAGATGAATTGCGATTTACGGAAAAAGAAGCTGAAATATTTTTCCTCCAGCAAGCAATATCATTTTCTAGGCAGGATATTTTGCAAATACTTAAGGTGACAAAGGGCTGGCCACTAGCAATTAACATGCTAGTTGTGATTTTAAAAAGAACGTCTAACAATCTTAAATATGCCCTTGATGCCATGTCGCAAAATATTTTTAAATTGTTGGAAAATGAGGCATGGGATAGTTTTTCGGAACATGTTCAGAAGACGCTGGTTAAACTCTCGTTGTTGTCTGACTTGCCTGCGGCTTTATTGCAAGAAGAAATGGAGTTTTTTCAAGATATTCCTGAACTTGCTTCATTTATATGGTTTAGTAGCTTTACGAGTGAGGTTAAAATTCACCCGCTTTATTTAGAATTTTTGCGAAGCAAACATCATATTTTGTCAGATGAAGAAGAGCAGGAAGCATATCAGAGAGCAATTGATTGGTGTGTTAAAAATGACTTTTATATAGATGCCATGCGCTATTATGCAAAATTGGGCCAATTTGAAGATATGGTTAAAATGTTGCTCTCACACCCGCTTAGATTGCCCCGTGATACCAGCGAATATTTTTTGGATATTATCGATAACTTAAACGTGGGTGAAGAAAGACAACAAGCCCGAAGTCTTTTGGTATTAAAAAATTTTTTTACACCGCTTTTGCTTGCGGGTGCAGGAAGATATGAAGAAGCAGAGAATAGAGCATTGGCTGTTATAAAGGAATGGGAGCATGTGGACGAGCCTCTTGCTAGTGTATTTCTTTATACTTCTTACAGCAATTTGTCGTATTTAAGCATGTATACTTGCACTTTTACGCATGAATATAACGGTTCGGTTTATTTGAAAAAATCTGTAGAATATTCCAAGCGGGCGCCTGCTCCGCCTGCACAGGTAACGGGAGCTTTTATCAATGCAGATATTCGTTCTTTTGCCTGCTTGGTAGGCGAAGGTGCAGATTTGCATGAATTGGATCAATTTTTGGAAGCCGCAAGACAAACTGCTTTATATATTGATCAAACTCCTTTCTTTGTATATGCCGGGTATGAGGACTTGGTTGCTTGCGAATGTGCTTATTTTAAAAACCAACCCAGCTTAGCAAGAAATTGTGCTCACGATGCAATTTTAAAGGCTCGTGAAAAAAAGCAGTATAGCATTGCGGCAATGGCAGAAAGCTATTTGTTGCGTATTGCAATGCAAGAAGGCAATGCTGCTTTGGTTAAGGAAATATTAAAGCATATGCATTCTTATTTAGATAATCCGAATTTTTCTAACCGGCAGTTGTATTATGATTTATATACCGGTGCGTTTTATGCGTTAGCCGGGCTTCCAGAAATGGTTCCGCAGTGGCTGGTTGTGGATGAAAAAGAAACGGCAGCCGGTATACGTATGCCTGCCAGAGAACTGATTGTAAACACCTTGTACTATTTATCTGCTCACAAATACCAACAGGCTCTTACGATTTTATGTAATTCCTACCCAAGAGAACCTTATGAACGGTTCTTATTTGGGGAATTAAAGCTGTTGATACTGATGGCTGTAGCTAGAATAAAAACCGGAGATACTCAAGGAGCGATTGCAAATTTTGGAAAAGCATACAAAATGTCGTTTGACGGTATTTTTGAGATGTTTTTTATAGAACGAGGCAAAGAGCTGCATCCGTTAGTAGCTGCAGCATTAGACCAAACAGGCCATGGAATCCCAGAAAAATGGCTAAAGACAATTGACCGCAAAGCGTCCATTTATGCAAAAAAGCTTGCGATTATCACAAGTGCATTAAAAAAAGACCACAACATTATAGAAACTGCCTCGCTATCAAATAGAGAAATTGCGGTTTTAAAGGATATGTATCATGGTCTTTCTCGTGAGGAAATAGCTGCAAATCAGTATCTGTCTATAAATACAGTCAAAAAGACTTTACAGTCTATATATGTGAAGTTGGATGCTAGCAACAATGTAGATGCTGTTCGGATTGCACTTGAGAAAAAATTAATCGAATAGAGCCAAAAGACAACACAAATAAAACCCTTGCAACGCTCTATCAAAAGAAGAGTTATTTGCCACAAGCATGGGTTAATCTTTTTTTAAAGCCGCCGGCATTTGCCGTCGGTTTTTTTGTTGCGTTTTTTTACCCTTTTGGGTGGAGTTTTGAATGCCCGATGCAAGTATAATCGGCACATAAGCAACACAGCGGTTTTAAAAGAAAGGGGTGTGGCAATGAAGCGTTATATATCAGTGTTTTTAGCGGTTTGTCTCTTAGTTAGTGTAGTTTTGCCAGCAACAACTAATGGTGAGATAGGGGATCAAACCGAAGCTGCAAAAATGAATGAAGTAGAAGAGTTTCAAGAAACCGAAGAAGACAACTCTCCCGGTCTCGAAGATGCTTTTTATGAAGATGCGGAAAAGAACGACGAAGAAAGCGACGAAAAAAACAGTAATTTGGAGGAAGATATGAATATTGAAGACATCAAAGATGAACATTCCCTCTTTATATTTATATCTTTGGATGACGAACACAATTTAAATGTGGTTGTTTCGCCGGGAATTAGCTATGAAATAGAGGATGAAAATAGAACAGGAGCGATTATCATCATACTCAAACCCGATGACCCTGAAATGGAGATTACTGAGGACAATATAGATATCGATTTGCCTATTGATTGGATTTATGAAATAGACATTTGCAGCGATAACATTACTGCCGTAACTTTGTCCAATGAAGATATTTTTACTACCGCACACTTAGAAGTTTATATAAGCGTGGATGACTGGCATAATGTGACCGTTATAACTCCGCTTGGCATTGAGTATGAAGTAATGGCTGCACATGAAGGTGAAAACAGCGGAGATGATATCATTGTCATGCTTATACAAGAAGATGCAGGGATAGAAATTTTCGAAGAGCTTATTCATGTAAGTGTGCCTTCAGGATGGGCATATACAATAGATATTGACAGCAAAACCGTCATTATAAGCCCTGCCAATGAGGGATTGCGTTTTTATGACATGTATGGTTCGCCTTCAACTACTATAGTTACGGAAGGAATGGTTAACACATTGCTGTTTGGCGAATTACATGCTTTTAACGTACTGGGCGAACTGGTTATAGACCGCAGAACAGCACCGCATGGGCTTACAATCAATGCATTTAGTAAGGGTAATTGCGATTGCCATCATGATGCTGTCATATATGTAGAAGGCCAAAGCGGAATCGCGCTTTTTCCGGAAGAAAACAATACCTATACAGTTACAGTAAATGACATGGTAAACGGCGAAGTTGCCCAAACGGCGGAAATAACCATTACCTTTGATGTACAAGAAGCGCAATATTCGGATTTTGAACCTGCCAGCGTTATAACGAATACTGACCAATTCGGTCGTACCGTTCATACTTTCGAATTTTCCAGTGCTAATACGCAAGTGCTTAGAGGGTTGCGCCCCGGTCAAACATATTTGTTGGAAGTTTGGGGTGCCCAAGGCGGCAACAACGGCGGTTTAGGTGGTTTCGCTAGAGGCATTTGGACTGCTCCCGAAAATGTAGAGCAATTATTTATCAATATCGGAGAGCAGCCTAGAGGTTCGGGCGGCGGAGGCGGCACAGATATACGCACTATAAATGGCAACACAATGGAAAGTCTTGATAGCCGCGTTATTGTCGGCGGAGGAGGCGGCGGAGGAGGCGGCTGGGGCATCGGTTTTGGCGGCGGCGCAGGCGGAGGCGGAACCTCTGCAGAAATTGTCTCTACCGCAGGACTTGTAGGGCCGGCAGATGGCGGCTCATCAAACAACTTCTCAGCCGGGTTGGCTGGTGCTGCTGGTACGGTTAGTGCTGGTGGTGCAGGTGGTAGAGGCAGAAATGGTGCAAATGCAGGTGCAGGAGGCATAGGCAGAAATGCAGGGGGCGGAGGCAGCGTTGCCGGTTCAACTGATGACGGAGGCGGAGGTGGCGGCGGTGCAGGCTTTGGGGGCGGCGGCGGAGGCGGCGGTCATGTCAGAAATGTAGGAGGCGGGGGAGCAGGAGGCGGCGGCGGCTTTCGTGGTGGTAATGCAGGTTTAAACAACAATGCAAA
>Ga0131853_10023328_pt1 | contig 11179 bp, 3 predicted proteins | sample TergutLab28metaG_FD_92764 | JGI IMG/M metagenome (GOLD analysis project Ga0131853, IMG submission 92764) | Labiotermes labralis P1 segment gut microbial communities from Petit-Saut dam, French Guiana - Lab288 P1 (version 2) (version 2) | ecosystem: Host-associated > Arthropoda: Insects >...
TATCTCTTCAAAAGAAAAATTTCTTTTGGTGTTTTCTCCCCCCACAAAGTGAATTAGAAAATCGGGGGGGGGGGGGGGGGGGGGGGGGGGGGGGAGTTCGCAGCGAGGCAGTTAGTTGGGGCACTGCACTATGGGATTCTATTGCCGCTGGGGTCATTGGGGTTTTCATTCACTTAATCTTTCCTGCCGCACTATAGCACTTGTTTCGACTCAGCCTGTAACAGAAATGAGTACCATGGGTGTCTTCTGGGGGGAAGAGGCGACCGGTGCGTAGGGCTGACAACCTTACCAACTTTATGTGCCGATAATCTAGAAATCCTGGGAGTCTCAACTTCCTGGATCCGTAAGGGCCTTCCAGGTCTGTATAGGGGTAGGTTTACCAAGTAACCTGGGGTATGATACCGTGCTGATTGGTAAATATTAGGGTAGTTTCGGAGGAGGTTGATGTTTCCATTTTCAGGATAAGCAGAGCTAAGAAAATTAAGTAAGTCTCTCATCTAAACGTCGGTAGCTATTAACTTATATCAACACATTATTTTATCCCACAGTTCTTAAGACTTCATTAATACTTAGCTGTCATCTTACAACGGACTGCTACTGCCTTCCCATGTTTTCGATTCAGAATGTATTTTCATCCCCGCCCAAATAAGCTTTATAGTTGGTAAAGCTGTGGTCAATACACAACACACGAACCGACTCAGTGAAGCTGCTTTCGTCTCGATGTGCTTTATTTTTAGATATTTTATCACAATTTCGAAGTTCAAGAAAAAGCAGGGCTTCTTGACCAATTTAGTTACCATTAGGTTCTCGACAAAGATGTTTCCTTGTGTACTACAAAGCAAAATGATCTAAACGTCGCAACCGGTGAGTAAGAAAGCGGGTGTGAAACGTAACAGACTACTTGCATTTAGGAGGAGAGCTGAAAACAACTACATCTTGAAGAGCGCAGTTTTTTGGTATATCGCTCCTTGTTCCTTGGTAATTTGATACCGACTTTTCCGGGAGTTTCTTGTCTCGATCTTCAGTATAGTCGAGGTTGGAGGGAGCAAGTTCCTTTGACACTTTCGTACCTGTTTGCTAACCTATGCTATAACATAGCCCGGAAGACCTCAACAGCGCTGTGAGAGCCTCATGTAATGTAACCTTAACCTTCTGGTAAATTAACCGTCTTCCGGCTGATGTTCGACCAAAGAACTGAAAATACCGCGGCCTTCGGACCGTTGTTTAACAACACTATTTTATTATTGTATCATCATTATCATAAATATTAGCGTAATAACGCTGTATCAAATGCAGAGAATAGTTGTGAAGAGTAAATTGACTGAGTGGAGGTTTACTTCTGCTGAAACGGAAGAGCAACAGAGAAAGCTGCAATACGGCTGGTGATGGAGCTAATTGGTTCAAGTGATAATTCGTCTGACTGGCATTCGACAGGTGCCCGGACATAAACTGCGGGGGGGGGGGAGGGGGACACAAATTATCCTGACTGAGTTTTGATGTCACTTCCCTTTTTCGTTTTAGGAAAGAGCCAGTGTGATGCATTTTAAACGGAGAGCCGGTAGTGCTGTATATTACTTAGGTAGTGTACGAACTGCAGGCCTACTTCGAACGGAATAAGAGAGCTAGTTACAACCGACAAGAAGGATCGGGAAACGTGAAAAACCCCGTCCGTACCCACAGACCGAAACATGGGGGTTAAGAGCGATCTGTTGTCGCCACTTCGCAATACACAAACCCTAGCCCTTTTAATGTTGGTTTAACATTTTGTCTAAGACATACCCAGAAGCGAAATGTAATTGAGAATTATCCCATTTGTTTTCTTTCAGTAAGACACTCGTTTTGTTTATAAATAATGTATTTTCAAACTCTCTATGGGCTGAGAGGTGCATAGTAAATTTAAAAAAAAAACAGTTGAGAAAAAAGTTATTTGAAGAGATAGGCATAGATTTTCGGGTAGTGCTGAAATGAATCTGAAAGCAGATTCTTGTGAGGCATGTACTGTACCAGCAGTAGGTAGCTGAGGTTCTGTGACCGCGGCGATTAAGCTTCGTATTTTGTAAGTTGTGGAGACATCCTTAACTACCCGAGCTACAACCAACATTTTAATACTGACTTCACTCAATGTACTTAGTTTCTGGTCTGTTGTCAAGACTCTACCATATCACTCTACACGTGCGTAACAGCAGACACCTATTTACGGAAATTACGTCTCCTCACGCAAAAATATTATGAGCTGTAAGTGAATTTGTCTCTTGAAATACAAAGAGGCGTGTACTTTCATGAACGTTACGCGAAGGTGCTCTTTATTGTCGCACATTTTACTTGCCGGATATAGTGTATTGCATAGTAAAATAGGTTGACAATTCATCTATTTCTTTATTTTATATTGTATTGCCTCCACGACCCGCGGACCATCCAGTAGCTCAGGGTTTTCTGTTAAACAAGTAAATTTCGCCTATTCTCTCGTGCACAAGCGTTCTGATAATTTCTTTCCTACATAGGCTATTCAACTACTACGTAAGATTGAACTACAACGATCGCCGTAATCTGAAACATTACGCAGTGTCACCTGGCAGAAACGTACCGACGGTTCAGAGGATCCTGCAACTTCCATCATCAAAGTAGGTTAATAGGATCATCTTGTAATATACATGTTTAAAGTTTTTCTGACCGTGCATCGCGATATATCCGTATAATATGAACCACCAAGATGCAATATTTTCTCTTAATTTATTTCAATGAAAAGCCTGTACATGTTTCGAGCAGGCCTGCTGTTCATCATCAGGAGGATCGACTCTGTATAAACTGCAATTGGTATAGTCATGCTTTATGTTGACTGTCTGCTGCCAGCAGCCACTCAACATAACGCATGACTATACCGATTGTTGTTTATACAGAGTCGATCCTCCTGATGATGAACAGCAAGCCTGCTCGAAACATATACAGGTTCATCATTGAAATAAATTAATAGAAAACAGTACATCTTGTTGTTTCATATTATACGGTAATACATGTGTGTCAGCCTGGTGATGATCAGATATGGTTGAAACATTTAGCTGACTTGAACTAAGTACATAGTGATTTAAATTAAATATGTTGGTTGTGTTTTACTGAATTTGTTACATGATTTAAATTATTGAAGAGCACAGTGAGGATGGATTGCGTGAAAAATGAAGCTGGGGAGTGGAGTTTAGGCCTTTTCTGTGACGTGATAGCTGGTCATTTGTATGAAAACATTCTTACGCCGAACGTATCAGCGAATATCTCTTTACTCCATGTGAACACTCCACGTTAGAACAAGAGTTCTTCTTGTGAAACAGCTTTCCAAATTGCGTCCTTCAAACACCTCGACGTGTGTTCACTACTCTCTCGCTTACATTCACAAATTCGTTGGAAATGTAACTGTTTAATTTGCTGAAATCTAGTAAAGTGCGTGGCAAGGCCTCTTGATCTGTAATTTAAAACAGTATGACACAATTCCTCAATTTTGGGCTAAATGCCTCGCGTATCAGCGGGAGAATTTGCCGCATTATCGGATAAGATAGAGCAATGTCTTTAAAACTTTATAAGATAAAGCTGTTTGAATAATATTTAAAAAGTACATACTCCTCTTTAAGAGAAGGCACTGCATCTGAATTATAAAACCCAGTACATTCACGATATTTAACTAAAAATCGCTTTCATTATGAGAATCAGACGAACCCCGCGGATAATCTACACGGGTGATGCTTAGTTATTAAAATTCAGTCAGTCGATAACGTAATTACCATTTCCCTGTGAAATCTTAATAATGGATTGCAGTTGTGCCTTGTCTGTGTGGAGTACAATTAGCTTTCCAAAAATATATGGGAGATCCTTCTATTAAAGTTTCAATTTCGGCATATTTCTGTCCGTTTTTATGCGTTTCATTATAATGAAATAATCTGAACCCTGAAGCATACTGCATAATCGGCACTCCCAGTTTAGTCTGAAATTGTAAAATAGTTTAGCTTTGGGCTGTTAACTGGTTCCTTTGGCGTCACGTTTTAGAGTAGTATGTCTGTATGTATGTGCGTGCGAATGTATGTGGGTATATGTATGTATGTATGTATATGTGCGTGTATGTACCTGACCACTGCTTTGGTAAATCTCATTTCCGCTCTGTTATCTGCCATACCCACTGATCGAAAACGGAATTCCGTAAAAGCGTGCCATGTAACATATTCTACGAGCTTCACCACTGTTCATTTATGAACTCAATGTTTTGATTTGCTTTCATGTTTACATCTTCTTCACTTCTGGCGTGCGTGAAAGTAATGAGTTTTTACTTTATTTTAAATCTTTTCTGCTTTGTGTCGTTGTTCTGAATAGAATCTGATGTTTAGGGCGTCTCCATAGTACACTGACTGTAGGTTTCAGTTTGAAAAACCAGGCTTCTGCTTATAAAATAAAGTAATTATGTTTTTAATGACTAATTATTTATGGTCAAATATTTTATTTCATTTTTTATATTTTCAGGCCCTGTGCAACCAATACAAGACAATAAATATAATTTATATATTAGTTGTACTCACACACCACTATAATTATCTCGTCCAGTATATAAAATATTCGCCGTGTCACAGATCAGGCGGTTAGTCACGGGTTTCTCACAGCCGAGGTCCGGGTTCAGTCGAAGAATGGTCAAAGTGGGGTTTCGTGGACAAAGCATTCCACCGACCCTTCGCATTTATTTCTCATCGCTGGACCAGAAGAGGGGCTCACTAGAATTATCGTTTCGAATAAAATAGCACCAACCCGCGTTAATTAAAAAAAAGAAACAAAATTTCGGAAATATAATCGATGCGTAATATTTCCAAAGCATTTTTATTAGATTTATAATTCCAGTTCATTAATGTTAGCTTTCGATGCTGCATTACCAAACGGGTGAAATTGGTTGGTTAATAGAAAAATAAATTCGTGTTTTAAATGCATAAATTTTGAATTTTCACAGCAGTGCTGATGACGTCTTAAAGGCTTTTGTTGCCCCCGGACGGTCAGCAATTTTCTGACCCATCAACATGCCACAATATCCCTGCAGACTTGTTGAATGTCATTTTAGATGTGTCTTTCCAATTTTTACACAACAAAAAATTGGGCTAAATCATGTGAACTAAAAATGAGTAAGACTAAGAAGAAAGCTCCTTCCCTTCGAGTAAGTAAATATTAATTTCACAAGCAATTTTTCTTCATTAGTGAATTCTTATTAATACTGCTGAAAGCCAAAACTAACTTCACTGAATGAACAAATCCTCACTATTAAAACTCCCATTATACAATGTTATTCCACATAATGAAGATAAGTTGTATGTGTACATACACATGTCTTACATACCGCATTTTACATCTTATTCAATGTCGTATTTTAATGGATAACTAAATGAGAACGGGAAATCAGAACTCTTTTCAGCCTAGTCTAAACACGATGAAGACCCCCATTCGTTCTCGCGTAGGGGAATGGGTAGGCGTATATTCGACGCCATTTTTAATTATTCCGTACACGTGTACATATTCGGAAATGTACGTACAAGGTCCCTGGTGCATAATTATCTTTAGAACGCTACAACTTTCTGCAATGTGTATTGGACACATGTCTAGAGAGCTGCACTGAACATTCTCACATAAATATTTGTGTTCGCGTGTATATATATATATACACGCAAACATGTCTTCTTAAAAAGTAAAAAATTTTCAACTTTTTTCGACAACCCGGATGAAAATATGTGTGTGTTTTTTACAAATTCAGGTGTTCTAAGCATAGGCTTAACTTGTAGGGGATACAAGGGGTTGTACAAATGCCCCTCCAATACTTTCTTCAGCTAGGAATATATTTTTGGCTATTGAGTTGTAGAGGGGCAAATAAAAAAAATAGCAGTTATTTTGTAAGCGACTATTTGGATGCTCTAAAGACAGAAGGAAGTTAAAAACTGCGTTTTACGAGACACAGAATAGAGGCATCTGAACCACCCGTTTATAAAGGAAAAGAAGCACTGTAAATATTGTAGTTCATACGAATCTTCCTAATATTTCTAAAATGAATCCTTCGTAAATTAATTTCTAATATCCACAGTCAATCTTGCACCCCCCCGCACAGTGTTATTGGTCAAGTTGCGCCTGTGGTGCTGAGAGAAAAAATGACGGTCAAGTTTTGTGTTCTACCAGATGTGTGTTTCCGTGTTTCCGCCCTTCAGATGGGATTTGTGTCGATCTTGTCCCCCCCCCCTCTCAAAAACACGACGCCATGAACATCGATCCGTGGCAGAACCCCACAGAAATGGAATTTTGAATGGCAAACAAAACGCCAATTTGGTGACTGCTCAGTCTGCGTTCAGGATCGAAGTCAATGTTAGGGGCCAAACTGAAAAGCAAGGAAGAAAGGAAATGAGAAGAAGGGAAAGCATGAGAGACGCAAGTGCCATATGGAGAAAGGAACGCTACATACGGCACGTGTGACGGGTTTCTGCAGTGAGTTCATAAATAGTTATGACAATAGATCATATTTTTGAAGAATCAAAGTGCTTCAGAACACAAAGCATATATTTCATGCTTGAAAACTGGTGACAACTACATAGAATATGGACAAATTAGTAATTTTTACACCAGTCAACAATTCGCATTTTTTTAGTCAACCTGGATGACATTAGTTGTTTTTTACGAAAATGACAAGCAAAATATCGTACCTCTTATTGATATCTTGTAATGTAGATCTGTCATGAATATCGATTGCAGTAGACCTTATGTTGAAAGTATAAAGGGTTTCAGAGCACAAAGAATATACCGTATGCCACGTTTGAGAAACTGCGAGGACAGCCTAGAGTAATTAAAATTAACGTATTTAATAAAGTAATAATTATAAATAATTTTAATTGTTTTTTTTTTCTTATTTTGCTCTCATTCACATGTCATACGAAAAGGAACTACTTTGAAAAAGCTAAGTTCCCTTTCCTTACGCTTACTCTCTTCTTTTATGGTACGCTACTTCACGTCGGAAAATGCGTTAACAATTTACCAGAAACACTCGCCTTTCATATTACAGTTGATTGGGCTCAATTTTGGCGACAGGGAAATATTTAAGACTTTACAATATTATGGACATTTTAAAAGAGTATTAACTTTTTTTAAAAAAAAAAAAGTGACCTGATGCAAGTTTTTTAATTACGAAGTAGGGATAACCATTCCTACATTCTTTTACCTTTCTCTGTTTCTAGTCAGGACATTACGAGACCATAACCGGATTTTGTGGGGTCCATCACGGTTTCGTTTCGAGGTGACTGTTTAATGAATAAAGCCCTCGCTGTGTGACGCTGCGGCTGCATTTGTAGAACAGTAATGGACAGGCAAAAATAAATAATTAGGTTAAAAGTAGGGGAGCACTTTCTATAGATTTTTCCTTTGGTCACTGGCATGTAACATATACAGACATAAAAGTCACTCAGCACGACAGTAATTCGATTTCATCAAAGCTGTTTATTTTAAAACAGAATGAGCACATTCGCAAGCTTGTGCAACGGAACTGATTTCCGTGACCTAATTGCAGCGGTGTCCGAGTGGGCTACAGGATACTATAAAAGTATAAAATATGAGGACTGATTCATCAAATCAAGTGCATAATAGTTTAGATTGTGTTAAATTTTATACGACTTTATTTTTCATATATTATATGTTTGTGTGTGTGTGCGTGCGTGCGCGCGCGAATATCGAAGGCTAATTTTCAAAATCAGACAATCTATCCGGTCACAGCAGCCGGACGGCCAACCATATGCCTTGGAATTTTCGATAACGAATCTTGAGTTCAAGTCCTACTAACGTGGGGATATGTTTTGCATTTTCTGCATTGTATGGTTTTTCACAGAAAGAGACCTTAAGTTGATCTCCTATTATTATCTCCCAGGTAAGGAATTCTGTCATTTCATGTTTATAATTTCAAAGTTAATTGTAATTCGGAACAGAGGAGAATGCCAAATCTCAGGCTTCTTATAAAGTGTAGTTGATGTAAATTCCAACCAGATTGTAAAGGCGGACGGTAAATCTGGTTATCTGGTGTCTGCTTTTGTCGTAATGTAATAGCTACATGTCGAGATCTTCCTGAAAATACGAAAATCACGAAAGCTAAAACTACATGTCAGATAGGCAGAAACTGGTCAATCAATACCGTCTTATTTGCTCATTACTTCTATTCGTCCATTTCAGTCTTTCTTGAATCGCTTCTTTATATTTAGAAAAAACCGTCGTAGGCGGATAGTTTATTTACTTATGAAAACCAATTATTATTTCCATTTCCTTTTAGTTCAATTTCCATTTTCCAACATCTATAAACAGATCATTCTGTAATGCAACTCAGAAATTTTGTTTACCAAAGTCCTTATTCGTTCAACTTACATTTTAGTCAAAATTCCACATCCTCATAACCTGAATTACTTTCTGACTATAATGGTTTTCATTCTTTTCGCACTCTGCTCTTACAGGAAAGTAATGTTAAAGGTTTATTTTCTTTCACTCACATTTTATCACACGGTTCTGAAGAACTTGAGACATGATTAACGCTTTCATCACATCCCAGCTACACCATCTTATTTGTCTGTGGTCACATTCCTAAGGCAGTACTGTCATGTTCCAGTTGTATTTACTGAGAATCGTCCCGATTTTCTTTCTCAGGTAAGCCATGTAAATTATTCTTTCTTCTTCCATCGCTCTCAAATTATGTGTAATCCATTCAAGTGAACATTACACTGAATTTAAGGTGAAAAATAACTAAACCCTTAGCGTAAAGAGTTAGGGAGGTAAACATATATTTTACGTGATTTTACTGGTAGGCTATAATAGCTAGGTAAAGCAAGTACAGGTCCTGAGGTTTCCAGGAGATTGAAGATCACATATTATGAGACAGTAGGCACATGAATGTGATAAGGTTGTCAACCTTACGCAGCTGCCGCCTTTACCCCACAGGAATTATTCCTGGTTATCATTTTTGTTAGAAGCTGAGTCGACCCCAGAGCAATATTGCGGCAGGAAAAAGTTAAAAATCCCAGTGACAACATCGGGAATCAAAACCGCGACTCTCCGACTTGTAGCGCAGCACCTCAACTGTGCCACCGCGTACCTCAGGCCAAGATACTGCAATCGTTTAAATTACTAGCTACATACTGGAGGGTCATGGGTTCAGTTCGCTATAGGAAAAACCATTCTTCCTCGTCCCTAATTCGAGTCTGAGGTCACACCAACTTCCCATTGAATGGTTACAGTTCGGTTACATTTCTCCGGCTTTACATGTTGGAAATAAAGTGGTCAAGCTAAAATACTGAGATTAATTATGTGAAAATATTCTTCTGTTTATCGCCTAGAATAATTAGTTAATATATTCCATTAGTCCTGCGTTCAGGACAAGGACCTGTCTGATTGTAACACCAACAATTGATCAGAATCAGAAATAACACAGCTACTCTAAGAATTGTTGAGCTATGGAGTAACTTATTTGGTCAGAACGAATGATATCATCAGTGTTTCTGACAGCATTATATCACGCACACACACACACACACACACACACTCTCTCTCTCTCTCTATGACGTCACCACATAGTTAGCATATCTCCCACGAGCCGTGGACAGATAACAGGACGGCATGGGAAACTCTTTTTCCCGAGGGCAAAGAGTAAAGACGACGCATTTACAGCTGGTGGCGACATGTATGTCGGCAAATCGCTTTATCTCCGCGCTTTCTAGACATAGTGCTTTAGTCAAATGAAATTTCTGCCTGTTTTCGTCCCCAGCTTATTGCATTTTTATTTTCTCGTTCGTCACCAAACTTATGATGAAAGGGGTGTTTGGTTTCTTTGTGATGTGATGTATTGAAATTTCACCTCACCTTATGGCTTTATTGGCTCTTTTACTGGCTGGCTGTTCCATTATGTTGAAATTGGCTAATTTCCTGGTTTAGCTAGTCTTTCGTTTAGTATGATAATCAGTGACTGGTTTTGTTAAATTTTATATTAGTTTTCATTAAATTTGCAGCACATTTCCCGTGTTCCGTATTGTGATTACTAATTTAATAAAATTTGTCCGATTGTGTCTTCGAAACAATCAAACCAACATCACATCCAAATAGCAAAATTTCAGATATTAAGAAAAACAAAGTCAATTAAATAGGAATCTAATAAATGAACCATTACATAAATCAAGCAGATTAAGAAAACCTCTAAAATAAAAAATCTTTCAATGGTAATGAGAGATTAAAAGTACGAAGGTACATAATAAATTACTGATGATGTAATGTTGTTTTAACCAGTATGAATATTACTAACAGTAAACTCATTCGTATTAGGCACGGAATTGCACTGACGCACTTTACCGCACTCACTCCACCTCTGGAGTAGAAGTATTGTTCTAAATGTCAACAAATAACTCCCAATTCTCTTTCATTTCAGATGTCCTAAGATGGGTTTATTTTTGGAGCTGCTTCGCGTGGCCGCCATATTTCTCGTTTTATGGCACGTCCGCGGATCGGATTTGTAAGTATTATTAATTTTTGTTGTTATTGTTGTTGTGAGTCGCGACACCTTAGACAAGTTGCTGAAGCCAGTAATTTTATTTCTCAGAGGTGTGCTGGGAATGCTGTGCCTGCAATAACTCCTAATTTCTTACTGATCAAAAATGAAAGAGACTATAACGTAATTAGACAATTCACTATTATTTAGTGCCAAAATTGATATAACTATTGAGTATTATATATTTCGGTCTGTGCATCGGGAATCGAATGTAATAATTTTCCAACAAGATGCGACTTATTCAGTTTATTACATTCCTGTAGGCAACTCTACATGTTTCGGGTGTTGACACCCATCATCAGGAGCTCGTACAACTGTAAATACAGCTTCTGGTATTGATTAATTGCAATGAGTAAAATACGCTGCTATTAATATTAATGTATAATTTAAAATTCTAGATTAGTCATATTGAATGTTACTAGACTCGAAGAATATGTATATAAAATATTGGTGGATGGTAAAAAGCAGTATTTTTAATTTATGTACAACAACATATATAAAATATATAACAATATATATATACAGGGTGTCCCAGGAGGAAAGGACCTAACTTCGGGAGAGTGTTCCTTAGGTCAAACTATACCGATATAACCCAAAACACCTATATCCAAAGTTCAA
>Ga0131853_10023332_pt1 | contig 11178 bp, 6 predicted proteins | sample TergutLab28metaG_FD_92764 | JGI IMG/M metagenome (GOLD analysis project Ga0131853, IMG submission 92764) | Labiotermes labralis P1 segment gut microbial communities from Petit-Saut dam, French Guiana - Lab288 P1 (version 2) (version 2) | ecosystem: Host-associated > Arthropoda: Insects >...
GGAGCCGGGAAATGTCGCGCTGTCCGAATCCGACCGCCGTTTCTTGCAGGATGTGGAAATGCTGGCGCTGGGCAAAACCGACAAAAGCCGCACGCTGAAAGATTTGGGAAAAAGTGAAACGGCGGAAGAGGCGCATCGGCTGCTCCTTGCGTGCGGGGCGTGGACAGTCTGGGAAAATCCACATCCGAGCCGTTTCGCCTTGACCCGCGATTCGGCAAAAATTGTCCCGTTGCCGCCGCCTGATGAAAAGCGCCTTGACTTGACCGGGCTTGCCGCGTACGCCATCGACAATGCGTGGAGCAGCGATCCCGACGACGCGGTCTCGCTGGAGAGCGGCGAAGGTTCAGACGGCGGGTATACGCTGTGGGTTCACGTTTCAGACCCGGCGGCTTCGGTTTTGCCAGGAAGTCCCGCCGACATCGAGGCGCGCGGACGGGGCGCAACGCTGTACCTTCCGGAGGGCGCGTCTCGCATGCTCAGCGAGGAAGCTCTGTCGCTCTTCGCCCTCGGTATTCGCGGCGGCATTTCGCCAGCCCTTTCTTTCAAAGTTACCTTAAACCCTGACTGTACGATAAAGGAAACCGAAATTGCCCCGTCGCTGATTCGCGTAACCCGCCTGACCTATCCCGAAGCTGACTCGCTCATCGAGACCGCGAGCACTGCCGCGAACGCCGACGCTGTAACATTAGCGGCGCTGGCGGTTATCGCCGAGCGCAACGTAGAGCGCAGGCTGGATACTGGGGCGGTGATGATCGAACTGCCTGAAACGCACGTCTCTGTCAGTCTGGGTGGCGCAGAAAACAAGGTCTGCGTTGAGCCGAGCCACTCGTACCGTTCGGCGGCGCTCGTGCGCGAGTGCATGGTTCTTGCCGGGGAAGGGGCGGCGCGCTGGGCGCTGCAACGGCGGCTGCCGTTCCCGTACATCAGCCAGGAATCAGGCGACCTGCCTGAAAAGCGGCTCGACGGGATTGCCGGGGCGTGGCAACTTCGCCGCTGTATGCGCCCCCGCAGTCTTTCCGCCAAGCCTGGCGTGCACTGGGGGCTGGGGCTTGACGAGTACACGCAGGTTACCAGCCCGCTCAGGCGTTACACCGATCTGCTCTGCCACCAGCAGATTCGGGCGTGGCTGAACCAGAACGAGGGGCGCGGCGGCGACGAACCGCTCAGCGCAGACGAAGTGCTGCTGAGAGTCAGCGCCGCCGAAGCCGCTGCCGCCGCAACAACCCGCGCCGAACGAGCTTCCCGCGCTCACTGGCTGGCGGTGTACCTTTCGCAAACACTCACCACACCGGAACGTGCGTGGGAGGCGCATGTTGCAGACCGCAAAGGCAACCGGGCAACGGTGATAATTCCCGCGCTCGGTGTCGAAACTCAGGTGAATGTTCGCGGCGGAGAAAAACCCAACGACACCGTCAGCGTGAAACTTGTATCGGTAAAAATCCCGGAAGGCGAGATCAGTTTTGCCCAGGTTTAATTTGACATCAGGTCTCGTGTCGCCTACCTTTGTACCACTGCTTTCTACTGATATTGCGCAATACCAATATATGCTGTAAACTGGTAGTGTAACTATTAATAGCATATATTGCTATTAATAGGAAACGAAGGCATGAACTTATTTAATAATAGCAAACACCCCCTTCGTATTATATCTATACTTTAGGAGGATTTTCATGCAAAGAAAAACAAGGTTCAACTGGAAACTTCTCGCGCTTAGCTTGGTGGTTGCGGTTATCGCCGCTTTTACGGCTTGCTCGTCTCCCACGGGAGGGGGAGAGGACTATAGTGGCGTCACTGTTGCCACCTATACAGTAAGATTTTGGCACGAAAAAGAGGAGTATCCAGAGTATGCAATGAGAAGCGTGCCTAATGACTCGAAAATTAGCGAACCTTCCCTCATACCAGGGGTAGATGACCATGTGTTTATCGGGTGGTATAAAGAAAATGGTTATCAATCTGAGTGGATTTTTGATATAGACACAGTCAAACGAAACACTGATCTATACGCCCTCTTTGTCCACAAAAACGACAAGGTTTCTGTTACGTTTGATATAAATAATCCTGACTATACAGAGAGTGCACCGGAAGCACAAACGATTGGTAAATATCAGATGGCAACAAAGCCAAACCCAGAACCGCAGCATGTCGATTATGAATTTAATGGATGGTTTAAGAAAGGTGCCACTATACCGTGGGACTTTTCCAACAGAGTGACAGAGGATATTACCCTCGAGGCAAAATGGAAAAGGCACATTACACATACCGTAAAATTTTGGGACGATGCTACTGAGTATGAAGCTCTCCGCATAGAAAAAGCGAGAGAAGGTTTTCCAATCTCCGCGCCCTCCGAACCAAAAAAAGGTGGAGAGATTTTTGTTGGGTGGTATAAAGAATCCGGTTTTAACACTGAATGGATTTTTGCGACAGAAAAAGTCACAGGGGAGACAAACCTGTTTGCCCACTTTAGCCAAGTGAACGACAAGGTTACCGTTCAATTTGAGTTAAACGATGGAGGCGACACTGAGAACCCAGCGATATATTCGTTCGACGATGCGCTGCTTAACCAATCAATTACTAGATATACGATAGCAGAGAAGCCTACACCGAACCCGACGAGGGACAAATATGGCTTTCGTGGTTGGTTTGTAAAGAATGGCTCGGTTCCGCAGAATAATGATACGGAGTGGAACTTTTCCGACAGAGTACGGAATAATCTTACACTGTATGCCAAATGGATAGAGCCGCACACGGTGAATTTTGATGCTAATGGCGGAACTTTTGAAGACCCGGATTCGATGGGTAAGCCGCAACGTGTCAAACACGGTGAGAATGCCAAAAGCCCGGGCAATATTGATCGCGAAAAGCATAGCTTTGACGGCTGGTGGACAAGGAACGGTAACAATTGGGTGAAGAAATGGGATTTTGGTAATGATTTCGTTTTGGGCGATATGACGCTCACCGCAAAATGGGTGCAGGAACATGAAGTCAGATTTAACCCGAATGGTGGAGATTTCAAAACCGGTGACTCACCTGCAGCAGAGAGAACGCAAACGGTAAAGAATGGCAGTATGGTTACAGAACCTGAGCTAGCGCCTAACGAGTTTGGTCTTGTTGGATGGTATACGAACAATGGGACTGTTTCCGGCGGTTGGGGCAGTAGGTGGGAATTTGATAAACATACTGTTACTAAAGATATGACACTCACCGCGAGGTGGTTGCCAATCCACACGGTAATATTTCTCGACGACGATAAGGATGGTAACGATTCAGTTACAAAGAGAATCCTGAGCAATACCAAGATTGTCGAACCGACAAACTTCCTAAAAGGCGACAAGAAACCAGTTGGTTGGTACTGGGATTCAGCGCATCGAAACAAGTATGATTTTAACAAACCGGTTCTGTCCAATCTAATTTTACATGCCAAATGGCCATCACAGTATGAAGTAACGTTCATAACGGGCAAGAGTGGCGCAGACGCAATCAAAACGGTGAAGGTATGGGAAGGTGAATCCGTAAACAAGGATAATAAGGGTAATGTACCCGAACCTGGCGCACAGAACAAATTCCTTTATTGGGTTGACGAAGCAAATCCTGCTATGAAATGGGACCTCGACATGACACCAGTTATGAAAGATACACGCTTACGCCCTAAGTGGGGGCAGTTTCAAGTAGGCGACAAAGGACCTGGCGATGGGTATATTTTTCATGCCCCTGAAGGAGGCTTTACGCTGTACTTGGATGCCAATGATACTGTAGGGGTACAAGCCTACTACCTTGAACTCGCTCCTCATAATGTGCCGACGGGGAGATTGAAATGGTATGTTGATGGGAACGTTACAGGTGCTAATGTTGCTGCAGTTAGTAATGCTACTTCCCAGAATACGGTTGGTTACGGCAGGAAAAATACCAGTATAATTTTGAACTCGGTAACAGACAGAGCAAAAGCGGAAGCTGCTAACCAAGCTTCCAAATATGACGATTCTGGTACATGGTTCTTGCCCAATGTTGGTGAGTTTAAGCTGTTAGCTGCTGCTGTACATAACTACTTTGATCTCGATCATTCAGCATCTGACGATTACTGGCTTTCAAACCAGACATCGGCTACAAGTAATAGCGGTATACTCGGAGCTTTTAATAGTAACAGCACAGCAAATATTAAGATGTACGTGGAAAAGAACAAGCCTAACTTTGTCCGCCCAATAAGAGCGTGGTAATTGCCCCGCTGTGCGAACGTCAGGCTTCAGGTTTACGCCTGAAGCCTAAAATGGGGCTGTCCAGGCTTATAGGACAGCCCCATGCTTGCATCCTGGTAAATACCCTGGAGTTTTACTCCGCCAAAACTTCCCAGCAAACTGGGTATTGCCGTTACTAAACACCTGTGAGATAATTAAGACTATGAGAAATAGTATAGCAAAGTTATTGTACGCGACAGTAGTGTTTCCGGCAATCGTTTTTTCCTCTTGTGCGAGCGCAGGCGGTGCGCGTCAGAACACGGCGGCATTCGCCGACATCCAAAGGCAGGAGTGGCACTTGTCGGAAATTCGTAGCAATACGGAATCGGTGCGGCTGAACCGCCCTGCGCTTGAAGCCGCCGGTTTTAGCGGGGTGTTTACAATCACCTTCGAGGATGGCAGGGTAAGCGGCGCGGGTGCGCCCAACCGTTTCTTCGGCCCCTACACAGGCGGCAAAGCTTCCGGCGCAGGTGGCGACCTCAGCATTGGGCTTTTGGGGCACACGTTGATGGCGGCGATTTTTGAACCTGAAGAGTTACAAGAAAACGAATATTTTCATTACCTTTCCAGTGTTACCAGCTGGGAACTCCGCGAGGGAATGCTGGAGCTTGCTACGTCAAGCAATGACGGCAGCAAAACCGTTTTAGTTTTCACGCTGGAGTAGGGAAACCGCACGCTTCCGCTAGTTGCCCAAGATTCGTCCGGCAGTGGCGGAGACAAACGCGAACACGAACGTTCCCATCGAGCTGCCTACGTTGGTGAGGAAGAAAACTAAAAGCGCCCGCGTCATCCGGTTGCGGTACAACCCTTTCAGGCTTCCAACGTCGTCAATAATAGCTTGGGCATCCTGCACGCGGGGCTTTCGCAACGTCGCCTGAATGATGCCGGAAAAAATCCCCACGCCGATAAAGGGAATCATCGTTGTGATGGGCGCTCCCACAAAGGCAACGAGTATCGCCAGCGGGTGCGCCAGCGCGAGAATTGCGCCGAGCGCCGCAAGCGATCCGTTCCAAAAAAGGTACTGCAGCAGCAGGAAACGCCCCATATCTGCGCCGCCGCGTAAAAAGCCCGCCACGATAAGGGCGGCTATCACCAGCGGAATCAGGAACGGCAGCGCTTTTGAAATCATCCGCCGCGAGGGAATACGATCAAGTTCCTGCAGGGCTTCACGGGCGTGATCAGCACCTGAACGTTCGGCGGCGATTTTTTCAAGGTGCGCTTGTATCCCCTGCATATGCCCCGCGCCAACCACGGCAATAACCCGAAGTGGCGATTGCGCCGCAGCGTTGCCCGCCGCTAGTTGACAAGCCGCCTGCTTGCACGCACTGTCCCACATCTTCGCCGCCAGGTACTGATCCCGCTCGTCAATGAGCGTTTGCTTGATTTCCGGCAGATAGCGGGAAAGCTCGCTCATCATCCCGTCAAGCTCGTTGCGCTTCTTCAAGCCCTCGATTTCTTCGGCGCTCAATTTCTCGGTCGTAAACGCGCTGGCAAGCAAAGACGCCAGAAGTTTGCACTTATTCCACAGCCCGCAACTCGCCCACGCGCGGCGTAACGTAATCTGCACTTCCCGGTCGCACAGGGCATACGGAATGCCCAGCTCCTGCGCCGCATCCAGCGCAGTTTTCATTTCCTCGCCGGGCGTAACACCCAGCTCCGCCCCGATGCGCCGCTGGAAACCGGAAAGCACCAGGTTCGCCATCAGCAAAAACCCCTTGCCTTCCTTGAAAACACTGACCATATTCAGCTTTTCCCAGTTGTCCTTGCGGGTAATCGCGGCGTAGCGGCCTTCGTCAAGCTCCACGCACACAAGTCCGGGCGTTTCCTTCTGAATTATCTCGCGCACCTCGCTGATACTTTCCCGCGAAACGTGCGCGGTTCCGATGAGCGTGAATTCCAGCAACGCGCCGGACTGTGGATTTGTAAGGGGGATAACTAACCTGGTATCGCTCATGTTTTCGTTTTCTCTTCCTATTATAAGTTTATACGTTATTATACGTTATAAAGGCAGCAGGTTCCGCTCTTCCAGTATCCAACGATTCAGCCGCCATTCGGGGATGGACATCCTGTTAGATTCGTTGACCATTAGAAAATGCCTGTTTGCCGAAGCCGTGTTGCCTCGGGCATCAAAATACAACGCCATATAAAACGTCATACGGGCGCGGAGCGTCTCATCCTGCTCGCGCCCCAGCCGCGCCAACATATTCGTCTCCCCGGCAAAAACGTTTGCGCCAAGGTCGAAATACAGGCGGAGCATGTGCCACTCAAGCGAATCCTGCTGAGTTCTGGCGATTGCCTGCCGCAAAAAGTTGCGCGCGCCCTGCGCGTCGCCCGCGCGAATCCAGCAAATTCCCGCCAACAGCGCGTAGTGCGTTTCAGGCGGCGCTTGCTGGGACGCTGTCACGAACGCGTCGCGCGCCTGTGCCCAGCGCTGGTTTCTCATCAGGTGCAGCCCCAGCCCTTCAAACGCGTAGTGGTAATCGGGGCGCAGCCGCGCAAGAATGGCGTAGTGCGCCTGAGCGCCGTCAAGATCGCCGAGCATTTCCTTTAAGCCCGATGTAAAAACATACGCGAAAAACTCGTCGGGGTTGATTTCAATGGCGCGGTTAAACTCCTGCAATGCCAGCGGCCGCTGCCCCATATCCATCAGCACCGACGCCCGGTCAACAGAAACCCAGTAATTCGCCGGACTCAGCCGCTTGGCGACATCCAAATCGGCAAGCGCCTCCCCCAAGCGTCCTCTGAGCCGGAAGAACCGCGCCCGCTCGCTGAGCGCTTCCACCATGGTAGGGTGAAGTTCGACAACTCGGTTGAAAAAATTTTCCGCGTACTCCCATTCCTGATTGATCCGCAAAAGCCGCGCCATTCCCAAAAGCGCATCGGCGTTTTCAGGCTCCCGGTCTATAATGTAGCGGAAATGCTCTGATGCATCGCGCATGGCGCGGACACTCAGGTGCAGGTTGCCGAGCGCAAGCCGCGCTTCGGTATTATTCGGCGCAATCGCCAGAATCCGCTCCAGCGCATCACGTTGCTGCCTGTTCCGGCCCTCAACGCCCTCGATAGCCGCCAGCAGAAACAGCGCCTCGATATTTTTCGGCTCGGCGCGGTTGACAGCCTGCACAATATTTCGCGCTTCGGCAAGCTTGCCCATTGAGCTAAGCACAGACGCTTCAAGCAACTTGATGGAGGCGTTGTTTCTTTCGGATGCAGGGATTTTGTCAAAGAGGGCGAGCGCCTGCTCGAATTCTGATTGAGCGAGGAGATTGGAAATGGTAAATAGCACCGGCTCAGCCCCTTCCCCGCCCGCTGTCGCGCGAGTTTGAGACCATCCCGCGCCCCCTGTCCAAAAGAACAACAACAGCAACAACGCGAACGTCTTGCTGCGGGGTTTATACCGGATTTTCATCGATAGGACTTCTCCTTGCTATATAGTCGGCACAGTACACTCTATTATGTCGTTTTTTTTATGCTACGGCAAGGCGGGCGGACTTTGCTGCATTTGCTTAAGGGTCTGTTTAAAAATCTCGTCGGCATCGATCTTTTCGTCAACACCAGTCAGAGGAACCTGCCCTTCGCCCTTAACACTGCGGAAAAGCGGTCCGGTGCGCGAGCCGTACGCCCAGCTCTTTTCATTGTTGATGAGGTGATCCAGCACAGTTGTAACGGCAAGGCAAAAATAAATCAACGTTGCGTTATTTCTCTTTTTAGGCGCGATAAAGGCATTCATCCGCACAGAAACAGGATTGGGGACATCGAACACATATGGCGCCCACAGATTATCCACGCTCCCGCAACTCGCATGCGCTTCGGCTCCTCCGGCGCGGTTCGCATCTTCTATTCCCGCCGCCGCAATGCTGAAGTATTTTCGCAGTTTTTTAACTTCGCTATAGATTGGGCTGATGTCCCCTTTGCGGTACGGCGGCGGCAGCAGCGATTCAAACTTATAGTGCGGTAAAAAGTACAGCCGCTTCAGCCACTGCATCTCGGTAATAATCTTTTTGCAGTACATCGACAACCGCGCTTCGTAAGCACCTTCCAGTATACGAATGTATTCCGCGAGCCTGGGCAGGTATTCCTTCCCAAAGCCCGTTTCAATGTAATGCCGCCAATTACCGATGATGCCCCCTATCTCCACGTTCATATCTTCGATTCCGTTAGAAATATCGAGCGTCGCGCCAAAAGAAACATGGCGAACGGCGAAAAAAAGCTCCTCCAGTATGTGCATAAGGATAAGCACCTGCTGGAGAGGATCGCTGGGCGAAATATTAACCGCCCCTTTGTGCAGCTTAAACAGCCCCGAAAAGTACGGATAAAAATCGGGAAACGAATCCGCTTTGTACCACCCGGATTGGGGGAAAAGCTTATCCAGCATCAAAAGCCCCCGATCCAGCGCTTTCCGGCTCGCCTCTTCCGCCGCTTTGCGGGCTTTTTCTTTTTCGGAAGCCTCCTCTTTCGCCTCTTCCGACTTCGCCTGAGCATCGCCTGTTTGCCCGTTGTTTTCCACCCCAAGCGCTTGCTCTTCGTCTTTCGCGTCGTTGGGATCACCCAGCCAGACAATGTTGCCGGGATTTATTCGATCGGTTTCTTTAACGTTCAGAAACGCCATAATCCGGTTCTTCCGCTCGTTGAAAAAATCATCGTACGACACATAGTTTGGCGAAACGGACTTCATCAAAAGCGGGTACAACAGGTAGTGGATATTTTGCCGTATGCCGAACAAAGCGGACAGGGAAGTGCGGATGAGTTCCTGCTTGCTTTCGGCATCTTCAGGATTTTCCAGGTATAGCACCTTGTAGAGGATTTTGTACGCGCCCCGGATATGAATGTCAAAATCAAGAAGCTCCAGAATATACAGCGGGCAGTAAATCAGCCTGAGAATCTCGGCAAAGTCGCTTACCGTTGCAGTTTTATTCTGCGTTTGAATCTTCCCCAATTCGGCAGAGATTTTCTCAATATCCCAATGCCGTATCACATCGAGAATAGAATACACCAGCGCCGCGCCAGTTTTCATCCGTTCGTTCCGCTGCGTGTTGTTTCGGGGAAACAAATTGCGGATAGAAAGCACCACATCCTCGATTTTTTTATAGTATTCAGACATACGGTGGCTGACAAAAAACGGGCTAATGTTATCGGGGATTGGCTTGAAGATGGAAATAATAGAATAAAACACTTGTCCGGGATCCTTAATGTCAAACTCGCTCAACCCCGCAAACCTGTCCATTCTTATACGGTCAAAGTACGAAACTCGAAATGGTACCGAAGGATCATCCACCGAAACAGCGTTTCTTTTACGGCGGTGCTTTTCTTTCGCGCCCTTTTTGCTTTCCGCACCGTCCTGCGACCTGCTCCGTTTTCTGGAAGGCGCGCTGTTTGAGCGCTCGGCGGCGGGTGCGCCAAGGCTTCCGCTAAGGCTTCCGCCAGAGCTTCCGCCAGGGCTACTGCCCGAAGTGCCGCGCTTAATGGGCTTGAAACCGGGCTCCGTGCTTACATCACGCTCATAGCCAACTTCCCCACCCAGTTTTCGGGCAAGCTCGTCGGCTTCTTTTCTATCGAAAACACCAAGCTTTTCCCGCACACGGCTTAACTCGCCGGGGGCATAAATTGCTTTATCGTTTTTAGGCATACTTACACTCGCAGATAGAGTTTTTCACTCATCCCCCAGACATCATTTACTGGCAACTTTTCACCTTCGGCGCTTACCAGCGTACCGTTAAAAACACCCATCGGACTCTCGTAATTCATCGAAGAAACAATGATATTCCGTGAAACCATACGCGGCTCCTTCGGCGTAAACACCAAATCTACCATTCCTTCCGTATCTTGAATATTCCACTCCGATTCCGCATTGCGCGTTATTTTCACCTCCGGCAGAGGCGTCAAGCGCCCGTCAATCCATAGGGCGTTTTCGTTGTTCCGGTGCGGATCGGCCGCCTGATTTTCCCCGAGCGAAAAGCCAAAGCGCCGATTTTGCTCGTCAAATCCCATTCCCGAACACCACGTGCAACACATCCGGTACGGGTAATACCCCTTAAAATCGCAGAACATCCCCGATGTCTTGGCGGGGTCAAACAGAATATGCTGCCCGCCAAAAACAACGCTCCCCCGCACCGCCGTCAGCGCCTTGTACGCGTACATATTTCGCCGCTGGGAAAACAGAAGGCTCACCGCGATTGGCGTTGTCGATGCGGCGGCAAGGTCGAAAACTGCATGAGCTGTCAACGCAGCGCGATGGCGCTTGCCCCGAATGTTCAAATCCAGCATTATCCGTTCCGCATCCAGCCACGAGTGCGTCCTAAAAAAGAACCCCAGAGAGCGGCTGTCCACCGATGAATTGTCAGGAAACCGCGGCAGTTGCCACAACCCGCCGGGAAGCATCTTGCTGAACTGAACACGTTCCTTCGTCTCTTTATTGTACATCAACACAAACGCTGTACGGTAATATTTCAGATTGCAAAGCCGCGCCTGCAAAAAGTAACGGTCATCCTGAATGATAAACGTTTCCCACTCTTTCAGGCGGAAACTCTTTATCGCGCGAGGCAACGGAAGCGGATACGGCCGATGGATGCTCAAAAGGTCAACTTCTTCAAACGCCTTTGTCCACGTTCCCTGAAGAGGCTTTCCGTTTTCCACAGGAGTGCGCCGACTTTCCTGTATTTCCCTAGTATACATTGGGGATATTATACCACAAATACGAAGATTTATCAACGTGAATGTTTTCGACGGCATTCACTGCAAGTTTTCCCCGTGCTTTCCATATTTTATTAACAAGTTATCCACAATTAAAATATGCCTCTTGCAGTATGTTCTTTGATACAGTAACACAAAATTACTCCGTAAAAGCAAAAAACGCCCTTGCTCTTCAGAAATCGAAGTGTTAATTCTTTATAATACAACAAATTATAAGAAATGCGACAAATATTCTTACCGATTGCACCGATCGAGGTATAAA
>Ga0131853_10023333_pt1 | contig 11178 bp, 5 predicted proteins | sample TergutLab28metaG_FD_92764 | JGI IMG/M metagenome (GOLD analysis project Ga0131853, IMG submission 92764) | Labiotermes labralis P1 segment gut microbial communities from Petit-Saut dam, French Guiana - Lab288 P1 (version 2) (version 2) | ecosystem: Host-associated > Arthropoda: Insects >...
ATTATTTTCTTTGGGGGTACCTGAAAACAAAAGTGTTTGAAACAAGGCCAAGAACTATCGCGGATTTAAAACAGCGAATTCAAGATGGAGTGGCTGCAATTCCTGTGGAGATGCTGCGAGAGGTCATGAACAGTTTCAGGTCCCGACTTGAGGAATGCGTGCATTGAAAAGGAAGCCATCTTACAAAACATAAATTTTCAAACTGGCATAAAACAAAATGGCTATTCATATGCTTTTCATTTATGACCAATAAACAGATAAAAAATTCATGTGTCGATTTTTTTTAATGTTTTGAAATTTTCCCGTTTCATTGCCAAACCCTGTGTGTTGGAAAATGACACAGATGAAAACACAATGATTTAACAGCTGAAAAAGTGACAGCACTTATAAGGGAAAGGGTGCAGGGCACCCTTGAGCAAGGATGCACATACCAAATATAAACTCCAGTCAGAATTAAGAAAGGCCACTTCATGAAAATTTAATTCTGTAATGGAATAATAAAACGACCAGGTCCACAGTTTCATGGAACCGCTAAAACAGAATGTCTGAAGGCTGCATATAATTATAACTTTACTATTAATATTATTATTATTATTATTATTATTGATTTTTAAATTCAGTACACTTTTATCATGTATTATACTTTAGATTTTCTATTTTATTCCCTGGTAATAAGAAGATTAGAAGTAGCAAGATGCATGAAGTTTGAATAACTGCAAAAGGAACCACTTTGGGCCAAAGCAGGACTGGACATGGTGACATGGCTCAGTAACCAAAATGAAAAACAGGAACTTCGTGAATTAATTTTGCCCTTAAGTACACTCTAGTGTGGTCATCTCAGAGTTAGATGTCACAATTTCAAAACATGTATTCACTAATGACTGAAAAGGAGAAAAATACTACTTACACTCTCGTATGCCTTCCATAAAGCCTTTTGGCTTGACAGGCAACGCGTCTGGAGAGTGTGTTACCATCTTCTGAATCTTGAAGAAGTCCCTCACCGAAGGGATTCGGAGAAACCCCACTTGCAGGAGTGATATGAAGTTTGATGATGCCCAGTATACAAGTATTGCCTGCGGAGTAACAAAGTAACATCAACCGCTCAAGTCTTGGACCAGTAAGCCTGACGAGTTCAAATGCTGTACAAACCCAAAGCAGTGATGCTCGTTGACTGCGGGGCATTCGTGACTGTTTCATCACATCAGATAGAAGATAACAAATTATATTGAAATAATTAAATCCTCATACCCAATAACCTTAGGATGGAACACTGTTAGGCACACAAGTAAATAAAAGATTAGTAAACGCAACATTAGTGATACACCTTTACTAGTACTGGACACACTGATACCAACAGAATTATATCGAATATGCTGTGCTGACTACAGTATTTATTTATAAGTACATTAACCTTTTGGCGCCGGAATTATTTTTTTATTTTAGCACATCCTGTATATAAAATGTGAATATTACAGGAACCAAATACGTTAAAATTATGAAACAAACTGCATTTTAAAGAGAAAAAAACGGAGAGTATATACCATGTTTAAAATATTCAGTACATATATTTGTTAAATAAATATATAAAATGCAGTTTTAGAGGTTAGCGGCGCGGTACGACCACTATAGTTGACATTAGGCGTCAAAAGGTTAAATAACAGAAGAATAATTGGAAGAGCCTGGCATAAACCCAAAATGTAGCCACTGGGTTGCCCATCCTATAACATGCGAACAGTGTCATGTTTCCTAGCAAAACGTCTCACAAATTGATGAAGATGGTATGTTAAATATGGCTAACAAATGTCTGTCCCAGATCCCTACAACCCTTAGTAACTACTAAATTCTGATACTACCATTAATTCATTACAGTATTGCTGGTTATGCCCAATATGTCACTCATATATGTAACTGTCACAATTGAACATATGCTGCTACAAGTTTGCAGATCTGGTACAGCAGCAGGCCAGGGGGTACGTGGCATTGACCACCCATCCTGATCTACCACTGAGGTTGTGTATGAGTATATACCTCTAATCCTCCCTGTGTGCCTTCATAGCATTTGACGTTCATGTGACTGTGCATCGTGATAAATTCTTATAAGCACTAATTTCTCAAATATATTTTTTGGAATAAAACTCTGCACGTTTCAGTTCCTCTGTCCACCATCAGGAGTTTTTCACCGTACACACAGCAATGGTATATGTCATACAGGTCTGCTGACAGCTTGTGAGCAGGATCAGGATGGAACCGTTCTGATCCTGCTCATAAGCTGTATGACATATACCATTGCTGTGTGTACAGCGAAGAACTCCTGATGGTGGACAGAACTGTCTGAAACATGTAGAGTTTTATTCCAAAAATAAATTTGAGAAATTAGTGCATCTAGTTGGTTTTATTTATAAGAATCCTTCACATCATGTTATTTGGTGAACTTCACCTCTAGAGCAACAAAAAGGCAAGGAACAGCCTTCTTCCAGCATCCATATAAGTGATGATATGATTTAGTGGGACTGCCTCACTTACCCCAGGAAAACTGATGGTGAACGGTAAGATGCAGACCGGCATCGCACGAAGAACATACTTCATTGTCTGCATGTTTGCCTGAGACAATTTAGTTGAATCTGCTCCTAGTTCAATTGTGAGCCACATGGTGGTACTAGTGATGACAGGCAATAGGTAATAGGGGTCCACCACAGTCAGATCCGTGAACCAGAAGAGGCCTCCCGTTCTCATGCTATCGACCGGTACGTTCGTCATGCCCCTCAGCCCCATGAAGAACGAGATAAACAGCGGTGCCTGAGGCACATAAATGAGTCAAAATTAAAATATTTTGTGACAGATAAGTTCTTGTGCCGTAACTTTGTTACATCCACAATCATTATGGGGGTAGATGGCAGGTGTGTTATTCGTGAACATACAGGGACATAAGTGAGGGTAAAATCAATGGATGGTTAGTATAACTCCATGAAGTAGTCCTGGAAAAAAAATCTTATCACATAAGTGGCACACAAATTTCCCACATCTTATGCAAACTGAGCTTATATCGCTGAACCCACAACAGCAGGCTTCTGGACCCCATCCTGAACCAACTGAATGTAACTTGGTGGCACAACCATATAAAATACGAAGGAATACTTCTGATACAGTGTCACTTCATTTTCTGGGGGGAGGAGAGGAGCACATCCGTTGACATCTGTTGAGTATATACAAAAGGGTTTAGCATCAGATTAATTTATGTTAGTAATTTTTAAAAATGTATTCAATAAACATGGTATTAGTTACACCTCAACAGAATGATTATATACAGAAATCAATAACATAAATAAACAGTAAATATCTGTATTTAAAACAAGTGTTTGGAATTACCTGAGTTTTAGAATAGTAAATCTCATGGTTTAACTAATCTGTATTTGAAATCAAATAACAATGGCTGAATACAGATGATTTTCAAGTAGTGCACCACGATTTTTCAACAAACTGAGGAATTCCACGAAGTTTCCTTTGATTAAAGATGTGGGCGACTCGTTATGGCCTAAGAACGGAAATTCTTGATTCACTAAATAACACACAGCATCACTAAACCGATGTAATATTACTCTGTTCTTCTTAACTTGTTCATTATGCGTGGGGATATCATTTCTGTGTTCAGCATCAAGGAGCAGATCAACGGTTTGTTGGAATTTTAACTGTAGGTAACAGGACACATGAGTTTGTGATTCTGAATGTTTGTGCTGCGCAATGAACAAATGATTTAATTCCAAGAAGATTTCCTGTTTATTCCATACGTCACATTTGTTAAAAAAAGGGGGGGGGCAACAATAAAGTTTGTTTCCCATCCTGCTCTTTATTCAACCATTCAATACTGAGAAATGCAAAAATATCTTGTATATCATTATTCTATCTTAGTTTTATATAAGTTATTACAATGGGTGATGGTGGAGTAGGTTGACCTTCATTCAATATCCTTAATTTATCGTGTTCGGGCATACAGAAAATGGATTATTTAATAGTTCTTTAACAACTTTATATCGGCCATTTTAATCAGTCACTGCAGAATGACGAACTATGAATGGCAGCAAGAGATCTTTCTTTTCCCATAGCATCCACATTGGCTCTGGGACCCATCCATCCTACAGTCAATGGGTACTGTGGGTCTGTCCTCAGCAGTAAAGTGGCTGGGGCATGATTATGATGACCACTCACCATTACCTAGGGCTCCAGTTAAGGAGTATGGGTTATAACTCCACTCCCCTATATGCCTTCAAGGCATTCATTCATCATTCATTCATTCATTAGTATTCAGCCCTAGAGGCCGGTCCGGCAGGAGCCAGAGCCCAGTTATGGAACTGATATGGCTCTTGGCACACTGCATCCTAGGCAAGTTCTTTGGGGTAGTTTCCCATTGCTTCCCCCCCTTTAGACGTTCCCACTTTCGCCGCCACGTGCCTCTGCGCCCACAGCGACGCGAGAGATCCTAGCAGCGAAAGGTGGAACTGTGGACGAGAAAGATGTCCGGTACTAATTTTGCCTAAATTCCAACTTCCACTTAAATTTAGTGATCTTTTACATGCTGTAAATCTACGACATGGGACCGACGGCTTTACTTCCCCTCCGAAGGAAGGCGTGCTGAGGGTTTTTTCGCCCTAAAAATCCGACGGCTTCAGCCGGGTTTGAACCCGCGAACTTGGGTACCATAGGCCAGCACGCTACCTCTAGACCACCAAAGCATATGTGAGATCAAATATACCTTAGTGCTTTTAAAACAGAAATAAACCTACAAACCTGTGCTAAAGGAACTACTATGTTCTTGAATGGATTCAGGTTCTTCTCCTTCATAAACAAGACCAGCTCTTGAGCGTAACGGGCCGCTGAAAGAAGAGAAGAAAAGGTCCCGTCATAACATTTCTGGTTCTATAATGTAAAATTCTGAACTATGAAATGGGAAGTCTAAAAACATTTGAACCACAGTCTCTGGGATTTTGACCCTATGTGATCATGGTTCCAATAGACTGGGACGAGACCAGGGGTCTGGTGAGTTGGCTTCCCCCCCACTCTCACGTTACTGCACCATCACTCTTAGCTAAGCGAAGCTCTGTCTTTCATTAAATGGAGCCATCTGCTTTTATGCTTTATGGAATGAGATTCTCCTTCAATCATTTAATGTAAATATGCTTCGAAAAAGTATTAATATTTTACTAAAAATAGACCTTCATGCTCTGCAAGCTTTCTGAGGTTATTTTATATGTCAATTACTGGTATATCATAAGTTCCTGAAACCAAAAAGGTGTTTCACAATAAAAATAGTCCATGCTTGTGATAGCAGGGCCAGCCCAAGACATGTGGTCGCCCCAGGCAGGCTAATAATTTGATGCCCCTACGAACTGCCATTCTTTAAACGTTTTTGGTAAAATTCTTTCACATGTGGAAACCTGTGTTTACTTGGCACCATACTTCCAACTATTCTAGCGATGTCCTAGCGCCTTTATGGGTTCGTCCCCCAGGCAGGCCCACCCGTCAGTCCAGATCTGGTGACAGTTTTACCTAATTATTCATGAATTCCAATGCTCTACTGTAACCCAATTCACTCTCAGCCTAGAGACAGATTTTACAAACAAGAATAAATTACCTTCCAGCTGGTTTCCTGACTGTCTGGCTTCAGTCATTTTCAATTGGAGAGTCTGTAATTGTGGGAGATTGATACTCATGTTGGCAGCATTTCTCTGTGCCAAAATGACTAACGGAAATATCAGAATTCTTACAACAACTGTCCCTGTAAATCAAACAAAAAATACATATCAACAATGTGTTTTCCATTTGTAAGATTTACTCAGACTGCATTTAAAAAAAAATACATAAAATATGTATGTTATTTTTCTCACAACACACATTTACATAACAAGAAACGGTACCAAAAGTTATTAAAGTTAAAAAAGAAGTTACAAGGAAGATACAAATAATATCGCAATCCAATGTGTCTCATCATCTGCCTTTGAAACTGAAATAATGGCTTTTTACGGAAGTCAATATAGGGTACATGAGGCACAGAAATGACTGTCAGAAGGAAAGGACTCTGGGAAAGTACTTTGAAGTGCTTATCTGAGTCAGTAATGGCGAATTTCTAGACTTAGTCCATTGTCTAACACTCAAAACAGGTTTCAGAAACTGTATTTGTTTCTGCTCACAGGTGATAATCACCAGACATTCCAGTCACTGCTGTGTACAGTGACCCAAAATTTCCTTTTGGAACAGCCCTAACTACTTCCATCTGTGAGCAGCAACAGATTCAGTTTTAGTAAAAAAAAAGGTAAAGTTTTCCCGTTACAGGCCCGGTGTGGCCCAGAGGGTGGGTAGAGGCATAGCTCTACTGTTCCATGACCGCGGCACTAGAAGGGGGTGAGTGGTCAGCCGCACGCCCTGGCCGCACTTTACCCACGGGAAAGACCCGGTACCCATTTTACAGGAGACTGGGTGGGCCCCAGGGCCAGTCTGGACAGGCAGAAAATCTCGTCCCCACCAGAATTTGATCCCGGACCATCCAGCCCGTAGTCAGTCGATTCAATTTTTGATATAACGTGTTATCTTCCGATGACAGCTTTACCTCACCTCAATAATAAGAAACCTGGATATCCAACTGGTAAAAATGTGACCTTCTTCCAGTAAGTCTGTCTTACCTATGGCGATGGATGCCCACCATGGCAGATCACAACCGATATGCAGATACTCCATACAGTTCTGTACAATACCAACAGGTGACCAGCCACCAAGTCCCAGCTTTTCAAATGGCAGTTCGCCTGATAACGGCAAAGTTTCAACCAATTCTTCTACTACTGACGGTACAGCAGGCGGCTCTGGTATGTCGCCCAGTGACGGCACTATCTCACTTACTGATGAGGAGGTCACAACTTCTGCTGCTACTGGCGGTGTTTCTGGTACACTACCTGCAGAAGGAAATGAAGGAGCTCCCTCCCTTACTACAGAATTTTGGGTAGCCCCTTCACTTAATCTGGAGCCATCATTAAATACTGACCCCAAAGTGGTGCCACCACTTTCAGAAACCTTTGAAATGGTGTCTGCAGGGACTACACCAGTGCTTACTGACCGGGCAACTGCAATTCCTAACAAGCCCCTCTGATTTCCTCTGCTCCACGTGATAAAACTTTTCTTTTGCTGCCAACGTCTGGCATAGTTCCTGCACGTGTCCGAGGCAATATGATGGTACCGTTTTGGCTCATATTTCACAATGCTTTCACTCTGCAAGCAAATCAAATCATGTGTAAATTACCAAGCTATGCACATAAAAATCACATATAATATACAAGATTTATATACAAAAGAAAGAACGAGACTGCATCAAATTATTCTATTCTAAGTTCAATTTGAGGTTCTCAATGTTAAATATCAAGACAGTCATCTTCCGAGGTTTAATGCCATGTAACGTACTAGATATATATACTGCTGTTTCATAGAAACATGATCCCCAAAACTACCCTGATGATGGAGGCAGCAGGTTCCTATAAACTGTCAGTACACAGCTTGATGTCCCGATAAACAGTTACCTTCATTGCATTCTACCCTAAAACCTTCAACAGAAGCGAAGGTATTTCTTGATAATACACTGATCAGTTACACTTAAAGTGCGTGTATAATATCCCTAAGTACTTATCCTATTTACTAACACATGCTTGTATTTGTATTTTCTGGTAAAGTGGAAACAATTATCTATAACACTGTGGGATTGTTACATTATTTCATTTCTGCTAGTAATTTGTACCTGAAATAAAAATTCTGTATACGTTAAATCTGCAGAACACAATTTCAGAGTTACACATCACAGTCATACTGCCACTTGCTGACTCACAGATTCATACAGAATGTGCAAGTATGTCTGTCAGTTACAGCCATATCCAGTTTCACAAGCCTTCTTCCAATTGTTCATCAGTTATCACCATCAAAATGAAAGTCAAAGCAAATATGTAAACCACTGTCATGCTGTTACTTTTTGTTGTACAAAAGCTGCATATTTTTAAAATTGATATGAGTTTCCAGGAACAGAACACCAATTTATAACATTGTGCTTATACGAAACAAGGGTTTGATTTAACGGCTGAGTTTGCAACCAGCATTAAGGAACCAAGCAGGTCACAGGCGTGGTGGTTGCCTGCATTCCATTTTACACTTGATGCAGATTTCTCACATATGACTTCTTCCACATCAAGCGGTCAGTTTGACTAGGTTTGTGATCTATGAAGTAACATAACTTGTGATGATGAAACAACTTGAAACATAGAGATAGCAATTAAATGTGTTCTGAGCATTAAACAGAATATGACTACACCACATGGGAACCAATAACAGCTAACAATCTAAACAAAGCATAATAATCAATAATACAGCACATGTGAGTAATGCCTGTTTTTAACTCAATTCTCCATGTGACCTTGGTTAGGTCAGGTAAACTACATAACCATCATTTGCTGTTTTCTCTTTGGTATATCATGTAATCACAGTGATTATTCTCAACTTATATAATACTGGATAATAAAAGGGCTTGGTTATTTTAATTAGTTCAAAGGAATGCAATGTAACAATCAAGTTTGAGATGCAACCAAGCTGCGTGCTGAAAACCATGACAGTGTATGGTTGAAAGAATGTAAACGGGAGTTGCAGCTCCACTGGCCATCCACGCATCAACCCTTTATACAAAGTGCAGTATTTAAATTATAATTTAACACTTCATAACGACACTTTTTCAATTCATAAGGAGCATTACGTTTCTCAACGTAGCCGTTGAAAGTTTCTCGGTGACGTGTTTGCATCATGAAAAAGCATAAGCAGTCTCCGTACTCTTTGTCTAGTTCAAAGAGTCTCACATTTTAAAATTCTTGCCTATGAAAATACAGGTTTCGGTGTTAGGCGTGATTTTAGCGCAGAAGTCCGTGTAGCTTATATAACAGATATTTTTACGTGAAATTAGTCGGTGGCAGACTTACGACAAAAGTACCTAAAATCTATGCACTCAATACCAGAAGCTTAATTACCTTCAAACAACTGAGAATGTTGGTAATAGTCCTAATTCTTAACGTTCCTGCACTCGGTTTGTGAATTACCACCGTCGCCATGGCCTTTTTCGCATGTTCACCACAGATTACTGCATTTGCACGGGGTAGGAATCACGGATTAGTCACAGCTCGCGAAAGCTCTTATCCGTGAAAATATGGGAAGTTAGGTTATGGTGGATGTGGGTTGTGATGCCTGTTGAAGATCCTGACGTTTGTTCGATACTATCTGCTTCCAGATGTCTGTTTTTTGTTACATTTTGTATATTTCCACCCATCAAGAGTAAAAGTTCGTGTTAACTTGTACCAGGTTTTCCAGGCGTGTATTGTACACGAGCATGTCCAGATACAATTACTTTGTAACTGAGTATGGAGGAAGAAGTTTGTTCCGAAACGTCGGTGTCAGCCAACAAACCTAAAGGGTGTCAAAGCCCAGTGGTTCGGATGTGTTTGCAGCGAGTATTACGGAATTGCTAAATTCTTATGTAGTTGCATAATACTCTGGAAGCAGTACAGGGACTGCCATGCAAAAGTCCACTGCTTAATTCTTCTGTAGCTGCATAATACGCTGGAAGCGGTACAGGGACCACCATGGAAAAGTCCACTTATCAGTAATTTTAGGGTTTTGGGGTCATTAATGTTTGCGCATACAATATGCGTCATAATATGTCAGTATGGCTGAAAACTAGAATGCATAACATTCAGACAAGTCATCTATATTGAGTTTAAACAGACTACAATTTGTAGGATGCATGAACATTTTATAAATGGCCTCATGTAAAGTAGAATTTCTAAATGATATGGCTAAAAAAAGACTCTTACATATATACCTCTCACGTCAGATTTCATAAAATTTGATTAATGTTTCGAGACATACACAGAAAATTTCATTTATGATCTTATGGAAAGTAGACTTTGTAGTCAGTCAGTATGGCTGAAAAAAATGGCTAGCAAACATTATTCCATTAAAATCGTATTAACATTTTATGAAAGTAGGCCTTGTTATGTGTTTATATGACTGGAAACTATTTCCCAACAGCTGTTAGGGGCAGTCTGTGTTGCTAAATTTCAAGACAACTTGTTCAAGAGTTCAAGCACTGCTTCTAGGTCACAGAAGGGCAGAAGACACGACCTCAATGTGAGAGATTCTCGCTTCTAATTCTGTGAAGAACATTTGATAATACAATGATCTACATCAGCTTTGGTTCCCACAACTGTGAAAGAAAATAATGTTTGGACCAAACCAGGGAAAGTAAAAGTCAAAGAATGGGGGAAAATGTAAAAGAAGAGAAGTTTGCATGGGCAGTAATTCATATGAACCTCCAGTCTTCCTCACTTAGCTGTTTTGGATATGCTTGACAAACCAGTAGTCTTTATTGGGTGTGGGATTACTTTTGATAGTTGTGGTTTGTGTGTTAACCCTTTACCTGCTAATGTGGAGAATATGGTGAGCTCTGAATAATGCTAGCAGATGGCTCATGGGATTTAACTCAGTGTTTAACCCTTTGACGCCGGAATTAAATCCCCCCCCCGGCCACTTTGGTGGCCGTTCAGCTATTTAAAGGGCTCACTGCGCGACATATATATATATATATATATGTCGTTCGGCAGCTAAGGGTTAAAGGGTTAAAACACCACATGAAATGGAATATTGTCATGGTGATAGAGTAGGAGCTGCTGGTGTAGTGGCCACCATTCAGCTGATGATACACCTGCATTTGTTCCAGATTGTGAATGCTGCAGATCATCGTAAAAAATATGTCATGACAGCTAATCAGTTGGTGAAGATTTGAATCCAAGTTACCCTGAATCAGACCCAAAGTGTGAGACCAGTAGTAGTAGTATAGGGATCTGAATGTTGGGTGTTAACAGAAAACATTAAGCAGAAATTATTGGTATTTGAAAGGAGGTTATTGAGAAGAATTTTTGGCCCAACGCAGAAAACAAAATGGAGAATGGAGACAAAAAACAAATGAGGAGCTGGAAAACCTGATTCATCATCATCATCATCATCATCATTGGCACAACAGCCCCTTTTGAGCCAAGGCCTTCTTCAGAAGTTTCTGCCAGCTGTCCCTATTCCTTGCAGCATTCCTCCAATTTCTCTCCCCCAACTTCCTGG
>Ga0131853_10023334_pt1 | contig 11178 bp, 13 predicted proteins | sample TergutLab28metaG_FD_92764 | JGI IMG/M metagenome (GOLD analysis project Ga0131853, IMG submission 92764) | Labiotermes labralis P1 segment gut microbial communities from Petit-Saut dam, French Guiana - Lab288 P1 (version 2) (version 2) | ecosystem: Host-associated > Arthropoda: Insects >...
ATTTAACGTTGGATAATCACAACGCGCATCCACGTTTTTGGGCTTCGGGAAAAATTCTTGCACAGGAAGCCGAACCAACTCATTCAATCCATATCGACGGCGATGTGTTTTTGCGTCGTCAGGAAGTTTACGATATTCTCAAAAACAAAACCGCCGACTTGATTGTGCAGAATATCGAGGGCGACAGCACGCCATCGTCTTTGGGTTCTTGTTATGCCGAAAACCTAAATTTGGTGCTTTCGGGATTAAATTTGAGCGTTCCAACAGAATTTGACATTAACCTAAATTCTGCTTACAACTGTGGATTGGTCACATTCAACAACGCTGCACTCAAAAAACGCTACATTGACGGTTACAAGCGAATGCTTGAAATTTGCAGTGCCGAACAGTCATTTGTCAAACGTATAACGGTTGATAATAACCTTTGTCCCGATATTGTTATGGAGCAATGGTGGTTGAAATCGGTTGCCGATTATTACGGCTACAAAACAAAAACAGTACTGCCCGACTGGGGTACTGATATTCACGGCGAAGCCACACGAATCGGCTACACGCACGTTATCGGAGCGCAAAAGTACAGCACCATTCCTGAGGTAAAACGGATTTTAGCGGAAATCTCGCCCGATTTGTACGAAAAAGTAGAACAAATAATTGAAACATTGTAAATTATGGCAGTAAAAAAAATGCAAAAATTAGAAATAGCATCAGGTGAAGACATTTTAAGACTTGATGTTTCTACGTCCAGCGGAAACGGCATTGACGAGGAAAGCGGAACGTGGAGACCAAGAAGCACGACGTCAGGTGCAACAATAGAATTTAGACACAACATTTGGCAAAGAATAGGAAATCGTTGTTATCTTAATATTGTTATTACAGGAGCTACTCACAGTAATGGCGACCCTATACTTGGAGCTATACAAGTAACCGGGTTGCCATTTGCAGTAAAAGAGAACGTGCAACAGAACATTGAATTTGCACAATGGTTTACCGGCGTTAAAACGTATGAAAGAGATACTCCCGTTATTGTAACAGGTAATGTCTGGAGAATGAATTTCGCGAGCAGGTCAAATTTGCTTACTATACATAATGATGGCACTCCAATAACTCCTGCAAGTCCAATACGCATCAATATGAGTTACGAAATAGAAAAAGGGCAATAAAAAGCCCCCGACTTCATTAACGGTTAGTTTTCGAGAGCAAACCGAAATGATTAAGTGCTGTAACACAAAGCCAGAGGCATAAGCCTTTGGAGTGTTACAGCACTCATCTTTTTATGTAATTTGCTCTCGAAAGCAATGCAAAAGTACAAATAATAACTAAAACAAAAAAAGAAAATGACAAAAGAAAAAGCAAAATTAAAAACGCCGATTACCTATTACGGCGGAAAACAAACAATGTTAAAACACATTTTACCGCTTGTTCCCGAACACAGAGTATATACAGAGGCATTTGCTGGAGGCGCGGCGTTACTCTTTGCCAAAGAGCCGTCGAAAGTGGAAGTAATCAACGACTTGAACGGCGAATTGATTAACTTTTATCGTGTTTGCAAACTTGATTTTGAGGGATTGAAACGCGAAATTGAAACATCGATACACGCACGAGAACTGCACGGACATAGCAATTATATTTACAAACACCCAACGTTTTTCTCACCTGTACAGCGTGCTTGGGCGGTATGGTATTCGGCAAAAATATCGTTTGCTTCAAAACTTGGTGATTCGTTTGGCTACGACAGGAAAAAAGGACAAAAATCAATGCAAATGCGAAATGCAAAAGAAAATTTTTCCGAAGCACTTAAAAATCGCCTTGAACACATTACAATCGAGTGTGATGACGCACCGAAAGTAATAAAAAGGTTTGATTGCGAAGAGGCTTTTCATTTCATTGACCCGCCTTATATTTACAGCGATATGGGACATTACGGCGGAATGTTCAACGAACAAAATATGATTGAATTACTCGAATTGTGCGCCACGCTTAAAGGAAAATTTATGCTCACAATGTGTCCGTGTGATTTGATACAAGGATATGTTGATAAATACGGTTGGAAAATAAACGCAGTAGAGCGAACCATAACAGCAAGCAAAGCGATAGATAAACGCAGAAAACAAGAGGAGTGGATGGTGTGTAATTATTGATTGTTTAAAGTGTCTTTAAAGTCTATTTAAGTGCTGTTTGTTCGAGTTGTTGACGGCGAATTATGGGATAAGTCGTAACAAACAAAAAACACGCAAAACGATGATTTTTGCGTGTTTTTTGTACAATTTGTTTTATATTTGTGCGCAATTTGTTTTTGCGATTATATATTTTTTGTAGATTTGCACGTTGAAAAAATTTTGAATTCAGAATTTTGAATTTTGAATTCGATTTTATTCTAAGCTAAAATTCAAAAACAATTCAAAATTCAAAATTAAGAATTCAAAATTTCAAAATTATGACAGAAAAATTAAGAAAGACCTTGCGTGATTCAAAAATGGCGCGTTGGACAGTATTGGTTATCGTATCGTTTGCCATGTTTTCCGGTTATTATGTTGCTGATGTAATGGCTCCTTTAAAGAATGTACTGCAAGACACATTAGGCTGGACTGCAACGGAATACGGAATATTTAATATGTCGTATGGATTTTTGAATATTGTTTTCTTTATGATGATTATCGGCGGAATGATACTCGACAAATTGGGAGTTCGGATAACCGGAATCGGTGCGTGTGCGCTGATGATTATCGGTGCAGGAATAAAATACTATGCCGTTTCGCGCGGTTTCAGCGACGATTTGATTTTCGGGATGCGCACACAGATTTTCATTGCCAGTGTAGGATTTTCTATTTTTGGTGTTGGTCTTGGAATAGCGGGAGTTGCGCTTATAAAAATCACTGTACGTTGGTTTAAAGGTTATGAATTGGGCTTGGCATTGGCTATTCAGTTAGCCATATCGCGTTTGGCAACAACTTTAGTAATGGCAACGACAATACCGATAAAAAATCATTTCGGCGATTTGTCTGCACCTGTTTTGTTGGGATTGATTGGACTGTGCGTTGGCTTGGTTGCTTATTTGATTTTCTGTGTAATGGACGTAAAATTGGGTGCTTCGGGAGTGAATGAGGAAGAAGAACAGGAAGAGCCTTTCAGATTGAGCGATGTACGATTTGTTGTTAAAAATAAAGGATTTTGGTTGATAACTTTCTTGTGTCTGTTGTATTATTCGGCGTTATTTCCGTTTTTGAAGTATGCCGTTTCGTTGATGGAACATAAATATCTGGTAGCAAGCAAACTTGCAGGCAATATTGTGGCAATGCTTCCGTTTGTAACAATGCTGCTCACACCTCTTTTCGGCGGTATTTACGACAAAAAAGGAAAAGGCGCAACGATGTTGCTTATTGGCGCAGCCTTGTTGATGGTTGTTCATTTGCTTTTTGCTGCTCCGCTTTTGAACGTTTGGTGGTTTGGCGCATTTTTGATGATAGTGCTTGGAGTTTCTTTCTCGCTCGTTCCGGCGGCTATGTGGCCAGCAGTTCCGAAAATCATTCCCGAAAAACAATTGGGAACAGCCTTTGCTCTGATGTTTTGGGTACAAGGCTTTGGATTGACCTTAGTTCCTGCGCTAATCGGCTGGGTACTTGACACTTACTGTATGACAGTAGCTACCGACGGCTCAATAAGCTACGATTATACAATTCCGATGCTGATTTTTGCTGTTTTCGGTGTTTTTGCTCTAGTGTTTGCGTATTGGTTGAAAAAGGAAGACAAGAAAAAGGGTTATGGCTTGGAAATGCCGAATATGAAGAAGTAGGATGAATATGTCAATTGTGGTAGTTAGTAATTTAATCCAACGATGAGGAGGAAAAAAGCAAGAAATGGTAATTTCCTAATTCTGTGTATAATTGTAGGGCTTGTTATTCTTGTAAACAGAAATACAACAGCATCAACAGAAACTGATTATTATGTCACAACGGCAAACTTAAATGTGAGAACAGGCGCAGGAACAAGACATTCTATTTTGTTTACTTTACAAAAAGGCATTGAGGTCGAAGTTATTGCAAAAAAGAATAACTGGTACAGAATTAGGCATTTAGAGCAAGCAGGTTATGTTTATTCAAGGTACTTAAAACACAACAGAACAGAGTTTAATACAACCAATGTTCAATTTGAAACAAGCGAAATTCAATCCAATACAACTTTAAGACCTTTCCAAGTAATTTCGTACATTATCACAGGTGTTTTCGCGTTTATGATTTTATTTTTTGGCTTCAAGATAATTAGAAAACTACGCAACAGAAAACTGTTGAAGACTGTTACAAGTCCGAAAAGAGGCACGCAGTCCGAAAGGGATTTAGTTTTAAAACTACTGAAGTGTGGCGCATCGGCGGAAATGATTTTTCACGACTTGTATCTGCAAAAGCCTGATGATGATTTTTCTCAAATCGATTTGGTAATGCTTACAAATGTCGGCATTATCGTGTTTGAAGTAAAAGATTACAGCGGCTGGATTTTTGGGACAGGATACGAACAGAACTGGACACAATCATTGGCGTACGGAAAGTTGAAATACTCTTTCTATAATCCTATAAAACAAAACAATAACCACATTGAGGTTTTGAGAAAAAAACTCAGGCATTTTGGTGACGTGCCGTATTATTCGGTTGTGGTGTTTTACGGAAATTGCGTTTTGAAAGATATAATATTTGTTCCCGATGGTACACTTGTTGTGAAATCGGAGAGAATTTTGAAAGCGTTGAAAATCATTTTGAAAAACAATGAATTAATCCAATATACTAATGTAAACGAAGTAATTAAAGTATTAAAGGAAGCCGCCCAAAACGGAGAAAGTACGAAAATTAAAAATCAACATAGCGAAAATATCAACAACATGTTAGGTAAACATAGAGTGTTTAAATAATACAATATTTGCGGAATAAATTCCAAAAATATCGCAACTTTTACGGAAAAAATTCCGCAAAAGTTGCGATTATCATATTTAGAAAAACCTAAATTTTCTTTCCGATGTCAAACACATTCAGATGACTTTGGCAATCAGTTGGATTGTATTAAAATACTTTCCATTTTCTGCTGCCATCATATCCAAACTCCATTTGTCCTCGCCATCTGGAGCAATGCTTGCAAGATATTCTTTCCACGCTATATCGTGGCAAGCCATTTCGCTGATGTTCACAATTTCGATACCTTCTGCCTTGCTAAACAAGTCCTGCCACCGTTCGATGCCACGAACACATTTTGCAACCTCAGGAACATCCCAAAACGGTTGCATTTCGGGCGGAACATTGTTGCCAAACTCATACTTCAATCCGGGAAAAGAAACGGCAATATAGCCGCCTTTTTTCACATAAGAAGCAAGATTTGGCAACATTTCCTCGTTATCGCCAAAAACATTGTACGCGCCTACCGAAAAAATCACGTCGAAATACCGCTTTGCAAACGGCAACGGCTGTGTTGCGTCAAGCAGCATCGGAACGATTTTATCCGCAACGCCAAGTGACTCGAATCGCTCATAATTTTCGGTCGGGTCGGCGTATAAATCTGTGGCAAAAACCTTTGCGTCATGTGCTTGCGCCAAGTACAAAGACGACAAACCTGTTCCTGTACCCAAATCAAGAATTTTCATATCCTTTTTGATTGTGAAATGCGAAGCCAATTCCTCCGCTTGCCGTATTGCATTTGGTCCCCACATTATTTCTTGCAATAGTGCAAAATTCTTTTCGTCAGTGACGAACTTGTTTGAAAATTCGTTATTCATTATTTTTCCTCCTGTTGTTTTGGATGTAAATTTACAACTTGAATTATTACTAAATTTGTGGATTATTTTATTTTGATTATCCATCTTATTATAAGTGTTTAGCCCGCAACGAACTGATTAGTTGTTGCAAGCGGATTTTAAATTTATTTTGATAGAAAATCGGTTCTCGAAAAGGAACTTTCCGAAAACAAGTGCGAAAGGACAATCTATAAGTGAAAAAATTACAGATTGTTTATAGCACCAGCTCTGTTGTACGTGATGTAGTAAACATAAAGCGTTTTATTAGCGGTGCAAAGATACGGAGATTTTTTCATTTGAAAAATATTGAACAACAAAAATTGAATTTTTCCGAAAAAATATTATCTTTGCAAAGTTGGAATAATTAAAAATATAACGCTATGCAGTTATCGTTAGGAACACATTATGAGCAATTTATATCAAGTGCTATTTCGTCGGGCAGATACAGTTCGAAAAATGACGTTGTTCGCAAGGCTATTCTATTGCTTGAAATGGAAGAGCAAAAACTTTCTATGTTAAGAAGTGAATTGATTGCAGGCGAAACATCGCAAATGATAGAAAATTTTAATTCAACAGCTTTTTTGGAGCAAATTCGTAAGAAATATTTATGACTACGCCATCGTATATTATCAGCAAAAAAGCGACCGAAGACCTTGAACAAATTTGGTTATACACCTACTTTCATTGGTCTGAAAGTCAAGCCGATAATTATTATAACCTGCTGATTGAAAAGATTGAGTTTATAGCACGAAATGTAAATGTCGGTCGCAATATTGATTATATCAAGAAAGGTTATAGATGCTTTTCTGCGGAACAACACGTCATTTTTTACACTTTATCAACAAAAAATACTGTGAAAATTATCAGAATACTGCATCAAAAAATGGATATTCCGAGCAGATTAAAATAATACTTTCCCAAAAAAAACTTTTCAACACACACCGTTTTTTAAGAATTCTTATTATCGGAATTTCGAGCGAAATATTTAATTTTGTCCTCGATGAACGAAAACGTACTCGAAAAGTTAAATGTACTCGCCGAATCCGCCAAATACGATGTTTCGTGTTCGTCGAGCGGTACAACACGGAAAAATATTTCGGGCTCGATTGGCAGTGCGAAAGGTTGGGGAATTTGTCATAGTTTTACGGAAGACGGTCGCTGTGTTTCGCTGCTCAAAATTATGCTCACCAATCATTGCATTTACGATTGCGCGTATTGCATCAACCGCCGAAGCAACGACATTCGCCGAGCCGTTCTCACTCCGCAGGAATTAATCGAACTCACGATTGAATTTTACCGCCGAAACTACATCGAAGGACTGTTTTTGAGTTCGGGTGTTATCCGAAATCCCGATTACACGATGGAGCAAATGATTGAAGTGATAAAAACGCTTCGCCTCGCACATCGCTACAACGGATATATTCATATGAAAAGTATTCCGGGCGCAAGTTCGGAACTTGTAAATGAAGCGGGATTATACGCCGACCGACTGAGCGTGAATATTGAAATTGCCAGCGAGCCGAATTTGAAACTTCTCGCGCCCGAAAAAGACCACACGAGCGTTTACAAGCCGATGCTGCACATTCAGCAGGGAATTTTGCAAAGCAACGAGGAGCGCAAAAAATTTCGTTCCGCACCGCGTTTTGCACCTGCGGGACAAAGTACGCAAATGATTATCGGCGCGACCGACGACGATGATAAAATGATTCTCAACACGAGTGCGTTGCTTTACGCGCGACCGAGTATGAAGCGCGTGTATTATTCGGGATTTATTCCCGTGAATGCTTACGACAACCGTTTGCCTGCGCTGAAACAAGCGCCTTTGGTGCGCGAAAATCGGCTGTATCAGGCTGATTGGTTATTGCGTTTTTACGAGTTCAAGGTGGATGAAATTGTGAACGACCGTTTTCCGAATCTCGATTTGGAAATTGACCCGAAATTGGCTTGGGCATTGCGCAATCCTGAACATTTTCCGGTAGATATTAACCGCGCCGATTATGCGATGTTGCTTCGCGTGCCGGGTTTGGGCGTGAAATCGGCGAAATTGATTGTTTCCTCACGCCGTTTTGGACGAATAACGGCTTCAGCACTCAAAAAAATGGGCGTTGTAATGAAAAAAGCACAGTATTTTATCACTTGCAACGAACTTTCGGCTTTTACCGTTCACGAGGCTTCGCCCGAATTGGTACGCCAAAAACTTCTCGAAAAGAAAAGGAAAAAATCGGATATTCCGGAAAATCAGTTGAGTTTGGTATTTGAGTAAAGAAGTTACGAGTTACAAGTAATTGTTCCTAACAAAACTATCTGCTTGAAGGATGTATATCAACACCTTTTATAAACTCAAAATCTTTCTTATTGAAAGTAAGCAGTTTCATCTTATGATGCTGTGCAAAAGCAGCAATTAAACAATCAGCCAAATGCAGGATTGGTTGGTTTTGTCGTTGAACACAATAACGTTTCATCAGTCGAATGGCATTGTCCGATACTTCTTCATTGTTTTTCAACAAACCGTATGTTTCCAGTAAATCAAAGTGCTTGTTCTCTTCTTTCGGATGTTACGCAACCTGCCAATATTTCCAAAACGGTGATATCGCAAACATAAGCATTGCCCGAAGTTAAGGTTTCTAACGCCAACTTTGCTTCATCGTTTCTTCGGAACAAAGCAATCAGCACCGAAGTATCTACCAAACATTTCTTTCGGTTTGCCATAAATTATTGCGATAATTGGTTTCGTCAAATGGTGTGTCGTCTGCCCAACAACCATAACCTTCCGTCAAACTGCCTTTGCGACGAGGAGGAATTATACCTTTTTCGACAGTTACGGTTGCTTGCTTCTCGGTTAAACGGTGTAGTTGCCTTATTGTTTCCATATCTTGCAAAGCTGTTATCCAAGAAATAATATCATATTTTAATACCGTTGTCTGCATAGTAACTTTTTTTAATATTCACTCCGCAAAGATACGAAAAATAATGTAAGGGCGAAAAAAATTTCGCCCTTACATATTTCGCATTAAAAATGCCGATATTCACGATTGGCGGATTATAAATCCATCAAATTTTTGTTTTTTAGTTGCCAAAACGATAAGGACACACTTTGCGACAATTCCAACATACTAATTCCCATTTGCCGTTCATTAATTTCCAACACGTTCCGTTGCATTCTTTATATCCGAACAATGCAGGATTATTCAATGCTTTTGACGGACAAATTTCCACGCACTTGTTGCAACTATCGCAAACCGTATCTTGATTTTTTTCGTCAGGAATTAGCTCTGCATCAGTAAGAACAGCACTAAACCAAAGAAGATTACCATATTTAGGATTTGTAAGCAGATAATTTCTGTTTATAGCTCCAAGTCCTGCCAATTCAGCAGCGTGTTTCAAAGAGATATATCCGAACAACTTTCCATTGACATATTTTCCGCCCACACCACTTATAGCTTTTACTGCGTATCCGTCTTTTTTGATTTTTTTTGCTACATTTTTTGCTACGTTGTTCATTTTTTCCAACATAGCGTTGCGCGTTTCTGTGTATTCAGCAGAAGTTTTGAGTAAGATTTCCTGCGGGATTGGAGTTCCTAAAACAATTACAGACAAACAACCTTCCAGTGCGTCTGTTGGTTTAAAGCCTTTCGGTGCTAAACCAAAATCTTTAGAATTCGCTATGCCAACCACGCTTGCACCTGCATTTAAACCATATTCTTTTACTATTTCACTGTTCATTTTGTCTATATTTTTTTTAGAAAAAACGGACAGGACAGTTACTCTGTCCGCTTTAAACGCCCGATTAATAACTTTTCTCAACAGAATAAACCTGCATTTTAAGGCTATTCGGGTCTATCAAAGAATAAAATTTTAGAGCGGCTGAATTCGGCTCGCCTTCGTCGTTTTCGGCATTTACTGCATCCTCCATTGTTTCCCAAGTGCATAAATCGACCCACGTATCGCCATCGCGAAGTACTTTCCAAGAAATAAAACCTTTTTTCTGGGATAAAACTTCGTTATTGCATTTTTCTTGCGCAAGCAAAAAATCCTCTACAGACGTTCCGTCTACAAGTTTATACGATATAAACCAAATCGCATTTCCGCTGTTAACACTATTATTTTCCATTTTTTAAATCCCTAAATCTGTGTCGGGCGCAACCTTTAAGTTAATTGAGTTTTCAAATTATGACAACAAAAAAATAGCGTGAAAACAACCTGTCTGACAATCAGGTTTCCACGCCTACTACTTCTAACAAGCCGTTCCACGCCGTGCGCACACGGCGTTTCGCAAACTTATTCTTGAAGTAGTCTTACGACCAATTTTTGTGGAAAATGATTGTCAAGAATAACGCAAATCGCTATTTTTTCAGTATGTCTATTTTTTGCGTATTTCTACGCCGATTTTTAAAAATCGTGCGACAAAGATATAAAATTATACTGTAAACTGCCAACTATTTTTGGAAACAATTTGTATTTGCTATTTTTGCAGAGAAATTTTATGAACATTTTCCGCTACGATAAAACATTCGATGGTTTGCTCACGGCAGTCTTTGACGCTTACTTCCGCAAATCGTTTCCCGACAAATTGTTGGGCGAAAATGATATTGAGCCGATGTTTGCAACGGAAATTTATTCGGTTGTTACTGATGCAGATAAAGCAAATCGCGTGTGGACTGCTTTGCAAAAGAAAATATCGAAAATTTCCTGCAATATGATTACGCTCGTATGGCTTTCGGAACTTCCTGAAAGCGACGAACTTTTATTTCGTTACATTCGCAAAAATTTTGACAATCGGCAATCTATCGAAATGAATTTTGCTGATGCTGATGTACTTGAATTGAAGCAAATTGCAGCAAAAGTTTCGCAGGAAAAAATGCGCGTAGTGCAATTTGTCCGCTTTCAGAAAACGGCTGATGATATGTTTTTTGCGCCGATTGCGCCGATGTTCAATGTGCTTCCGATGACAATTCAACATTTTAAAGACCGATTTGCCGACCAGCGTTGGATTGTGTACGACATTAAGCGAAATTACGGTTTTCACTACGATTTGCACCAAGCAACAGAAATTGCGTTGGATTCAATCGAGCATTTTTCCGATGGAAAATTGCCCGAAAATTTAATGGCTGACGACGAAAAGTTGTTTCAAGATTTATGGAAAAATTACTTCAAAGCAATCACCATAAAAGAGCGCATCAACCCGAAACTTCACCGACAATTTATGCCGAAACGCTTTTGGAAGTATCTGACTGAAAAACAGTGAAATTAAACTTTCCTCAACGCAATATCATACGCCTTTTCGCAATAATGAATAAAATGCTCCCAAAGTGCTTTTTTTGCAATATCGGAAGCGGTTTTTCGCAGTTTTTTTACTTTTGAATCGTTGTACGAAGCAAATTCGTAAATCATTTCGGCAATTTGGTGTG
>Ga0131853_10023336_pt1 | contig 11178 bp, 9 predicted proteins | sample TergutLab28metaG_FD_92764 | JGI IMG/M metagenome (GOLD analysis project Ga0131853, IMG submission 92764) | Labiotermes labralis P1 segment gut microbial communities from Petit-Saut dam, French Guiana - Lab288 P1 (version 2) (version 2) | ecosystem: Host-associated > Arthropoda: Insects >...
AGGGGCTCTCGATCGACGAGGCGTTCCTCGACGTCGGCGGGCTGCGCCGGCTGGTCGGTGAGCCGGTCGCGATCGCGGCGGCGCTGCGGGCGCGGGTCCGCGACGAGGTCGGGCTGCCGATCTCGGTCGGCGTGGCCCGGACCAAGTACCTGGCGAAGGTCGCCAGCGCGGTCAGCAAGCCCGACGGGCTGCTGCTGGTCGAGCCGGAGCGCGAGGCGGAGTTCCTGCATCCGCTCCCGGTCGAGCGGCTGTGGGGCGTGGGCGCGGTCACCGCGGCCACGCTGCGGGCCGACGGGATCCGTACCGTCGGGGACCTGGCCCGGCGCGAGCAGGAGGTGCTGACCGGCCTGGTCGGCACGGCGTCGGGCCGGCATCTGTGGGCACTGGCCAACCTGCGCGACCCGCGACCGGTGGTGGTCGGGCGCCGACGCGCCTCGGTCGGCGCCCAGCGGGCGCTGGGCCGGCGGCACGCCACCCCGGCCGACCTCGACGCGCACCTGGTCGCGCTGATCGACCGGGTCACGCGGCGGCTGCGCGCGGGGGAGCGGATCGGGCGTACGGTCACGCTCCGGCTGCGCTTCGGCGACTACACCCGGGCGACCCGCTCGGCGACGCTGGGCGCGGTCGCCGGGCCGGGCGGCAGCCAGGCCACCGGTGCCACCGAGGTCTGGGTCGCCACCGCCCGTACGCTCCTGCGGGCGGCGCTGCCGCTGATCGAGGAGCGCGGCTGCACCCTGATCGGGGTCTCGATTTCCGGGCTGGCCGACGCCCGTACGGAGCAGTTGGAGCTGCCCCTGGAGTGGCCCGGCCCGGAGGGCGCCCGGCGGCGGACCAGCATCCTGGATGGCGCGCTCGACGCGGTGAAGGACAAGTACGGCACGGGTGCGGTCACCCGTGCCGTACTCCTGGGTCGTGCATCGGGCATCGAGGCGCCGCAGCTGCCCGATCCCGAGTCGGGTACCTGACCTTGCTCACCCTCCATCGGCGTGTCGGCGTGAGAAAGGTCAGGTGCCCGGTCACATGGCGCCCGGCTCCGGGGCGTCGGTGTAGGGGTACTTCTCCATGAAGGTCTTCAGCGCCGAACCCGAGACGTCGGAGCAGTACTGGAAGACGCCGACCTGCTTGCTCGTGTCGGTGATGCCCGTACCGCCCTGCGACCAGTGCGTGAAGGCGATGTGCTCGCCCTTCGGGAACTCCTTGCCGATCGCCTTCGCGTCCGCGGGCAGCCACGGCACCGCGATGAACTTGTAGCGGAAGTTGGTGTCGCCGGGGAACTTCTGGCCGATCGCGCGGATCTCGTTCAGCTCCGAGGTCGACACGGTGTCGTCGTACCAGAGGATCGTGTATCCGTGCTCAAGGTTGTGCACCAGCGCCTCGAGAGCCGGACGGTCCGTACGGGTGTAGAACTTGCGGCTCATCGCGACCGGCGCGACGCCCTGCTCGTTCCAGTGCGCGCCGAACGCCGGCGGGGCGGTGGTGTACGTGACCGTCTGACCGGTCGGCACGTGCTGCTGGTTGCCGTCGGCCTTGATCGTGGTCGGCGCCTGGCAGACCGAGGCCGGCTTGCCGATGTCGGAGAGCGTGACCGACGCGAACTTGCGATCGTCCCACCAGCCCTTGATCGGCTGGTAGGCCGCGAGGCCGACGATGAGCAGAGCGACGAACGCACATACGCCGACGATCGCGAGGCCCCGGACGCGCTCGGCGCCCCGCTGCTGCTTGCGGATCGAGTCGACGACCGCGCGACGGTCGGACTTGGACGGCTGCTTGGCCACAGGAACCCTCGGAGCTCGTTGGTTAAGGTCGCGCAGATTCTACGGACTCACTGGTCGGAGTCGGGCACCGACAGCGAATCCGGATCCAAGACGGGTCTTCGCGGTGGTCGCCGTCACCTCCCAGCCGCACGCGAAGCAGAGCGGACGCAGGACGCTGATCTGGGCGCGATCGAGGCTGCTCAGCACCAGCCCGTCGCCCTCGGGCAGCGCCGGGAGATGCAGGATGGCGGCGATCGCCTCGGCCAGCTCCTCGGCCGACACCGGCGTGCCGAACGGGACCGCGTCCGCGGGATCGCCGGTGAGCGCGCGCAGCACCGCCTCGCGGGCGCCGTAGCCGAAGAAGTCGCCGCCCTCGGCGCGGATCAGGGCACCCGCGCCGGTGCCGTCCTCGCCGCGGGGCAGGACCAGGTCAGCGCGTCCGCGGACGATCGCGAACGGACGGGCGCCGAGCTTGCCGGTGGCCAGCTCGGCCAGCCCGGCCAGCTCGTCCGCGACCGCCGGGGCGGTCACCACCAGCGGGTTGCCGTACTCGTCCGCCCGGCCGCTGAAGTCCTCGGCGACCAGCACGCCGGCGGCGCCGATGGCGATGTCGGTCTGGCCCTCGCGCCAGGCCCGGCCGGCGGTGTCGGTGACGACCACGCCGACGTTGCGACCGGTACGGGCGGCGATCGCGGCCCGCAGCTCGCGCGCCGAGCGATCGGGGTCCAGCGGCAGCAGGACCACCTTGCCGGCCTCGACGTTGGAGGCGTCGATGCCCGCGGCCGCCATGGTCAGGCCAAGCCGGTTGCGCACGATCATGGTGGCGCCGCGGCGGGCGACGATCCGTACGGTCTCGCCGGGCAGCTCCGCCTCGCGGGTGGAGGCGCGCACCCGGCCCTCGGCCTTGGCGACCACCTTGCTGGTGACCACCACGACGTCGCCATCGCGCAGGTCGTCGCCGGCCAGCGGGAGCAGCAGCGCGGCCAGGTCGTCGCCCTCGCGGACCTCGCCGACGCCGTCCGGCGCCCAGACGGTGAGGACCGGGTCGCTCACGAGGCCGCGCTCACGAGACCAGGCCGATCGCGGCCGCGGCCATCGCGGCGGTCTCGGCGGGGGAGTGCATCCACAGCGGCGCCGCGGCCGCGCGCAGCCCGGCCGCCTCGAGCCGCGCCACGTCCGCGGCGTCGACGCTGTCGACCAGCCAGCCGTCCAGGACGCCGCCGGCCGAACGAGCGCCATAGTGCAGGCCGACGCCGGCCGCGCTCACCTCGGCGCCGACGGCGGTCAGCATCTGCTGGGCCATCCCGCGGACGTGCTCGCCGCCGATGATGGGGGAGAGGCCGACGACCGGGGCAGCGGTGGCCCGAAGGACCTCGCGCAGGCCGGTGATGCCGAGGATGGTGCCGACCGACACCACCGGGTTCGACGGCGGCACGATCACCAGGTCGGCGCCGGTGATCGCCTCCAGCACGCCCGGTCCGGGGGTGGCCTCCGGGAGGCCGACGAAGACGAGCTGCTCGGCCGGCACGGACGCGTGCAGCCGCACCCAGTACTCCTGGAAGTGGATCACCTGGCGTCCCGACGGGGACTCCGGGTCGGCGATCGCGACATGCGTCTCGACCCGGTCGTCGGTCATCGGCAGCAGCCGGACCCGGTCGCCGTACCGGGGCGTGAGCCAGCGTGCGCAGAGCGCGTCGGTGACCTGCGAGAGCGGGTAGCCGGCCTCCAGCATCTGGGTCCGGACCAGGTGGGTGGCGATGTCGCGGTCGCCGAGGCCGAACCAGGTGTTCGGCACGCCGTACGCCTCCAGGTCCTCCTTGGCGCTCCAGGTCTCCTCGGTACGGCCCCAGCCGCGCTGGTGGTCCAGACCACCGCCGAGGGTGTACATCACCGTGTCGAGGTCCGGGCAGACCTTGAGCCCGTGGATCCAGAGATCGTCGGCGGTGTTGGCGATGACGGTCACCACCGCGTCGGGTGCGATGCCGGGGAGGGTGCCGGCGGCGATGCCGTGGAGGAGGCCCTCGATGAACTTGGCGCCGCCGTGGCCGCCGGAGAGCACCGTGATCTGCTGCATGCCGCCCAGCCTCTCAGACTGACGGATGTGACTGCTGTGACGGGTGGTGCTATAGCAGAGTTCGGGCTTGACTTCGCGTTTCGACAGGCATGTAATTTCATCCGTGTCATACCGCTGGGCCCGGACTTCTCAGGCGTCCAGCCGACACGCCGAAGGTGAGCAACGCAGCACCCATGCGGGCGCCCGGACGGGCCTGCTGACGCACTGAACGAAACCCACTAGGTCACTGCTTGAAGTCGGGAAGGGCTGAGAATCGATGAGGGAACTTTTTCTCCTCGAGTCGACGACCGACGACGGGGGCTGGCAGGAGCGCGCACTGTGCGCTCAGACCGACCCGGAGGCGTTCTTCCCTGAGAAGGGTGGATCGACCCGGGAGGCCAAGAAGGTCTGCCAGACCTGCGACGTGCGGGACGACTGTCTGGAGTCGGCGCTCATGAACGACGAGCGCTTCGGCATCTGGGGCGGGCTCTCCGAGCGGGAGCGTCGCAAGCTCAAGAAGCGCGCGGTCTGACCCAGCCTGAGGCTGGCCCGGACCGTCGCCACGGGCGACAGAAGTAGCAGGACCCCGGCTCCGGCCGGGGTCTGCTGCATTTCTTGCCGCATTTCGCCGCCTCGGCACGGCGTCTAGGGGCCGAGGCGGTTAGGGTTGCCGATCGTGCGTCCCTCGGTAGCCCTGCTCGTCGTCAGCCATGACGGAGCCAGCTGGCTGCCCACCGTCATTGCGGGCATCCACGCCCAGACCGTCGCCCCCGACCAGGTGGTGGCGATCGACACCGGCAGCAAGGACGCCTCCTCCGAGCTCCTCGAGCAGGCCTTCGGTACGGCGCTGCGCGTCCCCGGGGCGACCACCTATCCCGAGGCCGTCGCGCTCGGGATGGAGCGCCTCGCCGAGCAGCAGCCCGACTGGATCTGGCTGCTGCACGACGACTCCACCCCGGCGCCGGATGCGCTCGAGCAGCTGCTCGCCGCCGCCGAGGCGCACCCCGACGCCGACGTCCTCGGCCCCAAGCTGCGCGAGTGGCCCTCGCTGCGCCGGCTGCTCGAGCTCGGCGTCACGATCTCCGGCACCGGCCGGCGTGAGACCGGCCTGGAGCGCGGCGAGTACGACCAGGGCCAGCACGACGAGGTCCGTACCGTCCTGGCGGTCAACACCGCCGGCATGCTCGTACGGCGCAGCGTCCTGACCGAGCTGGGCGGCTTCGACCCGCAGCTGCCGATCTTCGGCAACGACATCGACTTCGGCTGGCGCGCGGCCTCGGCCGGACACCGCACCGTGATCGTGCCGCAGGCCGTGGTCTTCCACGCCGAGGCCGCCCACCGCGGCGTCCGCCGTACGCCCCTGACCGGCAAGCACACCCACTACGAGGAGCGCCGCGCCGCGCTGTACACCCTGCTGGCCAACAGCCGGCCGTGGGCGCTGCCGTTCCAGATGGTCCGGCTCTTCTTCGGCACGCTGCTGCGGATGCTCGGCTTCCTGGTCGTCCGCGAGGTCGGCTCGGCCTTCGACGAGCTGGCCGCGCTGGTCGCCGTCTACCGTCGCCCGGGCGTCGTCCACGCCGCCCGCCGGGTCCGACGCGAGCACGCCACCGTCGCGTCCGCGCAGGTACGCCCGCTGCTGGCGCCGCCGTGGCTGCCCTACCGGCACGGCCTCGACTTCGTCGGGGACGTGGTCAGCGCGGTCACCACCCAGGCCTCCGACGTCGCCGAGCGCCGCCGGGTCGCCGCCGCCGAGGCCGACCCCGCCTCCTTCGCGGCCCGTGAGCTGGCCGCCCGCGAGGCCGCGCGCGCCGAGGAGGAGGACGAGATCCCGGTCGAGAACGGCTGGATCGTGCGGTTCTTCACCAACCCGGTCGCGCTGGCGCTGACCGCGGTGGTGATCCTCGGCCTGATCGGCTCGCGGACCGCCTGGCACACGATCGCCGGCGGCGGTCTCTCGCCGGCCCCGGCCAGTGTCGGCGAGTGGTGGCAGCTGCAGTACCAGTCCTGGCACCCGCTCGGCCTCGGCACCGCCGTGCCCGCGCCGCCGTACCTGCTGCCGCTGGCGCTGCTCGGCACGCTCCTGGGTGGCAGCGGCCAGCTGACCATCAGCGTCGTGATGATCGTGTCCTTCCCGCTGGCGCTGTGGGGCGCCTGGCGGCTGCTGCGTGTGGTCGGCCGGCTGATCAGCCACCGCGGCGCGCCACGCTGGCTGATCCTGTGGGGCGCGACCTCGTACGCGCTGCTCCCGGCCGTCAGCGGCGCGTGGGGCGACGGCCGGCTCGGTGCGGTGGTCGCCACCGCGCTGCTGCCCTGGCTGGTCCACGCCGCCCTCGGCTTCGCCGAGCCCGACGCCGACCGGCGCTGGCGCGCGGCCTGGCGTACGGCGCTGCTGCTCACCGTGATCACCTGCTTCACCCCCTCGGCCTGGCTGGTCGCGCTGGTGCTCGGCGCCCTGGTCGTGCTCGCCGCCTTCCGGATCGTCCCGGGCGCGATGCGCGAGCGTACGGTCTGGGGCCCGCCCGCGGTCGCCCTCGGCGCCGCGCCGGTCCTGCTGCTGCCGTGGTGGCTGCCCGCACTGCTGCACGGCGCCGGCGCCGGCCTGCTGCTCGACGCCGGCCGGCTGCCCAGCCCGCAGCTCGGCGGCAGTCACCTCCTGGTCGGCCGCCTGGTCGACCTGGGCGCGCCCTGGTGGGTGGGCCTGATCGTCCCGGTGCTGGCCGTGGTCGCGCTGGTCCCCGCCCGGACCCGCATCCCGGTGCTGGTCTGCTGGATCGGCATGCTCGCCACCACGATCGTGGCGATGGCGCTGGGCCTGCTCACCCTGCACCTCGCGCACGGCACCACCCCGGCAGGGCTGCTCTTCGCGCTGGTCTGTCTGCACGGCGCCGCGGTGGTCGCGGTCGTGCTCGGCGCCCAGGGCGTGCTCGCCGACGGCCTCGCCGGATGGCGCCGTACGGTCGCGGGTGCGGTCGCCGTGGTCGCCGCGGTGGTGCCGCTGGCCGGTCTCGGCTGGTTCCTGGGCAACGCCAACGAGTCGCTCACCAGCGACTGGCACGACGGCGTGCCCTCGTACATGATCGACAACGCCGAGCAGGCGCCGCAGCGCGGCATCCTGGTGGTCCGCGGCAACACCGCCGCCGGGCTGCGCTACTACGTGACCCGTGGCGACGGCGTCACGATCGGCGACGACGAGATCATGACGCTGACGCCGGAGAACCGCGCGTTCACCGCCCTGGTCCAGCAGCTCGTCTCCCAGCCGAACGACGACGTCGTCCACCAGCTGGCCGATGCCGGCATCCAGTACGTCGTCCTGCCGCCGCGGGTGGACGCCGGCGTCGCGGCCACGATCGACGCCAGCGGCGCCGTCTCCAGGCGAGCGCCGCCAACCGGGCCACCCGCGCCTGGCAGCTCGACGCCCAGCCGCACGGTGACATGACCGGGCACCGGTCGTGGCTGCGGATCGTCCTGCTGATGATCCAGGCGGTGGGCATCGTGCTCGTCGTCGTGCTCTGCCTGCCCACCCTGGAGCGGAGGCGCCGCCGATGAGCCGTCCGACGAGATCCGCCCGGGCCGCGCGCCGCCCGGTGGACATCACCTTCGTCCTCGCGATCGTGGTGCCGCTGCTGGTCGCGCTCGCGCTCTTCTTGACCAACCCGGGCTTCGGGTCCGGGTACTTCCACCCGCCGAAGACGCTGCCGCTCGACCACGCGACTGTCGTCTGCCCGGGCTCGCTCGGCGCCGGTGACCAGATCGCCGTCGGCTCCGCCGGCGCCGGTCCGGTCAGCATCGGCGAGCGCTCGGCGACCGTACCGGCCAACGGCGCCGCCCTCGGCAAGGCCGGCAAGGACCCGGTCGTGGTCACCGCGAACGGCACCACCGCGCCGGGTCTGGTGGCGACCCGCTCCTCGACCAAGCCGGTCGCCGCCGCCTCCTGCGCCCGGCCGCACGCGGACCTGTGGTTCACCGGCCTGGGTGCCGGACCGTCCCACGACTCGTACGTGGTGCTGGTCAACCCCAACCCCGGCCCGGCGATCGCGGACCTGACCGTGCTGGGCGACACCGGCCCGATCGACGTGCCCGCGCTGCGCGGCATCGCGGTCGCCGGCCACGCCAGCCAGGAGATCGACCTGGGCGCGGTGATGCCGACCCAGAGCCCGCTCGCGCTGCACGCGGTCGTGGAGCGCGGCCAGGTCGCGGTCTCGGTCCGGGACCGCGCCTCCCACCTGATCGGCGACGCGTACGACGAGGACTGGCTGCCCGGTCAGGGCTCGCCCACGCGCGAGGCCCTGCTGCTGGGCCTGGCCCCGGGCAGCGGCTCCCGGCTGCTGACCGTGGCGAACCCGACCGACAAGGCGGTCACCGCGACGATCCGGCTGATCTCGGCCAACTCCGTCTTCACCCCGGACAACGCGCCGACGCTCGCCATCGGCCCGGAGTCGGTCTCCCGGGTCGACCTGGCCCACGTCCTCGGCTCGGCGAACGCCACCGGCGTGGTCGGCGTCGAGGTGGTGGCGACCGGCGCCGTGACGTCCTCGTTGCGCTCGCTCGTCGGCGGTGACCTGTCGCTGATCACCCGCTCCGCCAGCACCAGCACGACCACCAGTGCGATGGTGCCGCGCGGTACCAAGGACCTCGTGGTCGGCGGCGCCGACAGCGTGGGCGCGCTGACCGTCGTGGCCCGGGACGCGTCCGGTGCGCAGCTGGCCTCGAAGCGGATCGCGATCAGCCCGCAGCAGGGCCTGACCGTGCCGCTGCCGAGCGGGGCCGTACGCATCGACGTGACCCCGGAGCGGACCGAGCTGCGCGGCTCGGTCCTGGTGCACGGCACGCACGGCGTCGCGGTGGTGCCGCTGCGGATGCTGCACCTGACCAGCAAGGTGCCGTTCGTGAAGCCCGGTCTGCCGCGCTAGCGGCCGCGGTCACTCGTCGGGGCCGTCGCTTCGCCCGGCGAGGAGCTCGCCTCTCCTCGCCGGGCGCTTCGCGCCGGGCTCCCGCGTTCGCGGCCAGCGTCCGAGCTCGTACCTCGCTCGCGCTGCCACTCGCTTGGTCGCCTTCACTCCTCGTAGCGCGGGTCGACCACCTCGGGGTCGACGCCGAGCAGCTCGGCGACCTGCTCGACGATCACGGTGAGCAGCATCGCCTCCAGATCGGCGCGGCTCTCGCAGCGGTGCTCGATCGGGCGGCGGAAGATCACCAGCCGGCTCGGGGTGGAGCCGCTGCCCCGGATGAGCGAGGAGAGCGGGACCGTCTCGTTGGTCCAGTCGTCCGGGATCTGCGGGGTGTCCTCGACGGCGTACTCCACCAGCCCGAGCCGCTCCTGCCACCGATCGTCGATCTCGGTGACGATGCTGAGCACCAGATCGTCGAAGCGCTCACGACGGGTACGCAGCTCGGGACGTCCCGGCACCCGCGGCATCACCGCCGGGCCTCGCATCCCACGACCTCGACGATCTCTCGAACGACCCACGGCGAAAGCGTACTGGCGAGCCTCATCGGCCAGCCGCCGAGCCGGTTGTACGGTGTGCCCGTGACCCCGGCTCGTCGTTGTTCGCGTACGGCGTGCACGCGCCCCGCGACGTGCACGCTGACCTACGTGTACGCCGACCAGACCGCCGTGCTGGGGCCACTGTCGACCTTCGCCGAGCCGCACGCGTACGACCTGTGCGAGGAGCATGCCGAGCGGCTCTCCGCGCCGCGTGGCTGGGAGGTCGTCCGGCTGGTCCGTGAGCACGTCCCCGCCGGCCCCTCCGACGACGACCTGCTTGCCCTGGCCAACGCGGTCCGGGAGGCCGGTCGGCCGATCGCCTCGGTGACGGCCGGAGCCCCGCGCTCGGTCACCGCGTCCGGCGGTGCTCGTGAGGCCCGGGAGGCGGGCGCCCGCGAGACCGGCCGCCGTGGTCACCTCCGGGTCCTCACCACCGACTGACCGCCTGGTCGACTGACCGATTGGCACAGGGTCCCGGGACCCTAACGGCCCGTCCAGGCGATGGTGCCGGCCGTCGGCAACCGGAAGACTCCTCCGGCACGGTCGTGTCTGTTGAGGAGTCGCCATGGCGAAGCAGGGTTCCCGTCGAGTCTGGCGCACGAGCGGTCCGGCGGTCGTACGCCGTCTGATCGCGGCCGTGGCCGTGAGCGCCCTGGCCGGCACCGGCCTGGCCCTCGCCGGGGCCGACCCCGCCCGTGCGGTGGCGCCGTACACCGTGACGTTCCACGACACGGTCGGCGACATGAACTGGTCGCAGGACTCGGTCACCCGCACCGATCCCGCGACCGGAGCGGTCTTCACGTTCACCGGCCTGAGCGGCCTGGGCCTGGGCATCGCATCGTCGGAGGGTCTCGAGGCCGACGCCGACAACGGCGGGGCACAGCTGACGGTCTCCGTCCAGAGCGGCTACACGTTCGACCTCAGCGACGTCCTGACGGCCGCCGTCCCGGTCTTCGGCGGCCCGGTGACGCTGACCCTGACCGCGACGAGCGGCCTGGCGCAGTCGGCGCCCATCACCACCACGGTGCCGGCCGACGGCAACGGCCGGCCCCTGTCCGGTCTCAGCCCGGCGGTCGGCCCGCTCGACGACATCACCAAGGTGGTGCTGCAGACGAACGACTTCGCGCTGTTCCAGGACTTCCAGCTCACCGACATCAAGCCCGCCGTCGCCCCGACCGTCACCGCCGCGAACATCAGTCTCAGCGGCGCGAGCGGGAACGGTGGCGCGTTCAAGATCGGTGACACGGTCACGGCCAGGTGGAACAACACCAGCACCGGCGACAACAACCCGGGCGTCACCGGCGTCACCATGGACCTCAGCCAGTTCGGTGGCGGCAGCTCGGTGGCCGCGAGCAACAGCGGCGACCTCTGGACGGCCTCGACCATGGTCGGCAACGCGATCGAGGCCACCAACCGGAACGTCTCGGTCTCGGCGACCAGCGCCGGCGGCACCACCACGGTCGCCGGCACCACCAACGCCACCGTCGACACCAGAGCGCCCGCGACGACCTTCACCAACGTGGCGCTGTCGGCCGACACCGGCATCAGCGGCACCGACTTCATCACCAACGTCGCCGCCCAGACCATCATCGCCACCCTCAGCGCTCCGCTGAGCTGGGGTGACGTGGTCGACGGCTCGTTGGACGGCGGTGCGACCTGGACCGACATCACCGGCACGGTGTCGGGTACGACGCTGGCGTGGAACGGCGTCACGCTGAGCGCCGGCACCAGCACCCTGATGCTGAGGGTGACGGACGCGGCCGGCAACCGCGGCAGCACCTACGGCCTCAGCTACACCCTGGACACCACGGCGCCCACGACCACGGCCATCAGCGTCAGCTTCTCCAACGACTCCGGCGCGTCCAGCACCGACTTCATCACCAACG
>Ga0131853_10023339_pt1 | contig 11177 bp, 7 predicted proteins | sample TergutLab28metaG_FD_92764 | JGI IMG/M metagenome (GOLD analysis project Ga0131853, IMG submission 92764) | Labiotermes labralis P1 segment gut microbial communities from Petit-Saut dam, French Guiana - Lab288 P1 (version 2) (version 2) | ecosystem: Host-associated > Arthropoda: Insects >...
AACTATAGTGGTCGTACCGCACCGCTAACCTCTAAAGTTGCATTTTATATATTTATTCAACAAATATAGGTACTGAATATTTTAAACATGGTATATACTCTCCGTTTTCTTTCTCTTCAAAATCCAGTTTGTTTCATAATTCTAACGCATTTAGATCTGTATTATTCACATTTTATATACAGAGTGTGCTAAAATTAAAAAAATAATTCCGGCGCCAAAAGGTTAATAGCAGCGTCATTTAAAGAGAAACCAATTTGCTACGCAATTTATCTTCAGTATATTTCGTCAAACACGTCTACATGTTTCGGGCGGACGACAGTCATCTAAAAAGAACAACAAGTACCAATCGTTGTATTCATACGGTGTACCTCCTGATGATGGGCTATAGATAAGTCCGAAACATGTGGAGGTGTTTGGCGAAATATACTGAGAGATAAATTGTGCATCTAGTTAGTTTTTTTAATGAATATATCGAGATGCACGGTCAACAAAACATAAAATTTAATAGCAGACTATTTACATCACAAATTTATGTACGCACTTACTACATTATTTCACTCAAGCCTGCACATAATTCGGTGTATGAATACAAGCGTCACATTCTACATGACCCCATCTGTCATTCGCTTGCTCTGCACACGTCAAACCGTGTTACACCAAGCCTTTTCATTTGAATGCGTCGCACTACTTTCAACGATATTGTGGACTCCTACATTTTGCCCCAGGGTCGTCGTATTGGGGTTGGAAATTGGTAAGGGTGGTTGTGAATTAAGAACATTGTCCTTGCTTGATCAAGTGTGTTGCTGAGTCAATGCGCTGTTATATAGGGAAGCAGACTGATTGAAATAATTCGGAGTTATGAATCATCTCTTTGTAGATAAAGAATAATGAAGAAGAACAAGAATGCGTTTGTTATTTTGGGAGCTAATAGTCTAAATACTATTACATCTTTAGAATAATTTGCTGAAGACAGCCTATCGTGCAGGCGAAAACACCTGCACTCAATGACTTTCTAATGACTGTCTAAACAGACTGATCAAATGAGGCTGGAGATCGTCCATTGAGTGAGGTGGTATATTTAACACAGGAAATATTCCTGAAACCAATCCCAGTAGCCGCGACGTCAAATGAGTGGGTCTTCCTTCGGCAGCTCTTTTCCTGGGATTGCGGGTTCGAATCCTGCCAGGCATTGATGTTTGTCTGTTGTGAGTGTTGTGTGTTGTGAGGTAGAGGTCAATGAGTCGAGCTTATCAATCGTCCAGGGGATACCTACCGAGTGTGTTCGTGAAGCCCCGGTAATGAGGAAGGACTGGGCCACTAGAGGCCATGAATATATATATATATATATATATTCCTGGAACTGGGTCCGATTGCGCTGTAAGATGTAATTTTACTGCTACTTTCGTATTTTGTTTTAAGTTTATTATTGGCCAAGGCAAATTTACAGAAGGTCATGCCTGACAAATGTGCAGAAAGTTAGCAGTTGTATAAAAATTACTGTTGCATAAGAAATATTCTACATATGACCCTAAATTTTGCTACTAGCATTAAAATAAATATATTTAAGGAACTCGTCAGTATTACGATAACCAATCGCGCGATGGCAGCCGAAAACCTGAAAGTGATGCACATCAAACACAAGAAGAGGTAAAAGGAAAAGGTAAAGCAGCCCCGTTACAGGCCCAGAAGGTCCCAGAGCGTTCCAAGAAGTTAAGGTTCCCAGATTTCATGACAACGGCACGGGATGGTGGTAGGTTGTGTGCCACACGCGCCGGCCGCCTTTACCCCCAGGAAATACTCCTGGTACTCATTTCTGTTAGAGACTGAGTCGACCCCAGGGCCATAGTGCAATCGGAAGCATTTTATGTCAATGAAAAATCCCCTGACACCAGCTGGGATCGAACCAGCCACCCTCCAATTTGTAGCACAGCACCTTAACCACTGTGCCCCCACACGAAAAGGCAGAGTAATAAAATTACACGTCTTCGACAGAATGAGATCTAGAGTACAGCACAAACTTTGTCAAGTAAGTTGAAATAGAATATTACAAAAGATCCTTTAGTAAAGTGACCACCACACACCCAAAACTGTGGGAAGAACCAAATTCGGAAAAACACTGTACTTAAGGTAATGAAAAATATCCAACAAAATATTGGTATAATTAGCAGTTGAAACATACACTTAAGAGTAGCATTACTACTTGTCAGCCTGATACTCTTCATGGTCATACATAAATGTTAAAACCTTATTCTGTAGGATACAAAAATAACGCTTTACTTGCACAACAAATTCTGTAAACAACAATGTCATTAATTTCAAATTCAAAGCAAAACTTGTTGTATATTGATTACAATAATTTTGTAACAGCTTCAAGGACAAGAATGGGAGCGGGATCAGCGAAGTCTGTATAGCTTCGAGGTTTCGGCCTGGAAAGTCCTTGGTTCAAATCCCGGCAAAGGAAAGAGATTTTCTCTTTTCCAAAAAGCCCAAACCGGCTCTGGAGCCCACCTAGTCTCCTAGTCAAAGGTTACCGGCGGTTCTTTCCTGTAGTTAAAGTGGTCGGGGCGTGGATTTAAACACTTGCGCCATTTAATACAGAGGTTAAAAATGAGTAGAACTAATCCTCTACATGGCGCAGACAGGGACAACTGTACCTTTACCATCACTGAACATAAATGTTTTTCTTCAGCTGAACGAACAGCCGCAAAGTAACATTGTACACGTGGCCTCACACACTCAGACACACATTTTTACGTTTTGTTGACCGTGCATCCTAATATAATGATAGTCTTTTTTTACCAACTTGATGCATAAATTCTTTCTTTGAATATATTTATTACATTCCTCTACATGTTTCGAGCACTATTGTGCTCATCTTCAGGAGGACAATTGTATTAGTACGGCATCTTTTATCGTCACTCTTTAGGTGACTGTTCAGTACACAGGTTACGAGAGGACTCTCGTAACCTGTGTACTGAACAGTCACCTAATGAGAGTGACGATACCAGAGACTGTGTTAAAACAATTGTCCTCCTGAAGATGAGTATAAATAGTCCTCGAAACATGTAGAGGAATGTAATAAATGTATTAAAATAAAGAATTTGTGCATCAAGTTGCTAAAAAAGACAATCACTCAAACACATGTTTACGTTCTGTAACTCACACCCGCAAATCACGCCTGAAAAGTATTAAATGAATTCATAGAAGATATCTCCTCCAAACTGTACAAGTGTTCCATACAAGCCATTCCTATTTCACATTGTTCATTCCGTGCAATATGAATTGATCGACAAATTCTATTAGCACCAAAAAATTCACGATTCTATATATTTTGTATTTTACATAATATATAGAACATAAGGAAACGTGCTGATACAGTTTGTAAAGATATTCTTTAGTCACGCAGATATCTGACAGTCTCAATATGACAATGGCGGTGGCAATGAAACGTTATGGACGTATCAAACTGCAGCCACGCACCAAGTTACAAGTCCTCGCGTCGCGTGATTTGAGCATGGGAACTTCTCAGAATTGGGCAAAGGCACCTATATTATTCAACGCACCGAGTAGACACACAAGTGAATTTGATTTTCAGGTGACCGTACATCGTGATAGATTCTTATAATGAAACCAACTAGATGCACTAAATTATCAAATTTATTTTTGGAGTAAAACTCTACATGTTTCGGACAGTTCATCTGCCCATCATCAGGAGTTTTTCACTGTACACACAGCAATGGTATTTGTTATACAGGTCTGCTGACAGCTGTGTGTACAGCGATAAACTCCTGATGATGGACAGTGGAACCTGTCCGAAACATATAGAATTTTATTCCAAAAATAAATTTTGAGAAATTAATGCATCTAGTTGGTTTTATTATAAGAACACATAAGTGAATTGCTTCTAGGGCATGGTGATTATTTCCACGTGTCAAACTGAGTGGTCAGTGTCGGGTACTGTTTCATGCTGGTTATGAAAATGAATGGAAGATATTGTACGTACAGGTTGGGACAGAAATTGGTCTCCACTTACAGAGGTTAGTTAACTAGTTTAAAATCCTGTTAGGGGTAAGAGTGGGTATTTCTGGGACTTCAGTCTCTACCGGGCAATTACCAATTGCGTGGATGACAGACAGCTGAATATGGCGGCTTGCTGAAGGGACGTTGACATAGGAGAGCCAAAGCACTTTGAGCAAACCACTATCCTAGTGACGGTCCAGGAACGGAATCTAGGCCTAGACTTAACAGTGAGAAAATTAAACTTGTGACAGAATACGACTACCAACCGCTACCAGACAATAGCCTGCAATGTGGTTTTAATGAGATACCGAACAATTCTTATAATCTACTTAGAAGAGGTACTTTTAGCTCAATATGTATAATTCAACAGACAACGAGATCTCGTTGAAAGTTTAGAATATGCACTTATACTATGATCATACTCTGTATAGTTTTCCTCTATATACATTTTTGTGACCTGAAGATGGTCCACAGTGGCCGAAACATGTCGTCGTCAGCATAATAAAGTAGGATACAAGACAGTTGGGGGGGGGGGACCGCGGTAGCTACTGTGCTACAAATCGGCAGGTCGCTGGTTCGATCTCAGCTGGTGTCAATGGAATTGTTCATTGACATAAAATCCTTTCAATCGCACTATGGCCCTGGGGTCGACTCAGCCTCTAACAGAAATGAGTACCAGGAGCGCTTCCTGGGGGTAAAGGCGGCCGATGCGTAAAGCTGAGGACCTACGACCATTCTGTGCCATTGTAACGAAATCAGGGACTTCAACTTCCTAGGCCTGTCCAGGCCTGTAATGGGACTGCTTTACCTTCTTACAAGACATTTGTGTTTTGAATTACCCCACCCGCTCCCTAAGTGTTTAACGGAGAATATTTTCACTTGTTTTCCGTTTTTCTGCAGCAGTTGTCGAAACTGCAATTCACAAGCTGTTGTTTCGATCGTCATTTTACGATGATGCCTGGATGTAAATACCGCAGCGAGCAATGTTTCATTGGAACGTACGAATAATTTAAGAAAAGTCACTTTCTTGACTGCATAAAACAGAAGACTACGTGTGTCCTGGTATCAAAATATTACCACAATCACCAAGTTTGTGTCAGAACTTAAAGCGTTATGTGTATTTTAAAAATGTTACTAAATGGAGAAGCTTTTCCCCTAGAAAAAAACAAACAGGTGGAAGTGCTTCAGTCTACAGACGGACCATTCCCAACGTCACCCAGCCGGTGTCTCTCCTAGTTAGAAAGCACCAGTTGATTTCAGAACATTAGAGCTGGTAAGAGTTAGCAGAACTTCTGTGACGAACACAACAAACAAACTTCTGTTCCATTAACTGAAGAAAGAGAATTCGTATGTCTTTTTTTTTGTAACTATTTCACTCCACGGTGTCATCCCGTTTATTCTGTGTATTTTTTAAACCATCATTTATCAACATGACGCGCCATCTAAACGGTTATATAGGCGAACCCTCTGCCCATATTTCAAGGGACTTCATCTTTTATGATAGTTGCTCGCAGGCTTTATATTACGGACCAGGCTGATCTGTAAAGGGGCCTAGAACAAGGGCAGGCGGAGAATAACTGGTCCAATGCTGCAGGGGCGTTTGTGCATAGGGGGTTTTAAAAGTCTGGACCACTTTAAAATGACGTTTGTGTTGAGTTCATTGATAAATCAACTATATGCACATAGTCTTAACAGTACAGTCCGGGGTTGGTAAAAGAAGAGAGCAACACATAAATTAAACTTTTGGAGAATGATCATCTTGAAACATGTTTGAAAATTCTGTGAGTAAAATAAAGTATGTTTAAACACACCCCATCTTTTTTACGTCGATGGTTTAAATCCTGTATTTTGACGTAGTACACAGAATTTACCGCGGCGTTCTTTGCATTTAAAGTGTTATAAATAAATGTGAATGAGGACATTTAATTTCTTTACGCACGCAAGAAAAATAATATATTCGCTGCAACTAATTTTTACGAAATTTACGAATTTTAAAAAGCATTTTGTGACGAATTTGGGGCAAATAAAAAAATGTGGGATGCTTGGGTAAAAATTTATATACGCCCTTAAAACGAATACGGAGAAAATAAAAAAAAATGTGGAAAGTGTGAGTAGATATTTATTTATATTCTTAGATCAAATTTGAAGCAAATCAGAAAAACGTGAAAAATAGATTGCAAATTCATATACATGGCTTTCACTGTCCCGATTTTTACAAAACTCAAATTACTCAACGAATTTTTGTGTCTCCTGTAACAAGTTTTTATCCAGATTTTACGAAAAGTGTAACAAATAGGGAAAATTTCAACGTACACTCTAACTCCGGCACAACCCTTCTATGCACTTATGTTCACGAAATTCGTTAAGTGCTTAACAGTTTCGTAAGTAGATTTTCTGTAATGAATTTTACATACATCTGCCAAGAAATTTGGAAACTGCAGGTAGAAACCCAAGAATCGTCATTACGTAAGGCACGAACGTCACTGAGACGCTTTGCACTAGTCACACAGTGGCAGAACAACTTTTTTATAAGGACCTTGTATATCACGTTCCATACAAATCTAACAAACAGCCTAACCTCTCATACCACGTCGCAGAAGGATGGGCGTGGTCTATAGTGTTCTGTTTTCACTTTCCAAAGAGCGCTTAACTCGCGAAAACTAAATTCCGTATAGAAAAATTAATAGATACAAATCAAGAAACCATTTAACACGAAGAACTTCTTTGTTACCACCACTGATCTTAAGATCCCTAACTGTCAAATTCAACATTCCGTTTAGGTTTCCTTTCCTTCACCCCCTAAAACACAAAAGCTTCTGCACATTCCCTGACATTCGATAAACTCTACACTGATATTTCGTTTGATTCTCAGAATATTCGGCAGTGGAGGATCACCTTATTCTGGGATGTGACGCCGTGTAGTCCAGTATAAATTTAGTGTATATTCGGAAGATCTTGCCAGTGCCCTGTTCACTGTAGAAGCGTAGCAGACTGGTCACTCTAGTACCCTGAAGATGGAAGCAGCGCATTCTCCGGAAAGGCCTGTAAATTTCCACCAGACTACACGCGTCACATTCCAGAATGCATTACTGTTCACAGTCACCGCCATCATAACCTCGAGTCTTGCCCAGTGAGTGGCTGGTTGCTTAGGAAACATTGAGTTGGTCTTTGTATTGTGTGCGCGGAGAGTTTTCTGTGAAATAGAAATTTTCTTCTTTTTTTAATAATCCTTTCATTAATAATTTCTCCGTTTCAGTGACCATCACTACAGGTTTATGGTAAGGTGGTGGTGGTGATGATGGTAATGACGGTGATGATAAAAAACAGACCAGTTCTGGACCCTACCCAGACTCCTATTCGATGGGTACAGGGGTTCTTCCTCGGGGGTAAGGTGGCCGCAGCGTGATCTTTACTCCCATCAACGTAATGCCTACGTTAAGAGTGAGTGTAGCTATACTTCTAGTCCACCTGTATGTCTTCATGGTGGGGAGAGGGACAAATTTACCATAATAATGATAATAAAAATAATAATATAAGCACCATGCATAGTAACAACAGAATAGCTGCAACACTGTATTCCCTAGGGACACAGTTTGTTTCAGGAATATAAGTATAAATACCCTGCATAAAGGAGATGATGATGATGGTAATAATTATAATAATAATAATAAATTATTTACCATCACCATTATTCATTCTTTTTTTTACAAAAAAAATCAATTTTTCGGAGCACGAAAATTCAACGTCCTAATTGATTTCGTCAGCAGCAGTTTCAGTACGCTACCTGACAGTGATCCAATAATCTATCAGTTCTGATAGATTTAGACGTATCGATTTGAGCCCCCATTAAGAAGACGTAACCGAAGAAGGTGTCGAACTGTTTTGTTTGGACCGAGATGACAGGCGGATCGAATGCAGCTTTAGCCTATGGTGATAGGACCAGAGCATGTTCGAAACTGCCTGCTGCCCCACCGTATCACAGGCTGCTGCAATAGCTGCAGGGCCCAGCCCAAAACCCCTAACAACAAGAGTGACCTACAGCACAGGGGCGATTCTTATTGGACAAACAGCTCGCAGCATAATTGTGCTCGACAGACTGACACTGCTCAACCAATCAAAATATTCGCCCCATTTTAATGAATAAGTATTTTAATCTCCGTGAAGAACTTACGTTTCAGAATCAAAGGCACTATTCTGTAATCTGTGCTTACATTCCTTTAAATGGCTCCTACATGTTTCGGCGCTATTACCTCACAATCTTCAGGGAGCTGACAACATTTCTTTAAAACGTACAGCAATTACAATAACATAAACAGCCAATTAGATACAACAATAATAATGTTATTAATAATATCAATTATTATTAATAATTTGAACTATTATTGTTGCATCTAGTTGGCTGTTTATATTTTTGTATCAATTATGCACGGTTACACAAACATCAAATATACGCAATTAATTAGGTCACAATAAACATACATACATACATGTATAATTGCACGCACATACATATGTTATGGCATCGACAGTGTAGGCCAAAACCTGTAAAAGTCAGCACCATTGATGCCACAACATATGTATGTGTATCGTGAATTATTTTAGTGCCGTGTGTTTTAAAAAAATTTTGGTGTAAACTCCCTGAAAATGGCGAGATAATAGCGTCTAAACGTGTAGGTGCTATGTAAAATATTGTACTCAGAATTTTAGAATAGTGTATTTGTTGCTGTCACATAGGTTTTTCTCTTTGTCATAACGCATGGAATAAACGATGCACAACTTTCGTCACGGTGTTCACCAGGGCCCACCACTGTCCAGTGTTCAGAATCAAATGAATCCTGTTCACAACCTGCCAACATTTCTGTAGGCGTGCAGAACAACTCTTTAGAGCTTCGTGGTTATAGTGTATATCGACAGGTTTCAACTGCAAAGTCTTTGCGACCCCCCTCCCCCCACCCACAAAATGTGTGGAAGTGGGATGGTCATGGACGGGATTGATCTGGCTCAGGACAGGAACAGTTGGAAGTGCTCATGTGAATGCGATAATGAACATAAGGGTTCAAAAATATGTCGGGTATTTCTTGACTAGTTGAGCACTTGTGAGCTTCTCAAGAAGGATTCTGCTCCTACGTAACAAGAAAGTTAATTAGTTGGTCAGCTAGTGTTCCATATAATTAACAGAATAAAGGTAAAATCTTCATAAGCAACATGAACCATAATGAAGATAAATTATATGCTCCTTGAGGTACGAACTGAGCCTTTATCTCTCTCTCTCTCTCTCTCTCTCTCTCTCTATATATATATATATATATATATATATATATATATATTCACACTTACATACTTATATAGGTGAAATTAAATTTGTCCTTCACAGTGTCCGTTGAACCCCCCTTGCTCCCTGGCAGCACTGACACAGACACAAATGTTTCCCTTCAAGCTGCCCAGACTACAGTCTACAATCCCGCACACTTTCCGCTCTCCTTACAGAAAATAGGTCTAAAAATGTGTTCTGAATTTTCCTACACAAATTTGGCCTTCTTTGCAGTTCACCGCTAACAGACTTCTTGGAGCATATCAGCTGCAAGATATATCTACGTTACGACATGAAATGTGTAAACTAAACAATGTAACTAATACTGCCTACACTGTGGGCTGCAAAATCAAGGAATCTGTTTGCGATTATCCACAGGGACAAGCGATTTTTCTCGTCTCTCTAATGCCAAGACTCGCTCACAGCAGCCCCTCCTTTTTTCTCCTCTCATCTCCTCTCCTCTCCTCTCCTCTCCTCTCCTCTCAGGTGGTACCTAGAACTTTTTCACAAAATAAATCCGGACTTTCAGGTAAAGAATTGTTAACATACAGTGAGTCAGTTACAACACTACAGGGCTGTGAGAATGCTGTATTGCTCATTAACACAATTGCTTTTAAATATGACCAGCGTGGTGCTTCGTTAAAAATCAGATGATGGTCAAAATACAAAAACAAAAGATAAAGGAAACATTTCAATAGATAATTATATAAAAATAAGCAAAGAGCAAATAAAATTTTAGCATAATCAAACTGAAAATCACCTTAAGATCCACAAAATTATATATATATATATATATATATATATATCAAAACTAGAGTAAAGATTTAATCCCCCTTACACTAAAAATCAAATAAAAACCCATAATCTAACAATAAAAATTACATAACAGGTCTGAACTAAATTAATCTCTTGAAAAACCAAAAGCGACAAGAGACGAGTAACAATACACTACTAACAGCTCATTACTAATATTAATGAAACAGTAACTAAAAGAAATCATTATTTTTTTCTCCTGTGGCCCTGCGGCCCAACGCAGGCCATGGCCTTCTCATTCTTGAGGTTTTTATACCACACACAACGACGCATCACAGTCGGTAGGACTCCTCTGGACGAGTGATCAGCCAGTCGCAGAGACCTCTACCTGACAACACACAACATTCAACATAGACAGACACGTCCCCGGTGGGATTCGAACCCACAATCCCAGCAAGCGAGCGGACGTAGACCCACGCCTTTAGACCCCGTGGCCACTGAGATGGGCACAAGAAATCATTAACTACTTCAAAATCGGGGAAAAAAATATATAGTAAAATTAAGTGAATACTGATACACAAAGTACAACAAAACAAGTCAACTTTTAAAAAAACCAATAAACAACACCCCACCGTACAGGTAGACACTTGTACAGACTCTCCAACAGAGGTCAGCAATTTTCAGTTTTTCACCGTGCATATTGCCAATATTCACAATAATCACCAACACATGCACAATTTTTCATTTGACACTATGAAACTTTAATTTGTTAAAATGGTTAAAATCTCCGACATGTTTCGGTTTACATTTAAACCATCTTCAGGGAGCTATTCGTCTTAGTAGCATGTCGTTACATGTTTGCGATGGGTTCAGATGTTGTGTTAGTCCTCCTCTTGCTGTACACAGTACAGCAAGAGGAGGACTAACACCTATAGGTGGCCGTCTCGTGCACGAGACGGCCACCTATAGAGTGTGATGATACCAGAGGCTGTGTAATGCAATTTTGACCTCCTGATGATGAGCACATGGTGCTCGAAACATGTAGAGGCATGAAATAAAACTTATTGTGAAACAAATTTTGTGCATCAAGTTG
>Ga0131853_10023340_pt1 | contig 11177 bp, 8 predicted proteins | sample TergutLab28metaG_FD_92764 | JGI IMG/M metagenome (GOLD analysis project Ga0131853, IMG submission 92764) | Labiotermes labralis P1 segment gut microbial communities from Petit-Saut dam, French Guiana - Lab288 P1 (version 2) (version 2) | ecosystem: Host-associated > Arthropoda: Insects >...
CAACAACCAAGACAGACACGGCAGAAAGGAGCATATCAATAGGTAGAGAATCTCTCCAAGTTTTTTTTTGTACTAGGGGCCTTGGCGTACTTGCAGGTTCCACCGCTAGGGGGTAGTCGTGACCAAAAATGGCGTTCATAGTGAATAAGAAAGCGTTCCGTGTCTTGGAATTTGCCAAAACTGAGTCAATTGTGATGGTGCAACGGAGGTTTCGGATCATGTACCACACAGAACCACCTACAGACAAAACAATTAGTGAGTGGTACATGAAATTCCAGCAGAGTGGCTGCCTGTGCGCTGCGAAACGAACAGGCCGTCCGGGCCCATCGGCTAAGACTGTCGAGCGTGTGCGAGAAACGTTTGTCAGGAGCCTGCCGCGTCACCAAGGGTGCACATATCGAGCATCTGTAAGGTAGGACAGAAACTTGGAGTGTCTCTCTCTATGTTGATATGCTCCTTTCTGCCGTGTCTATCTTGGTTGTTGCGCAGTCGAGTTCGGAAATCCCGGAGGGACTTATGAATAACCCTGTATATACTATATATATATATATATATATACCCCTGCTCCAAATTCTAGGTAAATTTCTACCGGACTGCACGGCGTAACATCCCATAAGAGGGTAATCTTCAATGCCATTACACTTTATTAGTCACAAGGAGCAATATCTTATGATATGGATTGTACTTACTTAATTAACTCCATTGAGCAGAGTTCTTCTTGGCAAGCTAACCGTTTCTCAGTTCGTCAAAGAATTCCCCGCATTTCATGCGTTTACAAGTGCCCGCCACCTGTCCCTATCCTGAGCCAGATCAATCCAGTTACTAACTGTACATAATTATCAATATGTCACGCATGGGAGATAACAGAAATGCACACAGAACTCTGATGTGAACACACGTACACCTAGGAAAATCACAACAACACAACGTACCAGGCAAGGCTCTGACATCTCAAACAGCACATCTACACGATATCTCAAACAGCACACCTACAGGAGACCTCAAACAGTACACATTCAGGAGATCTCAAACAGCACACCTACAGGAGACCCACAACACACCTACAGGATATATCAAACAGCATGCATACAAGATATCTCAGACAGCACATGTACAGAAGATCTCAAACAGCACACCTACAGAAGATCAATTTGCGGTCGCACATGTTGCATCTACCATCCTAATTTCTAAGAATTTGTAGGAGAAACCTCAGAAATAGTTTCTGACACAAATATCAACAGTGTTTTGTATGGGTGTGAAACTTGGTCCCTCAAATTGAGGGGGGAACGTAGGCTGACGGTGTTTGAGAATAGGGTGCTAAGGAGAATATTTGGGCCTAAGAGGGACGAGATAAGAGGGGAGTGGAGAAAACTACATAAGGAGGAGTTTAATTATCTGTACTCCTCACCCAGTACTTTTCAAATCGAGAAGAATGAGATGGACGGGGCATGTAGCACGATGGGGGAGAGGAGAGGTGTATACAGGATTTTGGTGGGGAAACCTGAGGGAGAGAGACCACTTGGAAGATCCAGGCATAGATGGAAGGATAATATTAAGATCGGTCTTCATGAAGTGGAATGGAGGGCATGGTCTGGATTGATCTGGCTCAGGATAGGGGCAGGTGGTGGGCATTTGTGAATACGGTAATGAACCTTCAGGTTCCACACAATGTGGGGAATTTCTTGACCTAGATGAGAAACGGTTAGCTTCTCAAGAAGGATCTTGCTGCATGGAGTGAGTGAGTGAGTGAGTAAGTTAGTAAGTAAGCAAGTAATTAAGTAAGGACGTATGAAGTGTCACAGCCTTCATGGCGACAACACACTGCTGGGTCTACAGCATTTCCTCACTATATATTTTAGCTGGCATGATAATGGCTGAAGCCACAAAGTCTATCCAACTTATTCGTCATCTTAACATCAATAAAATGAGTTGTGTTTTCCGCAGGCAGCCGCAGCGAGAACTGAAATGGGAAGGCAATATCACGCTCATAAGAGAGTGGTCTTCAGGGATGTGACGCTACGTTTCTGTTATACTAGTCTCATTATCCACGGCTATGAAAAATGCAGATCACAATATTGAGATGGATATTTGGGTGGTGTACTACCGGATCGGGACAGTGTAGACATACTTTCGTATTCTGCTACGGTGTATTGTTGTTTTGCTTAATAACAGCAACGGTAAGCAACAACTGATTCACCAAATGATTCTCCTTCCTGCCAACAGGTGTGCTCCTGCTCGTCACCACCTCCAGTGGTATTTGTGCCGCCATCTAACCACAATTTATGGAACTTGAAGATAAACAAAGGGCTGTATGACAAGACTGACCGACGGCAAGAAGAAAAGCTGCTGCCCCCTGTGGTACAGGGCATTGGCTTGCCTCTAACCGGTAACATGCAGTTGCAACTGCCAGAAGCTAGAATTGCTTCTACCCACGGCTTGAACGTATTATCGGCTGCAACCGTTCTTATCACTCACTGCTTAGCACCTATACTGATCTTGCCGCACACTGCCTCTGTGACAATGCAATATCACAGAAACCTTGTCTGCAGGCTAGTCATGTTATATCAAAATAAATACCGATGCACGAGCAAAACCTCTTTCCATACGGGGTAAAAAATGTACTTCTCTTTCCACACAGCACTAAATGCATTCAATGCTCGGACATTTGCCAAGAGAACGGGTACGCAATTTTTAAACATGCTACTCGAAAGAATAATGACTGGAACGAGTTCGCACAACTGCGGCTTCAGTTTTGTGCATAATCACTTCACGCATTCATAAAAATCATGTTCTGTGTGCAACAGGCCTGTTTCATACGGAACAAACGACCGCACCCGAGGAAACATGAGGTAGAGAAAAGAGCTATACGTACTACACAGTTCCTTTGGTACTGTTAGCTTACTTGCTGGAATTCCTGTTGGTATCTGCCAGTCCAACACTGAAGCTTGTGGATGACATTTTCTGAGAGCAGTAATATTTCTACACACACACAAATTTTATGCTTCGATCACTATCAACAAAACAAACCACACATCCTCGTTGGGCGGTAAATGCGCAAGTTGAATCTGATACACGAAACGCCATTGGCTGGACATGGAAACACCTATGACGTCACTGAAAAAGTCTGGCACATGAAAGAATAAATCATTTATTTAATAATTGAATAAAAACATTAAAAATATATAGTTAATTAATACAAAAATAATAACATTAAAATTAAGTTTTATAATGACGACGTTGATGACAGTTGGCAGTGAACAAACGACGGTCGAGCGCGCGGTCGTTCCTACTCATACCTACAGATGACGTGACAGTTAATAGCAACAAATATGTCGCTGTGTTGTTAGTGCGATGTGCACATCATTTTTACAGGTTATTTTAAACATAATTGATTCTTACTTATGTGTGAAGCGGAATTGTAAGACACACGTTGCTTGCTGTAGGTAAAGTTTAATGTAAACATTACGTATTAAGCTGGTATTTTGACCAGAAAACAGCATGTTGAATCAAGCTGCTGTGGAAGCCCTTTATTCAGCTACATATGTAGAGAACTATCTTGATTGTGTTGAAAATCTTCCCGATGATTTGCAAAGACACCTCTCTCGAATGAGAGAGTTAGATGTCACATATCAAGGTACGTGTTGTAACCTTTTTTTGCAATTTTATTTGAACCGTGACGGAAACCAAGCTGGCAACCCCCGTATCAAAAAAAGCAAGAAGACCTGGCAGGCAGCTACCACATTACTTTTCCTGGCGCGTACAGGTGCATGACTCTCGCCTTTATTTTGAAATAATAAGAGGTGATTAAGGAGCTGCTAACAAGGTATGCCTGTGGGTTGGTAGGTTGTAAAATGATAACAGGTAAAGTTGTCCCTGTGCTGAATAAAGCACCATATTTTGAACACATATGGGGGAGCAGAGGTATACCCCCACACATTCTTAACCTGGGCGCTAGGTTGAGGTGATTGGTCAACTTCCTGCCCCGGTTTCTTTATCAATGGAGGAGTTCCCAGTACCCTTGGGACAGGAGGCTGGGCTAGTCACAGAACCAGTCTGGATGCCTCAGAGAACGGAAACATCTTGTGGCCCTGCCAGGAGTGGAAGGCCAGTTCCTTAGCCATCCAGCCTGTAGCCTCATCAGGATAGTGACTGAGCTATCCTGTCACCAATGGAACTGACTGAGCTTACTGGCACCTTGAATGTGACAGTGTATAGTATGGCAGCTTCATGCTCAAGTTTCAGGGGAACCTGCTCCCCACATCTTCAGTACAACAGAATAGGTAAAACTTGAGTATCAGGGGAGCAGGTTTCTGCAGAATGCTAGAATACCTGGAATTACACTGCAGAAGATGGATATTGTTACAATCACTGGTGTGAGGACCTCAAATTTCACATTATTAATGGCATTTGGAGTTCTTGAATTGTGTTGATTGGGGGGTATGGCAAGATTAATTCTACAAGCAGCAAAGCAATCTGTTTTGTCTTTTTTTGTGACAGCATTTTTAAAGGAGGTGGAGCAACAGCAGGACTCATCACGGGGTGATGCAGACTTGCCCACAAAGCGGCGTATCTTGCTGCGGATCCAACAGTCTCTGATAGCAGCTCAGGAAGTGGGAGATGAGAAGCTGCAGATAGTGCAGACAATACAGGACCTGATTGAAAACAAAGCTCGACAGCTTGATCTGGACTACAGAAACTTAGGTGAGAGGTCGCATTTTCTTTGCCAGAAAAAACTTGACAAAGCTGTTGGAAATGCTTGGTTTGTGTGAGGAATTTCATGAGTAGCTGAGGAAATGTTAGCTTCTCAAGCAGGGCTGCCCTTCATGTAGTGTATTGGTTAATTAGTTACTAGTGAGAAGTGGATAGGTACATGATACCTCTTAACAAGCCACAAGATGTGTACGTATGACCGTCATATTCATGCTGAAAGACGTCATGTTTATAATAATGATTTTAAACATTTCAGAACTTTGACTCTACAAATGATATTGGAGATTTTATTCTTGGTGTAAATTAACACTGTGGTCTGACACCGTATTGTTTGGTAGGTTGGTATTGACATTTCAGTGGCTCATAAAATTTTTATGTTCAAGATGCTATTGAAATGGAAATGTCAGGTTCCTCCAAAAGGTATGTAGTGGTGTCATGGATATGCTGATGCATCAGAGTGCAGTGCAGTGACTGTACATGACAGGAAGAGTCATGCTGGTGATAAGTTGGTGATTGTGAGTATTTGTTTTCACCAGCACATGATGATGTATGGTTGCAGATTTCACCAAGGACCAGGAGAACACAGAGCCAAACCGGGAGAATCACCATCACCATCATCATCATCATCACGGCTTGGGGAATTCTGCTGGTGGTGGGGGAGGTGTGTCTGGAGGTGGAGAACGGCAGTCTAAGCGTGCCCGACGCTCACGTACTGAGCAGCTGACAACAGGCATGGATACTAACAACAGTCTGGAACTAATATCACCAACAGACAGTACGGCCACCAGGGGGGGTGGCAGTGGTGGAACCACATCAGGTGCAACTGGCACAAGTGGTAGTGGCAGTAGTGAGCGCAAGAAGGGAGGTAACACTGGTAAGAAGAAGAAGCGCAAATCTCGTCAGACACAACAGCAGCACGTACAGCAACAGCAGCAACAGCAACAGCAGCAGCAGCGTGATGAGTCACCACCACATGAAGATGAACTTGCCATTGACCCTGATGAGCCCACGTACTGTCTCTGTGACCAGATATCATACGGAGAGATGATACTGTGCGACAACGATCTCTGTCCCATAGAATGGTTCCATTTTTCATGTGTAGCTCTTGCCACAAAACCCAAAGGAAAGTGGTACTGCCCGAAGTGTCGGGGTGACCGCCCCAATATCATGAAGCCAAAGGCACAGTTTCTCAAAGAACTTGAGAGGTATAACAAAGAAAAGGAAGAAAAGTCATAAGCAGCCCTTTTTGGTCTGAACCAGCTATCTGTAAAACATTTTGTGTCTTTTTATCTTCATTTATAACAGTTCACATGTAGCACTGCTATCTTACTATCATTCTCTTAGAAATCGCCTTTTTTATCATTTATGTATAAATACCCCACATTGGGGTTCCACAGTGACATTTAACTGCTTGTTTTAAACATAACTAAAAATATAACATGACTACTATAAATGCACTTTTCTTCCGGTGCACACTGACTATCATGGATTCTTCCTGCCGGGAATTTTAATAAAACCCATTAACTTTCTGTATTGGAGACCTTGTCAATGTCCTCTCCTTTCACAATTGGACTTCAAGATTTGACTCACAACCAGTGTTGCATGGAGTGGAATGGCATGTAAATACCATATATGGAAAAACTTATTAACAACAGATGAAGGTAGATCACCTGTTCAGTGACAAGGATAAATACCGCGCAATTTGAGGTCCTCAGTGGGCTGCTACTGAAGACTCGAGGCCTCTGGGATGTGACGCTGTCCAGCTGGGCAGTTGAAGGTTTACAGTTTCGTCTTCTTTGGTGCTGGTTGAAGATGAATGCATTAAGACGCTTCAAAATTTCAGGCCCTACTTGGCCAGTGACACAGAATAGTACCCCAGAAGCCTTGTATCTTCAAGAATAATTTCTTCTTGTTATTGTACTGTTTCCCCTAGTGCCTTTAGACCAGGCATAATATAATGGGAAAAAATTAATTTCGAACCTGATATACAAGGACCTTAATTGTGTCTGATAATTATCATTTGCCACTTCATGCTGCTACTGCACCACATGTGGGCATAACTGATTGGGCTGCATTAATATGATAATTGGGCTGATAGAAAGTGACGGCCCTTAGTTGTCAGGTACAATAATGACCCTGTATTTTGCAGTACATTTCATGAAAAATATATATGAGATGTGACGCAACCATAAATAATGGCAGATGTCTAAGTCATGTTTTGATCTCAGGATTAGGAAATGGTCATTCTGGGATGTGGCTGAGTGGTTGTGTAGCAGAGGTACACCCTAACCAGGAATATATTACATGGAGAGTGACTGGCATTGACACAGCATCACCATCGCGCAAATTTGTCAGGTGTGGAGTGCTAAGTTCAGAATTTAACACGCACAGCAGGCTTACTGTATAGCTCAAACATGATAGAAATGCTGTGGTATGTGCATGGTAAAGGTGAAGTGACAAGCCGAGCCAGGGACATGAAAGAAGCTGATAGCAATAGTGAAAACTTAATATGATCAGTATTCATACAAGGTAACTCGTTCATCTCCCACTGGCTCAGTACAAGCCCCATCCTTTGTCCCTCCTTCCGTATCTCTGATTGGTGAAAATTTCCTCAGGCTTTCCAATGTAACCAACACGTTCATCCCTCCCAAGTACTTAGTATCCATCTGAACCGGACTGAGTAACGTGCAAATAGAGGCATTACATTTAACCAAAATGATCGAACAGAACCTGAGTCTATGGTAAACAAAAACTTACCATCATTTGAGCAACTCACCATGAAGACCTGAATGTCTGTATTATGCCACTGTCACTTAAGCTGTCAGTGGTGTTGTGCAAGTTTTGAGATGTTCATGGTGGTGTGGCACTGTGTCACTGGGTAAGTGGTTCATTATTGCCTCACTTTCAAGAATATGGACTTCCTACTGCAGGATTGCATGCCAAACACAATTATGCTAAAGCCCATTGAGTATTTAGGTTAAAGTAATTTTTAGTGAACAGGCTGTGGCTAATGTTAGTAACATACCAGGACCAGAGTCATCTAGATCCAGAGTATATATCAGAGGTAAACCCCCAGAACTTGAGATGAGGAGTTCACAATGGAACAAAGTGTTAACATTCATTGCTCCCTGTATGCCCTGTTTCGATGAAGCATGGAGGTGTCAATAGAGAGGCAGATGTGACTGTATTTAAGGTGGTGGTGTGCAGGAATGCATCTTTATTAAACAGGGAGGGAGTACCATTAGGGGTTTGATTGAGGATAATGACTGAGCAGCCAGTGGGAGGCTGGAGTTGGATACACAGAGATGATGATGTGATTGCATTGCCAGTATAAACAGGAATGCAACATAGTATGATACTGGTACATATAATACGAGTGGAGAGGATGTGAGGATCGCTGCCAGCACTTCAGCAGCTGCAGTGAAAACTGCAGGGGACATACACCTTCAGGAGGGAACACGGATGGAGATCCTAGGCAACTAAACCGCCAGGGTATAGGAACAGAAGTGGGAGGTTTTGAGGATACTGGAAAAGAAGCTGGAGCACCTGAGCATAACTGATAGCAATACGTTGTTACCAATGTTATGGGCTTCAGGGACTTGTTTATGAACACCGGAGGGAGTGATTCTGTATGTGAGATTAAAATGGGTGACACAAAACCAGTGAAAGGAGGCTGTGTTGTGTTCCTTCTGCCTTGCATTGGAGGTGCTACCAGCACACGTAGGATTTGTGTCAGGTACATTGAACACCTGTGGGCTGGGTAGCTCAGTAGGTATAGTGACTGACTATGGGCTGGACAGTCCGGGATTGAATCCCAGTGGGGACGAGATTTTCTGCCCATCCAGACCAGCCCTGGAGCCCACCCAGCCACCTGTAAAATGGGTACCGGGTCTTTCCCGGGGGTAAGGTGCAGCCGGGGCATGCTGCTAACCACCCACCCCATTCTAGTGCCGCAGTCATGAAAGAGTAGAGCTATACCTGTACCCACCCTCTGGGCCACACCGTGCCTGTAACAGGATCACTTTACTGCACTTTTATGTTGAAAACCTGACTGATGCCCAGCAGTGCCTTGTGATGCTGCGGCGGACTACAGTCCTTTGAAATATCAGGAACACAGCATCGCATCCTAGAAGACTAAAATATTCAGTAATGGTAGAATTAGGAACTTACAGTGTACTAACATAATTAAAAAGAAACATTGGTAATGAGCTCTCATATTACATCCACAAACTACTGCAAATACTTGTACACATTGGTTGAAGAGTCATGGCTACAGAGTGAATTTCATATCTGTGGGTGCTTTCTGCCAGGGTATACACACACTCATGCTGCAATTATGAATTCAAAGTTTGGTTTGCAATTCCATACAGTTCACCAGACCCTGCTACAACTGCATAGAGGTAAGGAGAAGCAAATCACAGCAAATATATCTGTAGTGTTTATTTCTATGAACAAACTACAAACCCATTGATATGGTGACATTCTTGTACAGCATTACACACAATTGCAACAGCAGGGGGTGCTGGTCTGCATGGGGCACAGACACTGTCATCCTGACTCCAGTCTGATTCGTTCATTTTCTGACACTTTTTGAACTGCAGGAATAAGAGACCATTCATAGATAGTGACTTGGAAGCAATGTGGAACATTGCTTTCAAGTCCCATTATTTGGAAAAACTTAAATTGGGGACAGCTGCACTTTGTGCTAACGATTGTACCTGAGACAGTAATAGTATGAAGCAGCACTGCTGACTGCAACATTTGGTTCTGTTGGCCGGAATTACAACAAAATTCCATACAGTTAATGCAATGGTGGCCTGGAATCCCAAGGGGCACTTCAAAATGTTCCTGGGAAAAAAAAGCTTAAAGGGTTTTCTTTTCCAAACCAGTGACATAAGAAAGGTCTAGTACAGAAATTGATGAAATATGTTCCTTAAAACTTTGGGGTTCCATGAGGAGTGTCCAGTGGTTCCACAGAAGTGTCTTAAAGACAGTTAATTAGTTGAGTTTAATGCTCAAAATGCACATACCAGTATCTAAAAGGCTATCACAAGTTGAACCTAATGAAGCCCCATGATACAGTTGCACTGAAGATATATTCAGTTAAACTTGTTTCATATGAATATTTTAAATGAAAAAATTTGAAATATAATCATGTCAGTTCAATAAGTTTAACTTACACATTATGAATAACATATATCATAAATAGTGCTCACTTGTTTATCTGCCATCTTGTATGTTAGCAAGCAATTACAAATATGGATACCAGATGGCAGCAATAAACAGCAATGCTTCATTTAGTATTGCGATGTCCAGTTTGGTCGGAATTCTGCAGTACAGCAACAGACAGCTGAGGTGATTAGTGATGCACATTATTCCTTATCAGGTTCAGTATTGTCTTGCTATAATGTTTGAAGTTATTAAGTATAGGTACTTTTGATAAAGTTTGTTTTTAAAAGAAAAAATGGAGCACACAAATGCTTTTGTATTTTATGCTGCATATTCTGTAACCATGACAATCTGCCATTGAAATATGAATTGACTGTATGCTACAGAGTTAATTATTTGATCTTTGCTGCAGGTACAGAACAAGTTAGGAGGAAAATATGAACTTGGTTACATAGGGCAAGTCAGCCATGTGTTGCATCTCCCTATCAGCACTGCTTCATGATACCACTGCTCAGTGTCCAGTTAGTAAATGAGAGAAATATATTGTGCTGCACAAGTTTTGTTTTTCTGTTTGGATTTCAGTAAATTTTTTGCTCGTTCCTGTTATCAAAGAACAATCTGGTGTCAGACAGCAGCATTAAAATGCAAGGTGTCTGCCCATTACAGTGCCTGATGATATGCAGTCCTGCCAACCCCTTCAACAACAGTTGTACTATACTACACAGTTGAGTGACATACTGGTGCTGGTTCATTTCCTATCTGATATGCTGAATCCCTGACATCCTAAAATGCACATCTTCGTATTGCACTAATGACAGCAAGAGCCTTTCAACACTGTGGGCACGCTCGTATATAGCACAAAGTACACTCATGTTCTGCAGCATGGGTATAGTATTCACACTGTTCAAAGGTTTGGCTGTAATCACATTACTTTTGGGACAAATATTCTTTCAAAGAAAGCCCACCATCAATTGAGCACCCTGTGATGTGAATGCATCCAATGGTGTGAACAGATGCATTAAATACATGCAAAGAATATTTTCCCTAACCATGAGCTAATCATGAGAATACCCATAGTGTGAATTAAGCTTAAATAACTACAGTGAAATTACATGACATGGTTTCATTCACAAGTCAACCCGTTTGAGGTGAAGTTACCGGATGTGGCTTCATCCACAGGGAAACCTATCTGAGGTGAAGTTACCGGATGTGGCTTCATTCACAAGGAAACCTATCTGAGGTGAAGTTGCCAGATGTGGCTTCATCCACAAGGAAACCTGTCTGAGGTGAAGTTACCA
>Ga0131853_10023345_pt1 | contig 11175 bp, 5 predicted proteins | sample TergutLab28metaG_FD_92764 | JGI IMG/M metagenome (GOLD analysis project Ga0131853, IMG submission 92764) | Labiotermes labralis P1 segment gut microbial communities from Petit-Saut dam, French Guiana - Lab288 P1 (version 2) (version 2) | ecosystem: Host-associated > Arthropoda: Insects >...
GATGGCAGCATGTCGTGTCGTGTGTGAGATGTTTTCGGATATAAATGTTACTGTTGCTGGTCCTCCTTGTGCCTTTCAGTGACTTAGAAATTTGTGCATATGTTGGTAAATAAAAAGCAAAGTTGAAACACTGTGCACGGTGAAAAGTTAAAAATAAAAAAAAAGGAACACAGTGTTGTTAGGATAACGAAATCCGGGTGGGCTATGATAGAGGAAGCGGCAAAATTCCATTTTTACTATGCAAAAATTAAATCGTAAGTTAACATTAGGACGGACCTTAGGCAGCGACATTATGAGGATAAGAGATGAATTCTAGGATAAATGAAGACAACAGTAGTTTTTGAAAATTTTGGAACCGCTTGCCGCGCAGCGCAGAGCCACAGCATAGAAAACTAATCCTCATTCACCCTGCTGTGAGGAACCCCAACATCAAATGGATGGAACTGGCTCAGGATAAATTTAGATGGCGAAATTTCGTAAATTACTAACGGTTTTAAGCAGATTCCAGTGACCGCGCTGTCTAAGATCTGGGTCAGCGGTCGCTCTCTTGCTGGAAATGCGTGATCGAAACCCGCCGGTGGCGTGGATGTATCTCTTTTGTGAGTGTTGTTTGTTGTCAGGTAGAGGTCTCTGCATCGGGCTGATCACTCGTCTAGAGGAATCCTACCAAGAGTGGTTTGTTTGGGGTGATCGTGAAGCCTCGAAATTGAGGAGGCCCTGGACCGCTAGGGACTGGACTGCTGCGTCATGGGGAAAATAAAAGTAATGTTAAAATTTCAAGTTTAGTTGTCTTAAATAGGTAGCTAAGACCACGCAACAGAATTCTAAAAATTGGTTGGCTTTTAGGCTTTTTTTAGCGCAACAGCCCTCAGTGGGCCATGACCTCCTCATTCACGAGGTTTCTGGATCACACACAACGACGCAACACATTCGATAGGACTCCTCTGGATGAGTGATTAGCTCGTCACAGAGCCATCTACCTGACAACTCGCAACTCTCACAGCAGACAGACATCCTTGCCCCCGGTGGGATTCGAACCAACATCTCAGCAGTGGAACGGCCGCTGATCTACACCTTAAACCACGCGGCCACCGTATTTACAAAATGAAAATTGTCCCATTCTAATAACAGGAGCCTTAGTACTTCAGTAGGCTTTACCGAAGTTATTGAAACACCAAATTAAGCTAGCAATCTATTATGCCAGTGATTAAAAAAATAACGAAGCTTGGTGTAATTGAGACCGGTTCTTTGATCTGTGGGTACCCAATTCAGCGTGAGCTGTGTTAACGGTGTGTGGACATAAATATTTACGTGATTTTAATGCATATTGGACATTTGCTTTTGGAACGACAGCATACGGCAACACAAACAAAAGAATCCAAACACATTTTTCGTTACTCGTTAACGTGGTCGAATTCATTTGGTGACTGCAAATATTTAACTTCCTTTTCTAACCCAGGAAGTAAAAATATCTGTGATTAAACGAATCGCTGCCGAAATGTTGTAAAATGCTGTAAATTTAATGTGCGAGTATTCATTCAGTGAGCAAGTTAATACTTGTGCTATACTATCTGCGGTCAGCTAGTGTCAGAAAGGAGGGAATGGAGAAGAAAAATTACCGAACTGCTGGGTGTATTTACAGGATGAGAAAATAGCAAGATTGGAGAAGTAAGGGCACTGAAGTAAGGAAATTGGTTAGGAAGATGGCAATTCTAGACAATTTCACAAACAACAAGGGAATAGAAAACCGTTTGAGAGCTCTAATAATCTCTGAACGTAACTGGGCAGGCTCTTGAAAAATCAGAGCACGAGAGACCTAGAAACAGATGAGAGTTAATACTGAAATAGGCCAAGATCTGTAAACAGTATACCGTACGGTAAAGTGACTTCAACTGATTCAGTGTTCAGTTCGAGCAACAGTCGCTCACGATCGCGGTAATGAAATTTCCTGCAACACAGACACTTTGAGAATTACTTGACTAGATGAGTGACTATAAGCTTGACGTTAAGGACTCTGCTCCACTGAATCCGTACTTTTATAAATAACAATTTTAAAAGACGTATGTTTTTGTGTGTGTGTGTGTGTGTGTGTGTGCGAGCGCGCATGCAGAGAGTGAGCAAGTTGGCTATCCTAGCAGAAATGTCTTGTGTTTTTCCTCAGTTCATCCAGCCAAATGCTGGTACAGTACCTTAAAATTAAGCCTGTCAATTCCCCCCCCCCCCCCCCCCACGGCGCAACAGCCCCTATTTGGCCACGACCTCCTCATTGTCGAGGCTTCACGATCACACTCACACCATATTCGATAGGACTCCTCTGGACGAGGGATCAGCCCGACGCAGGTATCTTTACCTGGCAACACAGGACAATCATAATAGACGGACATCCATGCCCCCGAGGGTATTCGCGCCGGCAATCCCAGCAAGCGAGGGGCGGCAGAGACCTTAGACCGCGCGGCCCATCGGGATCGGCGGTCTGTCAGTGCAACAAATACTAGGATATGACAAAACTACAATTTTTTAATGGAAAAATAAAAAATTTAAAGCAGAAATGTTTCGTGTGGAGTACGTTTTATGTTCTTGAATATGTTTTATGTTCTTGAATATGCAGCTGATAATATCGGAGGGGCAGGGTTTGTAGGAAATTCTGTGTCACTGTAATGCTGGCGATTCTGTTGTTGTAACACAGCAAATTCCTTACAAGCGACAGCCGGCTGCTATTCTTCAATGTGCAATGCGGTCCTGTGATTAAACGCACTTGACTTTCCGCCAGACATGCCAGCGTCTTCGTCTGACGCTGCAGACAGATTGAGATCACTAGACAGTGCCTTTCACACATCTATCAACGTCACAAGATGCAGCGTCTTGCACGTCTGACCGACAGTCGTGTGATCTGGGAACATGGAGGATCGACTTTCAAAAGATAACACATTTCACACTTGTTACATATTCACCATTACCTTTCATGTGGTTTTTTTCCTTTCAATTTAGGAGGCATCTGCTCTCATCAGAGGAAAATACTTCAACATCTGGACACGTGAACGTTGCGATATTGAATCACATTCAGCAACAAAAGCAGCACAATAAAATTACAAACTGTACATAGGTTTCAAGAAATCCTAAGCGTTTCGGCGCCGAACCGCCATCATCAGGGAGTCTCAAATATAAAGGCATACCAGCACCATACATCTGGGAAGAACGACGACAACTGCGAGTATTAAGATATTTTAGAGATACTAAAATTGTAAAATACATCAAACGGTAAGTATCAAGTTAGAGTGGTATTGATATTAACCTTTTGGCGCCGGAATTATTTTTTTAGCACATCCTGTATATAAAATGTGAATATTACAGGAACCAAATACGTTAGAATTATGAAACAAATTGCATTTTGAAGAGAAAAAAAACGGAGAGTATATACCATGTTTCAAATATTCAGTGCCTATATTTGTTAAATAAATATATAAAATGCAACTTTAGAGGTTAGCGGTGCGGTACGACCACTATAGTTGACATTAGGAGTCAAAGGGTTAAGTTATTTCATAATTCTGACGAGTTTCAGGCCAAAGTTCACTCAGTGTCTGTTTACAGCATGCACAGTGCATGCCTACAGAGCCAATTTTATCCAATCCAAGAGAATCTAGTCCCAGCGGCGCTTGTCCGCGTGTATCCATATATCCAAGGGTTATTGATACTTGGCTTAACATACGTCCTTAGTATGTGGCTGGAGACAAAATTAGACTGTGACAAACACCAACGTAATAATGGAAACACGAGGTGTCTGAAACCGCATTCCGGGACTATTTCATTTGAAAAAAGGTTAAACACAGGTGTTAGGACACAACAAATGACATCAATGTATACTGAATGTAATTTTATATTACATTAGGTAATTTTATATTGATAATACTGATTTTAAGAATTTTAATATTTAAATTTAATTGTAATTTTAATTATATATATATAAACTGCTATAAAATAAGTTGACACATAAGTTACACTCTTTGGGGAAGAAACGATGAGCTCCCTGAAGATGGTCAAGAGCTGAGACCGAAACCTGTCGGAGCAATAGTTAGTAAATAAAACATTGTGCAACAAATTGGTATTGAATATTATATATTAATATGCTGTTCAATAAATCGAAAGTTCTGATTCACCAAGCCCGGCGCAACTCTGCTGAGACGTAAAATTTTCTCTGTAATCTTGTCCGGTCAGTACCAGCGATAATCGCAAGACGAGTAATGAGATGCGTCACCCCCAGCAAGCTAATAGCTTAATTCTGAATTGAGTGATTAATATTACAAGGTTAAAACTGCAAAAGAGATCATCTAACTGCTCAGGTCCTCCAAATGTCATACTTCGAATCTCGCTGAGCCCATTCATGGTTTTGAGATAGGCAGTAGGGAAGCTGTCGTCACAAAAGATCGATGCCTGACTATGAACAGGCTCAAACTGCAGTCAGATAGACCGGCTGCAGAGTTGAGCCAAGACCGACATACAGATTCGCCACAAATATTTGTAGAGTACAGACTGGTCAACGTAATGCGTATTGAATCTAACAACTGAACCGATACAAAGAATGTTCAAAGCCAAACTGTACTGTGTGTCTACTGAACCAGAGTTTCAGTGATGCCAACTGTATGTATGCGCTACTCACACCACTTCCCGTCGGCTGAGTGATGTCATTAACATACAAACATGGTCTAATTACGTTAATGCGAGCGCATACAAGACCGGAGAAATGACTACAAGTGAACTCTTGCATTCTTAATTCCTCAGATTGCATAAAATGAATGCATAATGTAAAGTTGAGGGTTGTTTGACCGTGCATCTTCCTCATGAAATAATGTGAAATGCCAACTTCATGGAACTAGGTAATTTTATTGATGTATTCTTAGCTCTACATGTTTCGGCCGCTTACGCCCATCATCAGGAGCATTAGATGTTGAGTTGCAGCATATGGTTTTCTGCACCGAGTTTGTGGATGGATGGTGGTCTTGAGAGCCGCTGCGTAGGTCGTGTATACGGTGCCGACGGTGCCGTGCGACTCAGTCGCACGGCACCGTCGGCACCTGTATTTCACATTATTTCATAATGTAAAGGTTGTGTCTGACTGCGCATGTCCTGTAACGCCCTGTTATACCCCAGAAACTCATATAGCGAAATATGGTACAGGAGAACTCCACTTATTGCCGGTTATCCGTGTCGCCAATTATCCGTATCGGCTTAGTCCTTCGGGTAAACATTTCCTTACTGTAACTGTACTACATCTATTTACAGCTTAAATTTTTCCCCAATTGCCAAATACATATAAGGAATTATGTATTAATCTTTTATCTGTACGTAAATAAATATGTAGCACAAAACAGCCGTTTGTGGACATTTTTTCCCCACTTCAAACTGCCAATGTATCTTATTTTCAAATAAAAATCCAATTATCCGAATTTTCTGCATATCCGGATGGCTCGTCGTCCCAATTAATCCGGATACGTGCAGTTCCACTGTATTTAGAACCCAAGCTATTCGTTATCGGGTTCATATCGATAAAATAAATTCCTGCTTTACATTAGCCTCAAAACAAACCTTTCCTTCTAAAAAATATTTGTTGAAGAGGACACAGGTTCCAGTTATACAAAATATATACGTCACAGAAGCCTGAAACTTGAGGTTGAAACTTTTCATGGCCTGGTAAATAATTATTAGAATACAAAAGGTAATATTTGACTGTGTGTTGTGTTATCAGTCGCACTGTTGCACGTGTGTATTTGCAATAGGTAGGCCTAAAGACCACGATCAATGAGGTAAGAGAAATCCCAAAGACAGCATGTTTCATAATGTTCTCCGTGATTACAAACATTTATAACAAGAAAACCAAAGGACCTACCTTAATGGAATTGTTCACAGCCACAGGAAAACCGAAAAAGTTTTTTTTTTTGACAGCTAGAGATATAGGATGTGTGCACTACGGGTGACAAGGCACACATCGATACGACATTCAAGGTCTTGCCACACACGACTCAACATGAGTGCTTTCTGCTTACACAGACACTCAGTTTCAGTAAATTGTTTATACCACGTAAGAATGGTCTTGTCTGTAGGCGGTTCCTTTGCGTACTTTGCACGAAATGCACGTTGCACAGTAACCACAGACTTACTCCTGTGATATTCCAACACACAAAACTACTCTCCCCCGGAGCATACATTTTCTCACTACATACACTTGCATCGCCTAGCGGCAGAAATGTGAACTACGATGAAAAACAAATTACTGAGAAAATTTTTTTGAGTTGTTCCTTCTATCTATACAGGTTTCGTAAATACGTGTCCTACGGTTTTCCTATAATAAATTTTTGTAATCCCGGAGTACATTATGAAACGCCCTGTATAATGTGCTTAGGCCTATACGTTCCCTCTCTTGTTCATTTCAGAAGTATTAATACTTTCTTGCCGTGTTGCGAAGTCCAATACGCTAGTACGATATTGCTCATGGACACGGTTGCTCTTTGAAGTTTGGTTCTACTAGGAAACACTGAGTACTGGTCACATCTCGTGTTCATCAATGCATTTAATGAGCAGATGTGAAGATGAAGAGTTTCTACAGTATATCGGACTCACTAAGTGGAACTGTAACTCCGCGTGTTGTTGTGTATGAGTCCTTATTTTAAGCAGTGATGTTAATTTTTACGCCAGCAGCAGCAGGACTCCTTAATTTACTTGTCTGCATCCGGTTCATAATTAACTCCCTAACTCCAAGGCGCAAGGTGTACACATAGTTTCTCATTTGGTCAAGAAATTCCATGGGTTTTATGGAACCCGAAAGTTCATTACGACGTTCTCAAGAATTCGTCACTTTCCTTCTCCTGAGCCACATAAATCCAATCCACAGTCTCCAACACTGTTACTTGAAGATACATTTCAATATTGTTCTTCCTTCTTAACCTAAGTCTTACAAACCATTTCCTTCTCTCGGGCTTCCTCACCAAAACTCTGCACGCATTTCTATTATCCCTCATGCATAGCACAAACCCCGCCCATTTGAAACTGTTTAATTTTATGACCATCATAATTATTAATACAAATATACAAAGCCCAAGACTTTGAAGAACCACTTCATTCATTAATGTTTAGGTACGTGTGCTCATAGTGGCTGGTTATTTTGAACATTGGCTTGATTTAGGGCTTCCCCTCTGACATATAAACAACATTCTGAAAACAAATCAAACTTACAATCTGCCGCTGTTTGCAGCTTACCCGCGCTCGCTCTAACTCTGTTGTTTAGTATGTCCGAGCAACCGACACACTGCTCTTACTTCACTGTTTTTCTAACACCTGTAACACTTTGAACGCTACTGAATCATTCAAAAATATATTTATGACTGGCCTTCAGCTTTAGAACACGAGATGATATTATCGAAATATTTCTGGCAGCCAAAAAGCGAATCAAACAAACGTGCACGAGGAGAAGAAGTAGCAGTGCAGTTTTGTTCTTTTGAAATATTGCCTTGAACTCGTACGAGTGTGGGCCGGGTAGCGCAGTCGGTATAACGACTGGCTACGGGTTAGACGGTCCGGGGATCGAATCCCGGTGGAGGCGAGATTTTCCGAAACCATCCAGACCGGTCCTGGGGCCCACCTAGCCTCCTGTACAATGAGTACCGGGTACCGGTAAAGAGCGGCCGGGGCGTGATGTTGACCCCTCACCTCCTTCTAGTGCCGTGGTCAAGAATGAGTAGAGCTATACCTCTACTCCTTCTACGGACCGTACGTCCTGTACAGAGCCTCAGTGCCCGTACAGGGTGCACTTTTTTACTTTACTCGTATGAATAAAGGTAAGAAATTGTAAGGTACCTAGTCATAGAACTGAAAAAATAACGACAGACAGATGCAGATATATGACGTTTGTAATCAATAAAAATTAAGAATTATCAAAACGCAATTTTCCATTATATTGACAGAAAATAACTCCCTCCACGTGTTTCACCTTATATGGCCATCCTGAGGAAGAATTTCATTATATTAACAAGTATGTACTCATAAACATTAAAACCCACATAGAAGTGTACGGTATGTTACTAGCGCATAAGTTAACAGCTCTTCCGTGCAATACTTTAAACCGATGTAAAGTTGTGTTATGATAAATCCTATTGATTGAATTACTTGAACTTGTAACACAACGGTATAAATGAAAACGTAAAAGCTATAACATTTGTCCTCTTTCTTTGTTCATTTACTTCTATCATCGCTTCCTCCCCCCTCCCCTGGCGCTGCGGCCCAACGCGGGCCATGGCCTCCTCATTCTTGAGGTTTCTAGATCACACACAACGACGCACCACAGTCGGTAGGATTCCTCTGGACGAGGGATCAGCTCGTCGCAGAGACCTCTACCTGACAACACACAACACTTACAACAGACAAATATCCATGCCCCCGGTGGAATTCGAACCCACAATCTCAACAGGCGAGCGGCCGTAGACCTACGCCTTAGACCGCGCGGCTACTGGGACCGGCTCTATCAGCGCTTTATCTCTTTAAATTCTCTCTGCGCGATGTTAATCACTTAATCAATAAATTATCCGCCTTATTTCAAACCGAATATTAATCTTCGTGTCCACAAAGTTTATTCTGTTCTGATCTTAGTGCATCAAGTCAAAACATCCACACCAGGAGTACCCTTTTAATATTATCACCGTCACCAAAGCCTACAACAAAATGAAGGCCATGCAGGTATGCAACAGCAAGATGGATTGAATCAGTATAAAACAGACTGCCTTATCGCGTCTTTTAGCCATCACACCACACAAGAAATTCCGCTAGACAGAACTCCACTTGTGAGCGTCGCATAATTGTTTGTCTCGACTGCTAACGGGTTGTTCAAAACCACAAGTGCAAAAAGGTGCTCCAGATATGACTTACCATGAAGATGGACATAATTACATACCCATAACGAAGTGCGGTCATACCAACACGAGCTTCTTCTTAAATCAGTGGTTTGAGCGTGGAGGCTCAATAGAATGGCGCCTGACATCACCATAGCTCACACCCATAAATGTTTCCTTCTGGAGGTTTGTTAACGTATGTATCGGTCGGTTGTCAAGGACACTAGAAAACCCCAAGACACAGATCACAGGAGCCTGCGCAATAGTTGGTCGTGACTTTCTGCAGAAAGTGTGGCAGGAGGTGAATACTCGTTTGACAACGATCGCATCATCCATGGCGATTACATACGTTTCATCTTTTTTATAGGCCACGCAGGTCCTTAGGGGGAGTAGAGGTATAGCTCTACTCTTTTCAGGACCTCGGCACTGGAGGGGGGTGGGGGTCAGTCCCACACCCCGGCCGCCTCTACCCCCGGGAAAGACCCGGTACCCATTGTACAGGAGGCTGGGTGGGCCCCAGGGCCGGTCTGGAGGGGCGGAAAATCTCGTCCCCACCGGGATTCGATCCCGGACCGTCCAGCCCGTAGTCAGTCGCTATAACTCATGATGATTATACTTGAATTTATTGTTTATTGGAAATATTTTTAAAATTGAACTTTCATAAAATGTGGCAAATTCAGGCTTCCGCCACGCTGTGAGATATGCGCTTTTACCAACCTACTCTGCCTAAAACCCCAGAACAGCGCGAATTTTTCATATAAGTTGTGTTTTTAAGCTCAACTTTTAACCGTGCTCTCAGTAACACGACACTAAATCATAAATAAAATTTACATCATATATTAGGGGTTTGTTCAATAATGGGCGTATAACGTCACGAAATTTGTTTAGATTTTACACTGGTTTCAGTTCTGGTGCTAAATCATCACCGGAATTACACATCGTCTCGTTAACGAAGTTACTATTATCTGATATTTAAAATTACGTTTGTCGATATTTTGCATGGTGAAAAAAAAATGATGGCAAAAAAGAATTGATTGCTTTACGAAGAAAACTCGTTACTAAACACAACTTTATGTAGTTCAAAATACGATTATTTATACAAATAAACGCTGACGTTTTGAACTAAATTACATGTATTGAAAAATGAATTACAATTTACGGTCTGAAAAGCAATTATCGCAAGAGAGGTACGGGACATTAAAAGAAGGAGAAAATGATTTCAGGTGTTCATGAAACAGAGAACATATCTGTGACATAAAACCTATATGTGTCCAACGATAGATAGGCTCTGAGTGTTTGTTTTAGATACCCACCATAAACTAAATTCTTTCCTTCCGCCACGGGCTAACATGTTGTGAAAATAATTACACAGGAAAAATTCTTCCATTATGCAGTCTGCGAAGACAAACAAAATGATACATGCAATGTAGGCGCTACACCAGTGTGCCAGTGCAATGTAGACGCTACACCAGTGTGCCAGTGCAATGTAGGCGCTACACCAGTGTGCCAGTGCAATGTAGGCGCTACACTAGTGTGCCAGTGCAATGTAGGCGCTACACCAGTGTGCCATTGCAATGTAGGCGCTACACTAGTGTACCACTGCAATGTAGGCGCTACACTAGTGTGCCAGTGCAATGTAGGCGCTACACCAGTGTGCCATTGCAATGTAGGCGCTACATTAGTGTGCCATTGCAATGTAGGCGCTACACCAGTGTGCCAGTGCAATGTAGGCGCTACACCAGTGTGCCATTGCAATGTAGGCGCTACACTAGTGTTCCAGTGCAATGTAGGCGCTACACTAGTGTGCCATTGCAATGTAGGCGCTACACCAGTGTGCCAGTGCAATGTAGACATTACACCAGTGTGCCAGTGCAATGTAGACACTGCACCAGTGTGCCAGTGCAATGTAGACACTACACCAGTGTGCCAGTGCAATGCAGGCGCTACACTAGTGTGCCATTGCAATGTAGGCGCTACACCAGTGTGCCAGTGCAATGTAGACACTATACCAGTGTGCCAGTGCAATGTAGACACTGCACCAGTGTGCCAGTGCAATGTAGGCGATACACCAGTGTGCCATTGCAATGTAGGCGCTACACCAGGGTTCCAGTGCAATGTAGACACTACACCAGTGTGCCAATGCAATGTAGACACTACACCAGTGTGCCAGTGCAATGTAGACACTACACCAGTGTGCCATTGCAATGTAGACACTACACCAGTGTGCCAGTGCAATGTAGGCGCTACACCAGTGTGCCATTGCAATGTAGGCGCTACACCAGTGTGCCAGTGCAATGTAGAC
>Ga0131853_10023346_pt1 | contig 11174 bp, 13 predicted proteins | sample TergutLab28metaG_FD_92764 | JGI IMG/M metagenome (GOLD analysis project Ga0131853, IMG submission 92764) | Labiotermes labralis P1 segment gut microbial communities from Petit-Saut dam, French Guiana - Lab288 P1 (version 2) (version 2) | ecosystem: Host-associated > Arthropoda: Insects >...
ATATTTATCAATCGTACCCAACAACTTTGACACTTTTGTATTCCAATCCGCGATATTCGGCTCGTTCACCGGCTCGTTTTCCGATGCTTGCATTATTGAGCTTTCCGGTGTAGAATCAGTCATACAAAGCTTTGATTCGGACGAGTTCGGCGTTTCAACTTTGTGAATGAGAGTCGATTGCCCGCTTGTATTTACCGGCGAATGACTTATCACGGGAGGCGATTTCCCGCTTACAATAAGGCGTTGCCGTGGTTTTCGCCACTTCTTTCTATTCATGTTTCACCCCTCAGTTGCGGTTTTTGTACCACTTTGCATTGAGATTCAAAAATGTATGCTTGCAATTATAATCACCACCTTTTTCAATTAAGTTTGCAACAGTTATAAATCGCGCTAATACAGCATTGTTGGCATTTGAGTAGATATTTTGTTGTGATGATATTTGAAAAAGTGGTGAACATATTTGTACTTTTGCACCATTTTTGTTGCAAAGATAATTGTAACCATACAAAAAATGAAAGTGACTCACATTTATTGCTCACTCAATTTCGTGGTCATAATTTTATAGAGTTCCGTATCTTTCGGAAATCTGTCCACGAAAGGAATAATTGTGTTCCCGTAGAACATCAGCCCTTCACCCGGCCCACTGCCTGAAACATATGAAAGCTGGTACGGAGAAATCCCCAACTTTTGCGCCAGAATCTTTCTGTCGCCCGGTGCTTGATTCAGCATCAGAATAAAGTCCGAGTTTTCAAAAATATTTTCAACCTCCATTGAAATCAATAAATCTTTCACATTTTGTGTAAGGCCGGTAGGGATGACTTGTCAACCCCTGTTTGTGATTTACATATTGAAATTTATAGATATGATGTGCTATAATGAATATATCGAAATTTTTCAATGGGAGGTGCATAGTTGAAGTTTAATCATTCAGAGAACGCTAAAATCTTCAAAGCCTTTTGTGACGAAACACGTTTACTTGTGCTATCGCTACTACAGAGTGGCGAAAAGTGCGCCTGTGACCTTTTGGAGCAAGTTAGCGTGGGGCAATCCACTTTATCGCACCATATGAAAATACTTATGGAAAGCGGTGTTGTCGTTGCCCGTAAAGATGGCAAGTGGACTTACTATTCCATAAGCCAAGAGGGGAGTAAGACGGCTATTGAGTTGCTAGGAAATATTACTGCAATGGAGATAGATACGGCTAAAATCAAGAGAGATTGCACTACCGACAATGCAGACGATTCAAAAAAATGTTGTTAAGTTTGGGGAGATTTGATGAGGAAACAAGCCCTTTGGGGTGAATTAGTTGCAGAATTTTTAGGCTCTATGTTTTTAGTTATGGCGGCTGTGGCTTCCATGATTATGTTTGCAGAAATATTTGAAGCATCAAAGGCTGTTGCGGTGCTTGCTAATGCAATAGCAGTAGCATTTGTACTCTGTGCGTTAATTGAAATGTTCGGTTCAATCTCTGGCGCACATTTTAACCCTGTTGTTACAATGGTAATGCTCTTTGAAAAGAAGATTGGAGCAACAAAAGCTGCCTTGTTTATGTTATTTCAGTTTGTCGGGGGAATAACAGGCACGGCACTAAGCCGTCTTATGTTCCTTGATGATGTTGGCTCTATACTGGCGGTTTCTGATAATGTGCGTAATGATTATGTGTTTTTTGGTGAGATTTTCGGCACGTTTATTCTTGTGCTTGCGATTTTGCTACTTGTGAAAGTTGGGTCGAACAAAATCTCAATTATCGTTGGGCTACTGGTCGGCGGTCAACTTATGTCTACATCTTCTACCATGTTTGCTAATCCGCAAGTTACAGTTGCAAGAATGTTTACAGACACGGCTTCGGGCATTAGACCGATTGACGGTGCAATCTTTATAGCCATGCAGATAATCGGTGCATTGTTGGCTTATGCTATTTATCGTCTTGTGTTCGCAAATAAAACCCACGGAACGGAGGGGAAATAATGTCCTGTGTAAAAGAATGTGCTTGTCCTAAAACCACTTGCCCTAATCACAAAAAATGCTGTGCTTGCGTAATTAAACATAAAGAAACAGACAGTTTGCCGTTTTGCTTGTTTCTTGATAATGATGGCGACAAAAGCAATGCCAACTATTACCGCAAGCTGAAAGAGCGGTTTGAAAAATAATTATCATGGGAGTAACACAAAGCCCTAACTTGTGCGATTTATGCCAAGTTAGGGCTTTGTGTTTTGTTGTGTTTATTGAATTGTGGTTTTTATTATATCTGCCGTACTTCCCCATACTTCTTTACCCATACTAAGGGCTTGCAATCCCTTTTCGGAAAGTGTGTATACCTTTCTTTCTCTGCCCGATACTGTAAGGGTTTGGCTTGAAACATATCCCCCTTTTTCAAACTCTTTTAACATTGGATATAATGAACCCTCTGTAGGTTGACAGCATCCCTTTGTGGCTTCGCCTATCCACTTACTTATATCATATCCGTGCATGGGCTTTTGACTTAAAGCATACATAACGAAATAGCGTGAAAGGCTCATTTTGACTAAGTTTTCCCAATACGCCTTGTCGGTATAATCAGTCATTGGTATACTCCTTTAACTTTTCGTCTATCAGCGTGGCAGAAGCTAAACCGCCGTAAAATGCTATGTTGCCGTTGAACAGCACCACAGGCAGAACGCTCATACCTTTATCGGCTATTAAATGCCGTATGGATTGGTCAACCTCTTTACTCACGCCTACAACTCCACCAACGGCGGCGGCAGAAATAGTAACAACGGCTGTATTAACGCTCCATTCTCTTTTTTCAGCAAGTTCTTTAATCCGTACTTGGATTTTTTCGTCTACGTTGGCAAGAGTAGGGTTACAGCATGAACCGCTTAAAATCACAACATTAACCGTTTTCAAGCTAAGTCACCCCCATAAATTTTAGAACCGATAACAGCCAAGGTATTTACATCATACACATCTGTTTCAAGCATTGGCAGTGGCGTTATTATGCCCTTTCCAAAGTCTTGATTGATGATTGACATATATTTTTCTTGGGTTTGGTATCGTTTCTCTAAAAATGTGTTGCCCTGTATGGCTTCCGTTGGGATTAGCTGATTAACAATAAATGTCCTCACATCAACGCCTAACTTGCTTAAATCAGCAAGTGCGCTTTTTGTTTCCTCAATGGGAAGAAATGCAGGAAGTAAAACGAGCGTGTATACTGTTTTTTCAGAATCCTTTAATACCTCAATCGCATTGTTGTATCTTGCCTTGTCTGCTTCAAGCTGTGCAATGGTTTCCTCGGTATCTTCCAGTTGCATAACGGCAGCTAATTCGTTTCTGTCTTTAATCTGCTTTTTCAGAAAATCAGCCCAATCAAAAGGCATTGCAAGTTCTCTTAATGAGTGTCCAGTAGGTGCGGTATCAAAAACAACAACGTCCGATTCCTTATCGTCCAAAAACTCAACAAACTGGTCAAAAGCCGCCATTTCTTCCGCACATGGCGTACTGATAATGTCACCACCCAACATATTTGTTAAGCCGCCAAGTGTGCCAGAAAGTCTTTTTTGAAACACGCCTGTTGCTTCTGATGGGTTTATATTTACGCCCCAAAGATTATCTACTTGCTTGATTTTAGTTTTTTCCGTTGCACTTATCTCTTGATTGAAAATGGCTGATAAGCTAACGGTGGGGTCGGTTGATACAATGGTTGTTTTGTAACCTGCGTTCGCCATCCATACGGCGGTAGCAGAAGCCATTGTGGTCTTGCCGACACCGCCTTTACCACCGAAAAATAAGTATTTTGTGCCGTTTTTAGGTTTTACTAACTCTAACATTTTGTCCATCTATAGACACCTCCATGAATTTTTAAGGGCAATACCTTTATGGTATATACATAGCCCATATAGGTATTATATATTATGCCCTTTCCCCTTGTCAATATGAACATTTGCAAGAGATTGTGAGTTCTTCACCAACAGGGTTTTAATGGCTTAACCTCTGTCATACCCATGACTACGCTTCTTGGTCTGTGTTTTGGGTATGAGTTCGTCAATCTTGGTTTGCATACCCTTGGTTATTTCGTAGTGCTTTTCTATATCCTGTGCAATATCCTCAAAGCCCTCATTACGAGAGTGTAGGGCAGCATAATTGCGTGTAGCTTGCAATAACCGCTCTTGTTCGGGGGTTATGTTGGCAATCTTTAGCTTGGGGTCAAAAAGCAATGAAGCATTAGCCTTTGCCATTGCCCCAAGGCTGTAATAGGCGGCTTCTAAGCTGTCTTGCAAATCCTCAACCTTTGCCGTTAATTCCTCGCTTTTGCCCTTGTAATGGTTCAAGTTCGTTGTTGAATTTTGGTACAGATTGTTGATATTTAACTGTTGATTATAAAGTGCCTTGGCTTGCTCCATCTTCTTATCGGCTTCGACGGTTGCGGATTTAGCCTTTTCCTCCGCTGTTTTAGCGTTGGCTTGGGCTGTTGCCTTTTGTTTTTCAGCAAGTGCCTTGTCCTTGATGGCAGCATCACGCTCGGCGGTTGCGGTGTCTTTTTCAGAGATGGCGGTATCTCGTTCAGCTTTGTATTTCTTGGTGTTAGCCCTATCTTTTGCCCCCTGTTGTGCAGCCTTTAGAACCATTAAGGCTTGTTCTTTCGTCATGTTTGGTACTTCGATTATGACATGGGGCTTTTTATTACTGCCCCAACCTCTGGTTTCTTCCCTAACTCCGTCAAGCATTGATTTTATAGGCTTTTCAAGTGCTATCTTGCCCTCAATGCTTGCCGTTTCTTGTGTGAGTTGCTCTTTGGTGTTTTTCAGCTTGGTTTTTTCTTTGGATATTTCTGATTGGAGTTCGGCGGTGGCTTCATGCTTGATTTCTTCTTTGATTTCGCCCATGATTTCGGGGTTTGCCTGTATTTCGCCTTTAACTTCATCACGCATATCCTTGTATTCGTTTGGGGTTAAGGTCTTGCCCCGCCCTTTGGATTCTTCGGTTATTTCAAGACCGTATTTTTGACAAAGTTCTTTCAATATCTGACGTTCTTGCTTACGCCATTCGTTAATGGAGTTTTTCTCTTTACCAAAACCCATCTTTTGCAATGCCACGGATTGACTATTACGCACCGCCAGACCGTTTTTATAACCATCTGCAACTGGAACATAATCAATGTGCAAGTGTGGCGTTTTTTCGTCCATGTGAAGTACGGAATTAAAAACATAAAGGTTTGGGTTACGCTCTTGAAAACCCTTGGCGTATTCGTCTAAAATCTTGGCTGCCAACTCCCCATCAGCCGAACCAACGGCACAAGAATTTTTATCACCAATACCAACCACGATTTCATAAAATGATTTCTCACGATTGGAAGATGTGGCAACTGTATCTTTTTGTGCATTGCCGAAAAGGTGAGTATAATAATCTTCGATTTTTCTATCAGCACGTTTTTGTTTAGTGTTGTAATTCGCAACAGCTTCACCGAAACATTTTTGATAAGCGTCCTCTAAACTTTCTTTGGCGTAGTAAATGTTATTTGGTGTTCTGCTCTCATCAACATTTTTGTAAATATGGTTTCGGTTGTTATGGTTGATTGAGCCTTTGCCCTTTGCGTGTGATATTCTTCTGTTAGCCATGTGTGGCAACCTCCCTTGATTTTGAATTTTGGTTTTGTGTGCCGTAGGCACAAGAGCCGTCTGCAAGACCCCCCACCTTTGATACGACATGAAGCCAACGGCGTAATGGCGTGTCAAAGGTGATAAGGGGTTACTTTTGAAAAAAGTAACAAAACCTGCGACACGGCAAAGTGGGCAGGTTTTGGGGTTTTGCAGTTAAGGCTACTGCGGTGAATTATGATTTTGCTGTTGGGGCTTATATTGGTTTTGCCCTGTATGCTGTTGGTGATTATTACTTGGCTGTGATGGTTGATTTTGTGGTGTTGGCTTTTGTTGATTTGCAGAATTGGCATTTTCTGTTTTGCTGTTTTCGCTAATCCTGCGTTTCGCCCAACTTGAAAAAGCTGTATCGTCTGAATCGCCCTGTAGAAGTTCAAACAATTTCAATTTTGTACTTTCAACATTTTTAGAAACGGTGGCAAGTTCCTTTTTGGCTTTGTCAAAAGCCTGTTGTTTCTTTTCCTTGTTCTGCATAAGTTTTTCTAGCTTGGTTTGCAGTTTCTCCGCTTGCGTTTTTTTGGTTTTATCCATGTCCTAATTCCTCCATTTGGATTTTTATTTTTGTTGCGTACCAACTCGTAAAAGAAGTAAAATAAGTAAAACAACTCCCGAACCATTGATAGATTGGGGAGTTGTTGCCATTCTGCAAATCCGTAAATAAACGTAAATAAAGTAAAATAACTATCCTTGCCAATGTTGCCAGTGTGAGTTAATTTACTTATTTTGCTTTAATTTACGAATTAGCCGAACATGACCAAAGCCTTGTGAAATAGGGCTTTACCGAGTTTATTTACTTCTTTTACTTTATTTACTGTCCTGTGGTGCTTGTTTTTTCATAGGTGAAATGCTTGGGGTTTAGAATATATCTATCGCCCTTGGGTCTACCGCCCTCATACACGCCCATGCCAGATATTAGCTTGATATAGCCGTAATCGGCTAGGATTTCCAAACAGGGCTGTAAATCAGCCACTTTCTTAAACTTCTTGCCTTTGCATAGTTGCCATATATCAGTTGGACGAAGTTCACCAGTTGGCTTTTTCTTCTCAATCTGACTTAACAGAAACTTAGCTTTTTCGGTGTTTTCATCTGCACCCAAACCCTCATAGCATACTTGGGCATGGGCTAGAAAATAGTTACCTATATCAACGGCAGCTATCATGGTTTCTTCTGTGATGGTGATGTCAAAAGGCATTTCTGCAAAATATCCATCTTCGCATTGCCATACTCCATACACCACTTGAAGCAACCCCGCCAACCTCAGCACCATGCCGTGTAGTTTGCCCGCCCAATCTGCCATATGCTCTAAATCTCCGTCTTTGCCTAGCCTTGGCTCTAATTCGTTGTAAAACCGCTCTGATACAGCTTCGGAATACTCATTAAGCACCAATAACGAAGGCTCTTTTTTATGAATGTTGAGCATATCCTCGCAAAGTTTCATATACACATCTTTGATTTCAATGGGTATAGGTTGGGTTTTGTAACGGCGGCTGCCAACGGTGGACTGCGGAAATGAGTACATAAACCTTGCCACAAGCCCGCGCCCTCTAAATGTTTCATTGCCAATCACTTCTCTTAAAACATCTGGCTGAATGAATAACAAGGTTGTAAGGCACGGTCTTTCAATAAACTCTGCCTGTCTGCCCTTGCGGTCAACTCTGATGGAATCGCCACAATGGGCTTTTAGAAAAGTATCAATGTTTGGTGTCGTGGAATACAAGCCCTTTAGAGTGTCAAATATACCGCCCTCTGATGAAAACATGGCTATTTTACCGCCATTATCAGCCAATAAAGAAGTTAGGGCTTCGGGTGTAACATCACCACACACAAGGCGTAAAGGCTTTATATCTTCATGTTGCAGAAGTTCAGCCTGTTTTTCCTCAATGTCGGCATAGGTTACTTTGCCCTTGCCTTTATCCTTGGCAACTGCGGTTTTTAGGGCTTCAAGTTCCTTTTCAAGCACTTGCCGTATATTTGCGGATTGTGCTACATCAAGGGCAAAGGCTTCATTTTTCCGCTTTTCATATGCCTTTAGAGGTTCTTCAAAGATTGCACATATAGCAGACTTACGCTCCCCCGGCTTTGCTATGAGGGTGTAGTAACCGTTTAACGGCTCTGTATGCCCAACCTTGCCTTGAATGATATATTTGCCCTGTATGCAAGCCGAAGTCGCTCCTAGTGCTGCTACGGCTGCCATATCAATAGGCGTTTGGGTGTGTTCTGCTACAGCTTTGGCAAAATCCCTAAGTGGTGGTGATAGCCTGTGAATGGGGAACGGTGGCGTTATGGTTGTTGTTTCAAACGGTAGAGGGTCTTGCCAACCGTCCTTATCCTTAGTGGGTGGTGTGGGTACTGTACCGTTACCATCAAGAATAGCCGTGTCCTCATTAAGTTGGTTCATCAGCTTTTCTGCCTTGGTCGTGTTGCCTAATCCTTGTGGCAATGCTCATCAACTCCTTTCGGTGGGTTTGGTAAAACTCGATTTGCTCGTCTATATCTGCGGATAGTAAAAAATCCGTCAAATATTCGATATAGTCCAGTTGATGGCAGGCTTCCACGAATAAATCATTTACGCTGTGCCACTCGTTCAAAGACTTTGGGGCATGATTGATTTTCCAATCATTCAGCAAGTGAAGATAATCGCACAAGAGGTTAAAAGCCTTGTTTATAAAGCCCTCAAAGGCATTTACAAGACCCTTATACGCTTCTCGCTGTGCCTGTTGTTCTTTCAGTCTGTGCCGTTCTTCTGGCGTTATCTCACATTCAAAAAGTCCAAGGTTATAGTCATTGTCTAGCTTTTTGGCGGCTTCTAATGCTTCTAGTCCGTCCATCTGCATAACAAAGTCAATAACTGAACCACCAACACCGCAACCAAAGCACTTGAAACTGTTTGTTTTGGGGAAGATAGTAAAGCTGGGAGTTTTCTCGTTGTGGAAAGGGCATAAGGCTTGATTATTGCGTTTAACCTCTATGCCGTAAAACCTTGTAATGTCGGATATTTTCAAGGTTTCTTTGATGGTTTCAAATGGGCTGGCGGTCAACAAGATACCATCTCCTCGTTGAGAATTACTCTCAGTAGCTTGTCTTGGAATGTTTCCTTGCTGTTGTGGTTAAAAAAGACCTCTATAATAAAGGTCTGGTTGTCAATCTGTGTTGTGAGTGTTCCATCTGGCTTTTTTGGTGACTGTGGTGCTGTTGTTTCGTGTGCAATTGTCATTAAATCGCTCCTTTTAATTGATTTTTGGGTACAAAAAAGAGATTCCCTAATGTAGTATGATTAGGAAATCTCTTAATGTTGTGGTGTGTATTCGCCTTTTAGATGGCGGTTTGTGCTTGCTTTAATTTCTGTCTTGCTCTGTAATTGGCGTTATTTATTCGCCCTCGCTCCCGCTTGGCTTCTAACTTCTCTTGTGCTGTTATTTCTTCGGCGGTCATGGTTTTTTGGGGCATATCAGAAGAAATGTTACCAATGTAGTTAAAATGTATCTCGATTTTCTGCGGGGAAGTCCTGCAACCCTTTAATACTCGTTCATGTATTACCACCTTGTCTATAAATTCATTCATCATCGTAGTGGATAAATCCTCAAAGCCTGTGTATTTTTCCACCAAGTTTATAAACTTCTTGGAACGGTCGTTTATATTTTCATGTTTGGCTACAAGCCCCTGTAAGTCTGCAACCTCTTTTTCCAGTTGCAAATGCTCTTTCGTGTACTTATCAAGCATGGTGTCGTATTGTTCTTCTCGAATTTTACCCAAGGCGTGTTGTTCAAAGAGTTTGCTTATGAATATATCCAACTCATTAAGCCGTTTTTGACACGCTGTAATGCGTTTTCGTTGCTTTATAGTATCGTCCGTTTGCTGTGCGTCCAATGCCTTTTTTACTAGGTTTTCAAACTCTTGCTTGTTGTTTTTGACATACTCTGTAAGGTTTATAAGAGTGAATTTTATTAACTCCATAACCTTGTCGGCTTCTACCCTGTGGGCTGATGCGCAGCGTTCATTCTCTTTGGGTATCTCGCCCCTGCCTGTGGTCTTGGCTACGCTTGTATAATTACTGCATATGCCTGTAGGTCTGTGCTTGCCGTTGTCCATGCGGTGAATGTGTAACTTGCCGTGGCAGCATGAACAATAAAGCATACCAGACAATGGGTGAACATAACCCATTTTATCGGGTCTACGCATAGCTTTTTTATCTAAAAGACGTTGAACACTCTCGAATGTTGCTCTATCAATAATGGCTTCGTGTGTGTCGGGGAAGATTTGCCACTCGCTACGGTCAACGTACTTGCATTTTCTATCATTGAGGTGCTTTTTTGTCTTGAAATTTACGGTATCACCGCAATACTCTTGTCTACGCAACATATCCGTTATCGTGCCGTTAGTCCAGTTATAAGGGTCTTTGAAGTCCTTTGTTTTGTGCAGTCCAAGCCCTTTTTGTTGCAGATAATACGCTGGCATGGGGATATTTTCGCCCCTTAGAACCGTGCATATTTGATACGGACCCTTGCCTTGTAATGCTAACTTGAAAATGTATCGCACAATGTCGGCAGCTTCATCATCAACAAGCCAACGAAACTTATCTTCTGAACATTTGATATATCCGTATGGTGCATGAGTTAGTAAAGGTTTTCCACTCATACCCTTAACTTGATTACTTGAACGTATCTTTTTTGAGATGTCTTTTGCATACCATTCTGACATGATGTTAATAAATGGTGCAATTTCAAGGCTATCTGGGTTAAGGCTGTCAATGGAGTTGTTAATTGCAACAAATCTAACATCATGTATTCTAAAATCCTCCATTGCTTGCCCAACTTGAAGATAGTTACGCCCCCATCTTGTCATGTCTTTCATTATTACCGCTCCAATTTTACCCTTTTCCACATCTTCCATCATGTCAACATATCCCGAACGGTCAAAGAATCGCCCAGTTTCGTCATCATCAATATAATGCCTAATGTTGATTAGGTTGTTCTTCTTGGCAAAGTCCTCCAAGAGTTTCTTTTGGTTTTGGATTGAATAACTTTCATCTGCCCCACGGTCTAAATCTGCTTTAGAAAGGCGGGAGTATAACGCCGTGATTTTACTGTAATTCTGCATGATTTAAGCCCCTTTCGATATTATAATCACCTACTATGGTTATTATTATACTCCTGTCGGAATTCCGCCCCACTTACGGAAACGCTTCCAAATTTCGATACTGTACGCGGCAGTCTGCGGCTCTTTCAGTAACAAGTGGAACTCGTCTACATAGAAATATGTCTTTTTCCTCGCGGCGCGATTCACTGTTACACGTTGCCAAACACAGTCCATGAGAATGAGCATTCCCATCTTTTTAAGGCTTTTCCCGAGTTCTTTGATGTCAAAACACACAAGTCGATTTGACAGATTGACATTCGTATGATTGTTGAAAACTCGCAAAGAACCGACTACATAGATTTCGAGAGCGGTTGCGACATATTGCGCCTCGTCTTCTTTTTGGTCGCGGAGAAGATTGTACAAATCCTCCAACAACGGCATTTTTTCGGGGCGCGGGTCGGCAAT
>Ga0131853_10023347_pt1 | contig 11174 bp, 7 predicted proteins | sample TergutLab28metaG_FD_92764 | JGI IMG/M metagenome (GOLD analysis project Ga0131853, IMG submission 92764) | Labiotermes labralis P1 segment gut microbial communities from Petit-Saut dam, French Guiana - Lab288 P1 (version 2) (version 2) | ecosystem: Host-associated > Arthropoda: Insects >...
GGGTATGTGGACTGGATTGGGTTGGCCCAGGATAGGGACAGGTGGCGGACGCTTGTGAGTATGGTAATGAACCTTCGGGTTCCATGAAATGCGGGGAATTTCTTGACTAGCTGCAAACCAGTTGGCTTCTCAAGAAGGACTCTGCACCATGGAGTAAGTAAGTAAGTAAGTAATTGTGTGTGTGTATGTGTGGATGTTTTAACAAGTGCGGGTGTTTTTGTAATGTGTTTACTGTGTTTTTGTATTGTTTCGTATACATACATTTTATTCTTTTTCATTTTGTTAGTACTAATGTCTGGACTACTGCCACCAAGTGCACTCAATTGCAGTAAGTAGTAGTAGTAATAATAATAATAATTGCCTCAGAACTAATCTGGGAAAAATAAAGATTCACAACTGGAGTAAGCTGGCTATGGTTAGAGAAGCGCGGAATAGAATTGTTTAGCAGGCCATAACTCACCAAGTTTTGTACAGCCACAAGAAGAACAAGATGAAGAAACATTACGATCCTATCTGTAACATCAGACGTATCTCTCTCCGTTGTATATCGCGTCTTCAAGTGATGTCACAGGATGACTGTACAAAGTGGGACAACTTTCTTTTTTAGCATGGAAGTCCAGGGCTCTACTTTTGATCACGAACAGACCACAATTATCAGAGGGCCTTTCGGTTCTTCCAGGAGTGGCCTTGCCTGCGGCATGCACAGGTATTCGATTGAGCTCTCTCATTTCTTTCCCCTTCACTGCTGTCCCTGATACACTACACTACTTTGCTGTTCTTTCGTCTGCTCGACAAATAGGTAAAATCAGACTTTTCTCTACAGCTGATTGTTTACACAGACGGACATTTATTGCACCACCGACCCCTGAAGGACACTAGGCGGGTTCAACACCCAGAACAAACAACAAACGACGGAGCACAGTATCAAAGAAAAACAAACATCTCAAATGTGCCGCTTTGAAAGCTCGAAAACGGACGAACCACGCTCTAAACAAGTATTACTTCACACTTTCATTCCGATTAAGTTTACCCCTTTTCGCTGGTCGTCCTTTGTTAGATGTCCCGTTTAAATGGGGTATTCAGTCAACGTTACACCCATCTCTAACCGAGATAAAACACAAAATTATCAACTCGCACGCAAAAGACAAAACTGACTCAAGTTACAAGGTGTACTTGTAATAAAAGAGAGAACGGGCCGCTCCCCACTTCCGTTCTCCGCAAAATAAATTCTGAGGTGAAAGCCAGTCTCCTAATTACACCATATTACATTATGTAGATAAATGAAGAGTAGAAGCACTTGAGCGTTTCTCATTAAGGCGCACCTCTCTCAATTCGAAGTTAAGAAACGACTGGATTATTAATCGTTCCATTCCATTCCATATATGGTACTACAGCCCCTTCCGGGCCTTGGCTTCCCCCATAAGACGCCTCCCTTCATCCCTATATTCAGCTCTCGTCCTCCGTCCTCTTATCCCCAGCAGATGTAATGCATCCCTCTGGACCACATCCGCCCATCCGGTTCTTGGTCTTCCCAGTGGTCTTGTGGTATAGAAGTTTCCGTTTAAATCCATTTTTTGGAATCCTTTCTTCTTCCATTCTTATTATGTGACCTGCCCATCCTAATCTTCTGGTTTTAATGTCCTGCACGATGTTTCAGAAAAAAAATCCTGCTAAGGCAGTCTACTTATTCGGAATATGTGGGGTTCAGTCTGCCGCTTACCGTCAGCGGTTAACCCAAACGTAGGCACTGTTTTCCTGCAGGAACTTTAATCGGAACCAGAAGCCAGAAACATGGGTAGAGAATTGGGTTACTTTGATGCCATGAAGATTGGATGAAATTCAAGCAGCTGATTCCAGCGAGATTACGTCACGGGGTCAAAAATCTCTGGGTCATGCCATAATTCATGCTTGATTACGAAATCTGAACGACACAAAGGGAAAACGTTACCTTGTCGTGTTTTCCCGCCTGGGGACACACATGGCATGTGTCTTGGTTTCCAAAAGACGCGGACAGTAGATTATGTCTAGATGCAGAAGTAAAAGGTAAAGGTAGAGCAGTCCTATTGCAGGCCTGGAGTGGCCCAGAGGGTTCCAGGAGGTTAAGGTTCCCAGATTTCGGGACAACGGCACAGGATGGTGGTAAGGTTGTCAGCCTTACGCAACGGCCGTCTTTACCCCCAGAAAATACTCCTCGTACTCATTTCTGTGAGAGGCTGAGTCGACCACAGGGCCATAGTACGATCAGAAGGATTTTATGTCAATGAAAAATCCACTGACACCAGCTGAGATCGAGCCAGCGACCTTCCGAATTGTAGCACAGCACCTTAACCACTGTACTACCGTGGTCCCCAGATTCAGAAGTATATTCTAAAATTTAGAAGGGTCACCCAGATTTCTACCAAATGACGCAAAACGCAGAAAATAACGCAGAGACGAAATAGAACAATGGAAAGCTACATATTTGAATAATTCTTTAGTACTGGGATTCATCAAGTGTTATTAACTTTGGCAAGCGGACCAAAATATCTGCAGATTTGATGATCCCCTTAGCGTATTTCAAGAAAGAAGCCTTAGCTTTATCCTGCGGAAAGAATCCGTAAGTCACAATTTGTAACAAAAGTGTTCTGCCCCAAATTTTCTAAAACAAGCAGAAACGTGAGGGAGATTAGAGTAGACGGGTAAAGGGTCAAAGTCAGGGGAGGCTTTACGTTAGTTTCCACTTTGAGAGTCAAGCTGCAAGATAAATGACCTTGCAACAGCCTGGTAACTGAGTGAAAAATATGACACTGGTCTACAAGCCATGATCAAGAACTATATATTATAGGCTATTAGTTTCAATGAGGGTAGCATCTGCCACCAACACCACCACCACTACGACCACCACCAAAACCGCCGCCACCACCACCACCACCACCACCACCAAAACCATCACCACCACCAAATGTTTGTAAGGGTTTGCCAAGGTCTTGGTTGTGAGGAAGGACTAGTTAATTTTGGGCTTACTGAATTTGAATCTCATACGCTTCCTGGGAAAACAAGGGTTACACTCAGGCAGTCGTGCAGAAATTCCCGGAGGCGGCTAAAATTTTGTAGAGCTGCGTGACATATATATAGGTCCCAGGAACGGGAATTGCTTCACATCACCCATCTGGCGACTAGAATTTTGAGGTATTTCCTGGAGTTTTGAAACAACAGTGCACACTAGCATGAAAGCTGAGCACAGTAACACATTTCGCACGTATATTAAGTAACATTCATATAATTTATGCAAATAATGTATTGGAGAAATCCACGTCACAGTCCACCGCCTAACTGACCTCAGCACTGTTCTCCCTCTAAATCTATTCTCTAGCAGTGCCACCACGATTAACCCAGATTCAAGCTAGCTACTGATACAGCCAAACCTTAATTCTAACATAAGAGAGCACTTTGTGTCACAGGTTACTGCCTGACCTGATCACTGTTCTCCCTCTAAATCTATTCCCTAGCAATACCACCACGACTAATCCAGATTCAAGCTAGCTATTGGTAGAGCCAAACCTTAATTCTAACATAGTAGAGCACTTTGTGTCACAGGTTACTGCCTGACCTAATCACTGTTCTCCATATAAATCTATTCCCTAGCAATACCACCACGAATAATCCAGATTCAAGCTAGCTACTGGTACAGCTAAACCTTAATTCTGACATAGCAGAGCACTCTGTGTCACAGGTTACTGCCTGACCTAATCACTGTTCTCCATATAAATCTACTCCCTAGCAATAACACCACGAATAATCCAGATTCAAGCTAGCTACTGGTACAGTTAAACCTTAATTCTGACACAGCAGAGCACTCTGTGTCACAGGTTACTGCCTGACCTAATCACTGTTCTCCCTCTAAATCTATTCTCTAGCAGTGCCACCACGACTAACTCAGATTCAAGCTAGCTACTTGTACAGCCAAACCTTAATTTTGACACAGCAGAGCACTTTGCGTTATAGGTTACTGCCTGACGTAATCACTGTTGTCCCTCTGGATTTATTCATTATCCGTGCCACCACGACTAATCCAGTCTCAAGGGTAAGGGTAAGGGTAAAAAGGAAGATACCCAGAGTTCGCGAAAGCAATTCTTAAGGACATCCAAATACAGAATTTTATTCAAGGTTGAACTTTATCCAAAGGAGAAAATATAGTAAAATGGATAAAAGGGCAAAGGATAAGCTGGTTAGCTCACCTATAGAGAATGGAGGAGGATAGGATGCCCAAAAAGATCTTCACTCAAGAACTGGAAGGGACGTGGCGAAAGGGAAGACCCAGGAAAAGATGGAAAGAGGAAGTAGTAAGAGATCTTCAAGTGTTGGGAGTGAGAAGATGGACAGAGTTGGGGACAGGTAGGAAAAAATGGAAGGACATTGTTCGACAGGCCAAAGCTGAAAGCAGGCTGTAGTGCCAATGGAAGAAGAAGAAGAAGAAGAAGAAGAAGAAGAAGAGTTGACCTTCACCATCAGACCAATTGCGTGTATATAGCAGATAAGTGGACCAATAATAAAGCTCACCGTCCTGAAGCGGCAACTTCTTCGCCTTGTCTGTGAAGATGATATTCTCATCGCACGCTTGCAGAGGAACTGTTACATCTGAAACCGTGGAGGGACAAAAGGGAATTAAACCTGTAATAAGGAAATATAATCTGTGCTATTTAAAGACCCAGTTTGTACCGCGCAGTAAACACTCTCCATCTTAGTTATGAAAACCAATCAGCTAATGTTGTACAGCCTGGAGTTACCATATTTCCATCACAAGAGAAAAGGACTTTATCAACTTATCGACGACAAAAGGACTTATTAACTAAAAATGAGGTCACGAAGAGGACATACAAACATCAAACGAAAGTCTCAACGTTCCTAAGCTAGTGTAAGCAAATGGTGAATAGACCTGGACATGACCTGAGCTTTCCAGTAGGATAAGGCTCACAGACTTCAAGACGATCGGCACATGAAAATGGTAAGGCTGTCAGCCCTACGCACCGGCCGCCTTTACCCTCCAGGAAAAACTCGTGGTACTCGTCTCTGTTAGAGGCTGACTCAACCTCAGGGCCACAACGCGGCTGGAAGGATTATGTCTGGAAATCAAACCGGCGACCATCCGCCGTGTAGCGCAGTGTCTCAAACAACTGCACCACCGCGTGCCCACATCCTCTGCTAACAGTTCTTTATGTTTCATTGTAGGAAGTGAGAATTCGATGAGTAATTTTTCCACATGTTCATACTTTTAGAATGAAGCGCTGAAGATCTCCAAGACGCTCTACAGGTCAACTGCTAAACTCAAATTCTTCATTACACGGATAGGGCCAATACAATATTACAATTACGTATTTATCAAAACACCAGTAGAAATACTTGTTTCCGCTTTCAGCAGCATTAAAATCTGTAAAAGTTAAAAAAAAAAAAACAAACAGTCAAAAAAACAGATATTTTTCACAGTTCCACCGTGCATCTTGATAATATCACGTACTTTATTTATCCAAATGAATGCATAACTAGATTGTTCTAGAAATGTTAAAATTTGCATTAAAATTTACACCAAAATGCTCCTAAATGTTTCAGTTTAACAAAACCATCATCAGGGAGCTTATTGTTGTGCTTTACTAAAGTTATAATTATTCAAATAGTTAGTTAAAAAAGTCGTTATGAATCAGTTAGGTCGTGTGGCTGCATATTTATCCAGTTTTTATTGGTGTGTGTACAGTGCACAGTGCAGAGTGAGACTGTGTGTACAGTGCACAGTGCAGAGTGAGACTGTGTGTACAGCGCACAGTGCAGAGTGAGACTGTGTGTATGGTGCACAGTGCAGAGTGAGACTGTGTGTACAGTGCACAGTGCAGAGTGAGACTGTGTGTACAGTGCAGAGTGCAGAGTGAGACTGTGTGTATGGTGCACAGTGCAGAGTGAGACTGTTTGTACAGTGTACAGTACAGGGTGAGTCTGCGTGCACGATGTACAGTGCAGAGTGAGACTGTGTGTAAAGTGCACAGTGCAGAATAAGACTGTGTGTAGGGTGCACAGTGCAGAGTGAGACTGTGTGTGCGGTGCACAGTGCAGAGTGAGTCTGTGTGTACGGTGCACAGTGCAGAGTTAGACTGTGTGTACGGTGCACAGTGCAGAGTGAGTCGGCGTGCACGGTGAACAGTGCAGAGTGAGACTGTGTTTACGGTGCACAGTGCAGAATGATACTGTGTGTACAGTGCACAGTGCAGGGTGAGACTGTGTGTACAGTACACAGTGAAGGGTGAGACTGTGTGTACAGTGCACAGTGCAGAGTGAGACTGTGTTTACGGTGCACAGTGCAGAATGATACTGTGTGTACAGTGCACAGTGCAGGGTGAGACTCTGTGTACAGTACACAGTGAAGGGTGAGACTGTGTGTACAATGCACAGTGCAGAGTGAGACTGCGTGCGCGGTGCACAGTGCAGAGTGAGAGTGTGTGTACAGTGCACAGTGCAGAGTGAGACTGTGTGTATAGTGCACATTTCAGAGTCAGACTCTGCACTGTGCACTGTACACACACCAATAAGGACTGGATAAATATGCAGCCACACGACCGAATTGATTCATAACGACGTATTTAACTGTCTATTTTAATAATTATAACTTTAGCAAAGCACGACAATAAGCTTCCTGATGATGGTTGTTAAACTGAAACATGTAGGAGCATTTTAATGTAAATTTTAATGTTAAGTTCTAACACTTCTAGAACAATCTAATTTTGCATTCAGTTGGACAAATAATGACGTGATAACAAGGATACATATACAAGTTCAAGAAACTCGTCCGCACGGAATTTTTTAGTCGAAAAACAGGGCATGTCCGATGAAAAAAGAAGCATGATAGACCTAGTGTAGTTCAAAAGAAGGCGTTTTAAAGAGATAAATATAAAAAACCCATCAGTACACTCTGTGGGCGGATCGCAGAAGTTTTGAACGTTAAACCGGAGGTAAAATCACTAGGATTTAAAAATTCAAGGTTAAAATAAAGTAAGAGATAAGCAGAAATAAACAGGGAGGAGGTGAAAGAAAGAATAAGAAACGATGGAAAGAAAAAAATTCGAAGAATTAGAAATGTAAAGAAGGACAGAAATGGTGGATGAGATAAAATCAGCAATAAAGAACGTGAGAAACAAAGACGTTAGCTACGAACCTCTGATTAAGTGGCAGCACTGTCTATCAGTGCAGTAATGGCAGGCAAGGCGAGGATACTGTTCAAATCGCGCAAGTATTACGCCAGGCAAGCAAAGCCTCTGTGTGTGTGGTGTGTGTGTGTGTGTGTGCGTGATCGAACTCCGTCCAAAACAGACGAAGCCTTACCTTAAGCGCCAAAATTCCGCCAGTTTCAGCGGCGCCAGTCAAATACAGATTAGGAATTTTGCAAAAAAGGCACCCATTGGTGGGGGGTTAGAGAATGCTGCAATGACGACGAAGGGGGGGGGATTTTTTTCACTTCCTTATAACTGGATTTTACGTACTTAATGGAAATAAGACCAAAAGATCTACTGAACAAAAGAGAAACCATACGAGTCAAACAGGGTGACTAAAAAACCAGAAAAGAAAATTGAAAACAGATCAAGGTTCATAATATTCCGGACGGAGGCGATAACCGACGTTACGGATATATATATATATATATATATATATATCCGTAACGTCGGCTATATATAATCATACATACATACACATATATAGGTTCCATTTTTAGGGCAGTAAAACAGTTTTTTTTGCAGAATCTGAAGCACGGCTTCGTATGGTGCCGAAATTTGGACACTTCGGAAGGTAGATCGGAAAAACGTTGGAAGTTGTGAAATGGGGTGCTGAAGAAAGCTGGAGATCATTTCGACTGGTTGCGTCAGAAATGAAGAAGTATTAGACACAGACAGTGAGGACAGGAACATCCTACATACCACTACAATAAAAATAAGGAAGGCTGACTGGTTTGGTCACAGCTAGCATAGGAACTGGGTTCTGAAACACGTTATTAAGGTAAAGATAGAGGGAAGGACAAAAAGTAAAAGGAAGACGAGGAAGAAGAGGTAGACAGCTACTGGATGAGATCAAGTAAACGAGAGGATATTGTGAATTGAAAGAGGACGCACTAGATCGCACTGCGTGGAGAATTAGTTTTGGAAGGGGCTGTGCACCTGTCGCAAGACAGACCGCAGAATGAGTGACGAATTAAAGCAACTTTCCCAACTTAATGTTGTATCAGGCAGGTCAGTTCGAAGTAACAAGTAACATGATCACCCTACCATATACAGACTGCCCCAGAAAGCCACATTACCAACAAGAGGCTTGTAACGCTGCGCTCTTACGAAACGTTATACGACTTCAAACATGCTCAAGTCTGTCACAAAATGTTTTTGTATGCAAGGCCACTCGAGCCCCCCCACAAAGCAGCATAATTGAGGAGAAGGACGATGAACAGGCCTCCGCACGACTACAGAACTTCATACCTACCGAGCAAACCCCCACAATAGCTTTATTTTTCTGTATCTGTTTTTGTTTTGTGTTGTTTTTTTTATTAGATTCCTGTTTTTGTTTTTGCTAATAAGGCCCGTATGTAGAGATCTCTACACCACGTGCGCGTGCATGCTTATAGTAAGGTCTTAAGTTCCCCTAAGACAACCTGAAGATGGCCAGTACAGGCCGAAACATGTAGTTGTCTATTATATAGTCATTAAATACACCTCATGTGACATAGTTGTGTTTGACTACATACAATTTTCCAAGTTTCACACACACAACGGGGATGACACACTTCCTAGACTGCGAATCTTGCTGTAGCAGGTATGTAGCATTGTGCTGCAGTAATCAGCTGTACACTAGACAGAACGGCGTCACCATTGCTAATTACGTACCTGAACGTGGCCACGAGTTTGACGTTCAGGTGACCATGTATCGTGATACATTCTTATAAAAAGAGACACTAATTTCTCAAATTAATTCTTGGAATAAAACTCTACATGTTTCGGACAGTTCCTCTGTCCATCATCAGGAGTTTTTCAGTGTACACACAGCAATGGTGTATGTCATACAGGTTTGCTGACAGCTTGCGAGCAGGATCAGGACGTGCTGTGTGTACAGTGAAGAACTCCTGATGATGGACAGAGGAACTGTCCGAAACATGTAGAGTTTTATTCCAAAAATAAATTTGAGAAATTAATGCATCTGTTTGGTTTTATTATAAGAAGTGGCCATGGGTGTGTCGAAAAATGACTGACATTTCTAACGAGTGTTGTAATACAACACTACGAAGAAAATTTCTCTAAATGATTGTATTTCCCCCCCTCATTTAATGAACTTTTGGGACATTCTGTATAATATTCTGAAACAATAGTGAGACAATCTTCTCAAAGAGGGCAGCACCTATGAAAAGCAGTTGAGATGCCAATACACGTCACCCACAAAGGCAGTACACCAGAACAGTTACCCAAACGTCCGCGCAGTGATCACAACATGGTGGACAAAACATACAGAACAAAGTATCGAACAGTGTCAACATCCGGAAGAATGTACACACATCCACGTTGTAGAACAAGTCCGACCACAAGGAATGGAAAAAAAAAACATGGGACAAAACGACGAAATACGTGTAAGTCTTTCTGATAATTTATTCAATAGAATTACAAACCCGAAAAACAAAACAAAAACTAACTTCCATTACGATCGTAGTTGTCAAGAAAAATTCAGTTACTAGAAACGTATCCGTTCTGTTACAGCACAGCAACAAAAAACTGCAGGAAAACTTTACCCGACAATACCGTGCAACAATCCAGACAGCGATGCCGGTTGAAAAAACACAACTATCCTTATCAAATAGAAAAAATAGACGTACCCAAACATCAGCCATAATACGATAACGGAACACACAGTTGAATATCCGGTGATCATCAACGCACCGTTAATGAAGAATTTTTTTAAAAATATTTTAATGTTTAGACACAATTCTGTAAATAACACATTTTATAAACAAAATTAAAATATTTTTTAGCAAGTTTTAACTAGATGTATTCCACAGTTGTAAACACTACGGGATCCCAAAGTGGGCAAAGCATCTGGTAACGAAAATGTTGTAAGGGCCCGAAGATGACTAACTTTTAGTCGAAACATGTAGCCCTGCTTAAGAATAAAAAAGATTATTCTGACGTATTCTGTGTAACGTTAATTGATTCTGTATAAGATTTGAAATGTTTACAACATGAAGACCGATACTGTGGGTTTGTGGGTTAAAACAGCGGGTGGTTATAGGCATTTCGTAGCAATACACTGTCTCCATGTTTAGAATAGCAGTCTTCTACCCGTGAATCAGGGCGCCCTTCAACCCCGGATAAAACGACATTAGCAAAAACACGTTTAACGCTTAGATAGCTTTTACTGCGTACCAAAACATATGCTGTAATTAGGTCAGTTGGTAAGTGCTGCTATCTGTCCCCATCTGATGTCCCGTCGTAGGGATTTTAAATTGCACGTGCAAATGGCACTATCGCAATGGGTTATTGATCGCAAAACTGCAGGCCTACTTACCCCATGAATGACGCAGGTCGGGATGTTCAGTCGATGAATTCGTCATTAGCCGTCAACAAAGGTTTTCATTCAAATTCCGGTATGACATATATACGGCAGATCGAGTGAACAGGCAGATACGTTGCTAGCACATAGAGACTTAATGCAAAAACGATATAAATATCATTAAAAATGGCTGACACGGCGCACAGAAATAAGTTTCTATTCTTGCGGCAAATCAGGTGTTCTTTGCAAGCAGAATATGGAACGAATTATGGCGGCAGTGTGGTCCATCTCCATACATAGTATATATCTGAGAACTGATGGATAGATTTATATAAAATTTGGTATTGTGGGCTACAATTTAATCCACGGGAAAATTCTAATGTTTGCTCGTATGTGTAACAAACGAGCCTCATTTCAAAGTGGATCATAATCTGAAATTTGATGTTCTTACAACTTCTCTATTAGGATAACGATCATATAGATGTGACGCCGTTCACTCTGGCAGTAACCTACTTCTACCATCTTCTGCCTCGCAGATCGTATCAGTAAAGGTAAAAGGTAAAGTGTACCCTTGTACAGGTACTGAGACTCTGTACAGGCCGAACGGCCCACTGGGGAGTAAAGGTACAGCTCTA
>Ga0131853_10023348_pt1 | contig 11173 bp, 4 predicted proteins | sample TergutLab28metaG_FD_92764 | JGI IMG/M metagenome (GOLD analysis project Ga0131853, IMG submission 92764) | Labiotermes labralis P1 segment gut microbial communities from Petit-Saut dam, French Guiana - Lab288 P1 (version 2) (version 2) | ecosystem: Host-associated > Arthropoda: Insects >...
ATATACCCACATCCCACCTCCTGGAGATCCATCCTAATATTATCCACCCATTTACGCCTAGGTCTCCCCAGTGGTCTCTTTCCCTCCGGTTTCCCCACCAAGACCCTATACACCCCCCTCTCCACACCCATACGCGCTACATGCCCAGCCCATCTCATGTTTATAAGCAAGAAATAGTTTCGTGTCTTTCACGAACCTATTTCGCGCTTGTAAACATTGATTGGGATCCCAAGAATGTAAGCAGCTTTTTAATGAAAAGATTCATAATGGAGGCTTGATGATGATCCTGTAGGGTCGAAACGTGTAGCCAAAATATTCATAATAAAATTGGTGTGTTTGACGGTGAATTTATTTTATTATATTTAGGTTTTTCCCATGTTTAATCTTTCGCTATATATCTTTGGCACGACCTGGGGGGGAGTTAAAAATATTCATGTAGCTGTTATCACAACATGACGAAGAATTTTCTAAGCACTTGAAATATTACAACACAGTTGGCGACAGTTACGTAAGCACATTGTTGTATTCTTTGTTATCGGTACCGGTGCGTTTTGTAAAATAACTATTGTACTTGTGAAATTGAAGCCAATTTGTTTTTTTTATGGCAATTTTAGAACAGATGTGGGAAAGATCACATTCAGGCCATGAACTATATTGTTATGCAGAAGTTCATTACAGAGACAATGGACCATTAATACGATAAGAAGTCGGATAAGGTTATGTGTGTAACTTAACGTCAATGCAGTCTTTAGACGTCATACTGCCAATTTTAATATTTCAGTGTCTTCAGACAGACCGTATACTTTAAACCTACACAAAAGAATATATATATATATATATATACAGGATGTTTCAGAAGGAATCTGCCATAATTCGACAGAAGCTGTCTTACACGAAATTACAACAATATAACTTAAAATTATATATATATATATATATATATATATACAGGATGTTTCAGAAGGAATCTGCCATAATTCGACAGAAGTTGTCTTACATGAAATTACAACAATATAACTTAAAATAATATATATATATACAGGATGTTTCAGAAGGAATCTGCCATAATTCGACAGAAGCTGTCTTACATGAAATTACAACAATATAACTTAAAATATCTATATTTGAAGTTGAACAGCTACAGAGGCAATGGCAAGAGAATTTTTTTAAGGATAAGAACTGTTATACATTTTGTGAAATACGTACTAAAACCAGAATGAATTTGTAGTCTGTGTGATGTTTTAACACCAGCACTTAACGTATAAATAAAATATAATTGAACGTAAAGATATTAAATAAAAGGAACTTGTATAAATTTCATAAAGATCGCCCTTAGGTTTCCAAGTAATTGACGTAGTAGGTAAAGCCATCATAAGGCCTGACTTTGGTACAATCTGAAGGACGGACCTGCGCAGTGTATTGTAACATGTAACGCTCTAGAGGTACAGTAAGTGGAATGGCAAGGAAGACCACATTTTCCTTCTCCATTATCTCCACCAATGTTCAAATTCGGAAATAGGTATTTTTGGTTATGTCGATGTAAATTACCTTAAGCAACTTAATCCCGAAATAAGGTAAATTCCTCACAAAACATCCTGTATATATCCTACATAAATTTGTTATATATTTTTTCTAAGATGCGAAATTGGTGTTTGAAACAATTTTAAATTTGGCGAAATATGTAATTAAGTAAACAAATATTTAGATTAAGACTTCATTTTTAATTTCCTTCGCCCGGAATCAGAAAAAAAAATTGTTAGCTTCATCATATTTGTCTGTTCGGCCTATAAATTGTGAATAGTTTATCGGCTTTTTTTTAAAAAAAAATATCATTTTGGTATATTAAAAATTGTCAGTTTATTCCAGCTTTGTTGAAAAAACAAATAAAAATTAAGAACAAGCTAACTCACACCCAGATTATACTATCGAGATTAAGAATGACAGAAGCTGTAAGTCCACTCCACAAATATGCTTTCATGGCGTACAAAGGGACACAACTGTACATGAATTAGCTACATTTTGCTTTTCTCCACGTGCAAACACCTAGCCCTGATAACGCAATTACTTATGCAGTGACAGGGGAGTGGTAATGAACTGTTTAGACTAAAGGCTGCTAACTGCAGCTCAGACTTAGCAAGCATTTATGGACCTGAGAAGCAGAGGGATGTAAGTCCAATTTTATACGTGAGATAATACATACATACAACCATCTGCATTTGAAAGAGACTTAAATTGTAAGAAAAATAATGCTTTATCTCAAATATGATGAAATTTGACTTACACCATTTTGTTTCCCGAGTCCAGACTTGTTCTGAGGTGTGTCATCCCCGTTGCGTGTTTTAACTATATGGTAAGGTGAATTTCGTCAAGAAACACAACTATGAATTATGGCTAAATGATGGTGTTTATTAGCAAGGAAGAGCTACATGTTTCGGCCTATAGCGGCCATCTTCAGGTTCTGAAAATTTTCTGCTAAAAACTCTTTCACCTTACCATATAATACAGATATGTTCTTCTGTACTTCAAGATACAGAAATACTGCCTGATCGTACTTTATTTTTCCTTCTATCTTTTTTTTTCTTTCTTTATACTTTAAGTCACTTTCTCTATACGCTCTAGGTTTTCTTTCAATTGACCCTTTGAAAAAAAACTGCACACGAGAGAAGTGTAGGTAAGATCGGGAAGTTATTATCACTACTTATTGCAGAGAAACAGAAAGTGTTAAAAGGTCTGAAAGTTTCCAGGCAATGATCGCTCGTCCTTCTGGTAAAGTGACATTGAACTGAAAGTAAAACGCTAAGATGTGCGGAAGTAAAAGTAACAGGAAATTGACAGTTATGAGTGTGCAGCAGTAAAGAAGATGAACATGGACAACGAAGTGGAAAGGACTCTTACATCCAATGTTCCGCGATTACCCAAACAGCATTTTTTTTGGAACGTTCCCAGGTTTCGCCCAATTGTCCTTCTGGCAAGAGAAACATGTAAACGAAAAAAAGTACTTCCAGCCCTTGTCGGAGCTCTACTTGCCTTCCTGAAAAAGTGTGCATATATCCAAAAACTCGCAAATTAAGAATGACATTTCAATCAGAAACAAGGATTTAGCGTAATAGAAAGCAGACAGCCGAAGGGCGTTAAACGGAAAAGCTTACATTAAGATGTGTCGTAAATTCGTAAGGGATGTTAAAGCAAAAAGGCGTAAAGCAAAAAGGCGTAAAACAAATGGGCGTAAAACAAACGGGCGTAAAACGAAGGCTGGGTTGAGCATTGGTGGAAAGATACCGACGGGTTAAAATGTAAATAATATTTTGAAAATCTGTTTCTACCTCGCAGTAAACAAAAGCAAAGCAATCCCATTACAGGCCTGGACAGGCCCAGAGGGTTCCAGGAGGTTGAGGCTCCCATATTTCAAGACAGTCAGCACATGAAGGTGGCAAAGTTGTCAGTCGTACGCACCGGCCGCCTTTACCCTCCAGGAAATATTCCTGGTACTAATTTCTGTTACAGGCTGAGTCGACCCCAGGTCCATAGTGTGACAGGCAGGATTATGTAAATGAAAAATTCCAATGACACCATCGGGAATCGGACCTGCGACCTTTCGACTTGTAACGCAGTGCCTCAATCAACTGCGCCACTGCGTAATCCACCTCGTAGTAAACATTTAAATTTTTTGTTACGGAGATGACTTGATCGTTGATTTTGTGTGAACTGTGCGAAACAAAATCTATCTTTGGACAAAATTCGCTAATTTTTAATGGCAAAGCCGACAGAACTGCAGACTAATAGACCAGCCTATTACTTTAACTGCACTTTGCTGTCAATCAACAAACCACCTGACAGACAGGTTGACAAAATGACTCACTAGCAGACTGATTGACAACAGACAAACTGGCAGACAAATACAATGACTGCGTGGAGCAGAGACTTTCTTGAGAAGCTAAAAGTTCCTTTTCCAGTCAAGAAATTCCCGGAATTTTATGGAAGCCGAATTTTCATGACCGCGCTATACAACAGCCTGCCGCTTGTTCCTATCCTGAGCCAGATAAATCCAGTCCACTAACTTCCACCCTACTTAATGCAAATTTTTTGGCGCTTTCGCAAATTTGCGGAAACCGATTGTTAGCTTCGTCACGTCTGTCTGTCTGTCCTTTCCAAAGGGAAAAACTCCGCTCCCACTGTAGGAATTTTCAAGAAATTTTATATTTGACCATTTTTTTGAAAACCTTTTCAGAAAATTCATGTTTAATTAAAATCTGACAAGAATAACGGGTACTTTACATAAAGACCTGTGAGTATTTATGATATCTCGCTGAATACTTCTTAGAATGAGAAATGTTTCAGACAGAGGCTGCAGAGAAAATCAAAGCACACATATTAAATCCAATAACTTTACCCCGAAAATCGTACCGGTTATGAGATAATGAGGAAAAATATGGCAGAGACGGGAAGGCCACAGATGATACTATAATACGGCGCAAGCGTTTTGCAAGCTGTATGACTAAGGCTACGGACACACACTCAGAACATGCGATACGCTTCAATATTATCTTTATATGTACATTGTCTGTATTGTAATAGCATCCTCCCATCTATGTACAGTTCTGCTAATACAATGAAGTGTAATATTTTTATAACCAGCCGTTCCATTATCTACTAATTTGGAGACTGGTTAATCGAGTTGTTAAATTGCTAGCGAAATAACAACCAAAACAGTGACAACTAACCAGGTGACTAATGACTGTTGCTACATCACAATTTACATTCGTTTCCTCTATATACCACAGCACAGTGGCACTTGCCAACAGGTGCCAGTGTAAAACGAATACCTGATTTTATTACAGTTACAAAAAAACAACAACAACCAGAAGGCGCAATATGGCATTCCACAGGAACAATGGAAGGTTAGGAGAACAAAAAAGTTCAGTTGCAGGCGCATGGCATGACGGTCTGTCTGTGGGAAGGAAGGGCATGTCACGGTGGGGCCTTGCTTCGTCACCTTCTGGTCTGGAAGGACGTGATTTGCGCTCGCGAGTCTTTACAGCACCTCGTAACATAATGAGTACTGATACGTCCAGATTTCATCTCCTTGTTTATCCTTCTGATATAATAAGTATTAATGACGGTATTACTCACGTAGGCAATAGGTATTAGGTACAGGGACACGAAGGCGTAGGCCGCAGTGGAGGTACACACTCACTCACTCACTCACTCCACTGGGCAGAGTCCTTCTTGAGAAGCAAACCGGTTCTCTGCTAGTCAAGAAATTCCCCTTATTTTATGGAATTCGAAGGTTCATTACCGCATTCACAAGTGCCCGCCACCTGTCCCTATCCTGAGGCAGCTCGATCCAGTCCATAACCCCCACATCCTACTCCCTGAAGATCCATCTTAATACTATCCTCCCATCTAAGCCTCGGTCTCCCAAGTGGTTTGTATCCCTCAGGTTTCCGCACCAAAACCCTGTATACGCCTCTCCTCTCCCCCACTACAAGCTACATGCCCCACCCATCTCATTAATCTCCATTTGATTACCCGAACAATAATGGGTGAGGAGTACAGATCGTTAATATCTTTATTATGTAGTTTTCGCCACTCTATTGTCACCTCGTCCTTCCTAGGCCCAAATATTCTCCTCAACATCCTCTTCTCAAACACCCTCAGCCTACGTTCCTCCCTCAAAGTAGGCGACAAAGTTTCGGAGTGGAGTTACACACTACACGTTCGTAACCTAAACACAAGATGGAGTCGGGCCGTCAACTACAGGCCCCTGTCACTGTACTTCCCTGGAACAGGGTCCCAGTTGCCCACTGTGTAAAAGGCTATGTGAAGTACACAGCCGATGTGCACGCTGGGTAGACGAATATGTACCTCCATCGGGAATTGAGCTCGACTTGTCTGGTAATTCAGTTTGTAACCTAGCCGCTGTGTTAGCCGATTAGTAGGTACTGTAAATGTTTGACACAGATTTTAGCCACTGACCAGCACGAAAATAAATGGACTGAATTACACGCCTAGGAAAGCCTGGAGAAGATCATTTCCACCAATCATGGGAAAAATAAAGTATTGCCGGAGAGTCAAGAAAGAGAGGAAAATACTACACAGAAAAAAGGTAGGCCATCTGGATAGGTCACATCTTGCGTGGGAACTGCCTTTCAAAACACGCTATTGAAGGAAATATAAAAAAGAAGAAGAGACGAGAAGACGAGGAAAAAGAGTTAAGCAGCTACTAACTGACCTTAAGAAAAAAGACAAGATACTGGTAAATTGCCATAGGAAGCAATAGGCTGTACTATCCGGAAAACTCGCTTTGGGAGGGGCTATGGACTTGTCATGAAACAGGCTAAGTAGTAGTAGTAGTAGTAGTAGTAGTAGTAGTAGTAGTAGTAGTTGTTGTTGTTGTTGTTATCATAATCATCATCATCATCATTATTGACTACAAATACGAAGCAGCTCACCTGCCGCTTCGACACAGAATGGATTTTGTAAATGTGATGTGAAGGGACAACTGGTAAACAAGTCTGTTGTTATCCCTTTCTATTTATTTAAGATCCATTTTAATATTATCTTTCCGTCTATGCCCACGTCTTACAGGTGATCTCTACATCCCAGTTTTCTCCACCAATACAATGCTCACGTGCCACACATCCCGACCAACTTTACCGTCTCGATTTGTTGAACCGTAAAACATCCGATGAACAATACAAATCAAAGAGCTCCTAATTATGCAAAGCATATTCTGAGACAAAAATATGTCTTTAAATATTCGTGTCTCCTGTGGCGTTTTTGTTCCACAACTGTTTATCAGTATCATGCATTAAACATAATGAGGAATAATCTTCGTAGTTGCACCGTGCATGTTGATAATATTAAGTTCCTTATTTGTCCAACTAATGCACACAATTCTTGTAAAACTGTTAAATTGTTAAAATCATTTAAAATTTTAATGGTTGCTCCAACATGTTTCGGTTTATATAAACCATCATCAGGGAGCTTTCAGCCTGTGCTTCGCTAAAGTTACAATGTTGATATCGGTTACATATATCGTTATTTGAAGTTATCGATACTGTGGGTGCATATTTTGTTCAGTCTTGTTACGCGTGTGGATCATGCACTATGCTGAGTGGAACTGTCACTCTGCATAGTGCATGATCCACACGCATATCAGGACTGAACAAAATATGCAGCCACAGTACCGATAACGTCAAATAACGATATATGTCATTGTTTCTCAACCTTTGTGAGACTGCGGCCCGGTCCCAAAAATTTACTGGTAAATACCTTTCCATTTTTTTAAGTTCATATATTAAACTAACATAAGTATTAATAATTAATTATGACACAATCATAAAGAGTATTAGTACACTTATGTGTATGGTGTGGCATGCTGACAAATAGAAAATTACATTTAAATTAGTTATCAATCACTGGACTAATGAAATCTTGTAGCATATTGTAGTTTCCTCGGGGCCAACATCTGGGTCTGAGTTTTTCGACACATTCACGAATATTTTTCTCCTCAGAATATTTCCACTATAAAACATTTATTCATGAAAATTGCTTAGAAAACTAAAATGACAAACTCCAGGAGAACCACTAGCGGCCATGCATAATTGATGCCAGTGCCCGGTACAGGGCCGCGGCCCGGCGGTTGAGAAACACTGATATATGTAACCGATATCAACATTTAACTTTGGCGAAGCACAGGCTGAGAGCTCCCTGGTGATGGTTTGTGTAAATCGAAACACGTTGGAACAACCATTATAATTAAAAAAGACTAACAGTTTAACAATTTTATAAGAATCTTATGCATTAGTTGGACAAATAAAGAACTTAATGGGGAATACTTCATCATACTTCATCATACAAATTCATTTAACGGATTTCTTTGATTTTTTTTTGTTTCCAAATATTTTTATATCCATTGATTTATATTTGTTCGTTTCATAATTCCATTTTTCCGTAGCATGTTAATAATTTTCAGTAGTGCATGTAGCACGCAAAGGAGACATCAGAAACGCGGTATTTGTTCAAAATTTTGGTTGGAATACCTGAACGTAAGGGGCTGTCTGACAGCCCTACGACTTTAAAGGAAATAGAATTTATTTGGCTCATATGAACGGCTGGTTCGCTCCTGTCGACGTGGCAATAAGCATTTAAAAACCCAATAAAACACGACGAATTCCTTCGGTGTCTGTGAAAGTATTGGCTTCTTAGGCACCACTTCGTCGATTTACATGCCCTGACCAAGGCCAGGGATTATCCAGCGAGCGACAGCGCTCTCGTCGCTGCAATACACATAACAGCGTGCGTAGTTCCGTTTCTCGCCACACACCACATGACTTGGTTGGTATGTAACTAATATATTAACTGTTTATTTATTTATGCATTAAAACATATTTGTTCCTCTGTAATAAATTCTGTTCCTTTTCCTTTTTTTTTTCCTTCACCTATTTCATTACAGTATTATAAATCTATTTACTTATAAACCGGAACATTACTAAGAACAGAAAGAAAAGGCCGACAAACCTTTCCAGCGAACTGGAGGACACGGTATCAAATACGAGTCAGTACCAGATATGAAATGGGTGCACGCAGTGGCGCAGTTGGTTGTCGCACTGCGCTACAACCCGGAAGGTCGCGGGTTCGATTCCCGATGGTGTCATTGGAGTTTTTTATTGACATAATCCTTCCGGTCGCACTATTACCCTTGGGTTGACTCAGCCTCTAACAGAAATGAGTACCAGGAGTATTTCTTGGTGGGTAAAGGCGGCCGGTGCCTAGGGTTGACAAACTTACCATGTGTCGATTTTCTTGAAATCTGGGAGCCTCACACACCTGGAACCCTCAAGGCCTGTCGAGGCCTGCAATGGAATTGCTTTACCAGATTTGAAACGTTTCCATAATACAAAACATTCACATCGTATAATGAGTAGAAATTGCAGCTGCTTCCCCATGACCTTTCATCCCTTCCTCCCACCGGCTTCAAGTTTTACTACCATTCAATGCTGACGTCATAGCCGCGAGCCACTGCGAGTTTAATTTGGCGCGTTGGTGCCACCAAGTCTGCATTCCGGGAATCGAACCGTGACTGGGACACACATCATTGGTTACACCGGCTTTTGGGGACACGGGTTAGCTCTCCCTTACTCTACGACCAGAAAGTGAGTGGGCTTCCGGTGAAGGTGGACAGGGTTGCCACACTGCCGAGCATGTTTCAGGACCAAACTCATGCTTAAGTACCGTCAGTTCATTGGCCAGACTCCTTTAAAAGCCGAGTCTTTGCAACTACTCAGCCAACAAACGTCTTCCATGTTGACATAAAATTAATATTAAAATTACTCCGAAATGTTTCGGCGTTCGTACGCCTTTCTCAGGGAGCTTACAAATTTTGTCAGTTACAGTTATGAATTGTAGAACTGATAAAATACAACAGCAGTATGTTGTTATGGTAAAATGTAACTGCTGGTAAAATGTAGTCGCATATGTAATTCAGGTCTGCAGTGAATAATATGGAGTATTATAAGAATATGTAGCATTATAAGGAATTTGACAAATTATACAGGGTTATTCGAAATTATTGTCGGGGTTTTAACAACTAGTCATACACAAAACACTTGAGATAGCAGTATATGTTTTTTTCATTTAATAGAACAACACTCTAAGTTTTTGTTACATACCTTACAGGTGCTCTGTATGTGCACCCTTTGTGATTCTACTGAAGGTACGAATCAGAACCGCCATTGAAACCATCACCGGTGACCTGCTACAAACAGTTTGGAACGAATTCGATTATCGTGTTGATGTTTGTAGAATCACAAAGGGTGCACATATAGAGCAACTGTAAGGTATGTAACAACATCTTGGAGTGTTGTTCTATTAAATAAAAAAAAACATATACTGCTATCTCAAGTGTATTGTGTATGACAAGTTGTTAAAACCCCGAAAATCATTTCGAATAACCCTGTATTATATCGATTGATTTGATGGACTTACCCTGGTTTTGTGTGTGTGTGAGTGTGTGTGTGTGTGTGCGTGCGTGCGTGTGTGTGTGTGTGCTTGCGTGTGGTGCGCTGGTCAGGAGTGCAATGAAACCGGAAGTGGGTATCTAGTTATGTAATGTAATGTCTCGTGTCAATTCGTACAGAAGGTTGAGGTCGTTGACCCTCTGTTCGTTGATTAATACCTTTTGTTTTTCGGAGGATGTGCGTCGGAGCAATTTTAATACTAATTTTATACTACTTCTATGTGCATTTGTTGGCATACTAATAAAAATTAATTAATCAAAATGTACGGTATGAACATAAAAAAATAATTGGTCCAATATTTAATCCGAGTATTATACGGAAACCATCAATGGAATAAATCCTGTGAGTTAAATGAATAACTGAAACCATGTACATTAAATATTGTCTTTCAAAAGGTTAAGATCCAATTTAATATTATCCTCCCATTTATGCCTAGATTTCGAAGCGCTTTCTTAATTTCAAGCTTGCCATCCTACATATTACATATAAATTCCCCTTCTTCCCTTCATGCGTGCTACATGGATTTCTCGTCATCGTCGACTTGATTATGTTACCACTACTGCTATCAACTCCTCGCTCGCTGGTACTTCTTTTAACAAACACATTTCATCGTACTAGTGCTTCAGACTGTTCTAGAGCCTTCACTCTCAGTGTCCCTGTTTTCAGAAGGACGGGCGGGTGGAGCCTGTGGACATAACAAATTGACGCTCTATTATCTCAAAGAAATAAATTTTCCTTGTTCTCCGACGACTTTCCCCTTAATTTACTCCTTTTAACCCTTTAAATGTCGAGTTCAATCCAATCTGCCATTTGTTAGCATATTAGGAGCTCACCATATTCTCCACGTTAGCAGGATAAGGGTAAATAGTCTATCCTAGTTCTCCTTCTCAAGGTGCTCACACCCTACAACGCAGCGCCCCACAACCGCTACCGTCACAGTGCTCACACCCTACAACGCAGCGCCCCACAACCGCTACCGTCACAGTGCTCGCACCGTACAACGCAGCGCCCCACAACCGCTACCTTCACAGTGCTCGCACCCCACAACGCAGCGCCCCACAACCGCTACCAACCACATCCAGCAGAACCAGCGCAGCACACCACGTGCAGTAACACACGGTCTTTGTTCTCCTGAAGATGGGCATAATGAT
>Ga0131853_10023350_pt1 | contig 11173 bp, 9 predicted proteins | sample TergutLab28metaG_FD_92764 | JGI IMG/M metagenome (GOLD analysis project Ga0131853, IMG submission 92764) | Labiotermes labralis P1 segment gut microbial communities from Petit-Saut dam, French Guiana - Lab288 P1 (version 2) (version 2) | ecosystem: Host-associated > Arthropoda: Insects >...
CCCCCACACACACACACACACACACAAGGAAAAATTATGGGTGCGCACCTGGCGAAAATGTAACACTGCAAGACACCGTATTTTCATTTATTCCTTGTTTAACGATGTCGTCATCTGCGGTGTTAAATAATGATTACTTAACTGTCAATCGGAAGGAATGTGGAAGACACCGATCGCAGACTAATTTGAACTTTCACCCAAGCATTTGTTTGGAAAGACTGAGGAAACCCATAAACACATATGGTTCCTACACACGGTAACCGCGACAAGGTCTGATTCCAAGACCTCTCAACTACCAAGCATTCTTGTAACCAGCCGAGGACGACGCACGGTACACAGCCTATCGATCTTAATAAATTACAGTACTCAACACCACTAGATGGAGAATTAGGTCAACGAGTTACAGTGTTAATCGCGTGAAAAGGTATGTCAAGAACGCCTTTCGGGTCCACTGAGCACCTAACCGACGGGCACATTCCCAGCGAGCGAGAGCTTGAAGCTCGACCAGTCACCGTCTCTTGACGAGCAGCTGCAGTCCGTGTCATCGGAAAATCAAACATGGCAACTACACCCACAGCGTAAACATTTCTGCGTGCATTCTAACTTACACGTTAAGAGATGAACACGATACATCTTGAAGACCGACTGACTGACAAACTCCACGGAGCAGAGTCCTTCTTGAGAATCTAACAGGTCCTCAGCTAGTCAAGAAATTTTATGGAACCCTTAAGTTCATTACCGCATTGACAAGTGCCCGCCACCTGTTCCTAACATCAGCCAGATCAATTCAATGACTCCCAATCCCAATTCTTGAACAGCGATATTAATATCATCCTCCCATCTACGCCTGTCTTTCAAGTGGTCTCTTTCCCTCTCCACCACAACCACGCACCTCTCTTCTCCCTATACGTGCCACATGCTCCGGCCATCCAACTCTTCTTGATTTCACGACCTAAAAGACTGCAATAATTTAACATCTTCGTTAATATACGAGTACCCACCTGCATTAGCTATGGCGTTCCATAGTTTTAAACATCTAAAGCAGCGCCAACTGTACCTACCGGGCACACAACTGTTACCTAGTTGGTCATATAACCTACTCTGACAAACTCTGTTGGGAGGTGGCACACAGAATTTTTTAATGGAGGGAAGGGGGAACCCTGAAGCTATACATAATTTGACTTTAAAAATTGTTATAAAAATCACGTCATAAATATAACTGTAAAATGACACTGTTTGCAACTGCATTTATATACACACAAACACAACTGCACGTTCCTCAACTGGTCAAGAAATATCCAGAATTCTGTGGAATCCTAAGGTTCATGACCCTCCTAACAACAGCCTGCTATCTGTTCCTATCTGCAGCCACAGGAATGAAAGATACATTTAATATTATCCTGTCTTCACCCAGGTCTTCTAGCGGTATCTTTCTAAATTTAAGAAGAACCCCCCTGTACACATTTCTCTTCTCCCCCATACGAGCCACATGCACCGCCGATCTCATCAGCTGTGATCTGATTACCTTACTAATATCTGGTTAGGAGCAGGAACCACGAGGCTCCTCATTATGCCAGTTTCACCGCCTCGGTGTTACTCCCTCCTTCCTGCGACCAAATATCTTCCTCGGTACCCCATTTTCTCACATGCGCAGTTCATATCCTTCCCTTAAGCACGCACTCAACGATGTAAAATCGAGTTCCAGTTCTCTTCTACGTGTCCGCATTTGAGTTAAGATGATTTAAACTTCACCAAACGAAACACAATTCAGACGCGTTATTTTCCTTAACATTCTTCAATGTGAAAAGTTCGCTGCTCCACAAGCCGGAAAGTCGCGGGTTCCATTTCCGATGGGGGTCACTGAATTCTTCCGGAAGCACTATGGCCCTGAGTGGTCGACTCGGCATCTAACAGAAATGAGTACCAGGGATAGATATCTTATGGGGGTAAAGGTGGCCGGTGAGCATAACTGACAAGCATGCCACCTTCACGTGCCGATTGTCTGCAAATCTGGGAGCCTCAGGATCCTGGAACCCTAAAGGCCTGTATACGGACAGCCTTAGCCAGTGATGTTAAGTACACACATAAAACACACTAATAACGTTTCTACTGCAATTTTCATAGGCTGGTCTGCATGGCCGTCTTGAAAGTACTGTCGGACCGATCAGGCCCACAGGCCGACTTTAGCACACCCTTGTAATGGAGTAACTGCAAGTATCAACCAAATGTGACAAGCGAAACGATTTACAGTCACGCGGTATGATCTGCGTTAATGCTTAGACTCAAGTGCAGTACCAAGTATTCTCAGATGACTTTATTAAAAGTAATGTGCTGGGATGTGACGCCGTGTAGTTCCGCTGTCAAGTACCATGATTCAAAGGTGCTGCCTCCGTTTCCAGGGTACAGAACCTGAAATACTGACAGTGACCCACTTGTAACATACAGTTTCTAAAACCGTATCTTACACGTGCGATCCCAAAAGTAAGGCGCTTTATGTACACACACCCACTCCATGCGCCTGCGCGGCTGATATTCCACTAGTCAGCAATCTGAACCTCGCTCTCCTCGTTGGTATACTTGAAACAAAGTTAAGTTGTGTTTACTATCTGCACAGAACGATCTAATATGGGTTACAAAACTGCTTCAGTTCGAATTACACTACTGGATCAAAGATGGTTCACTAAAACTGCAACTTTACGCGGCCATACGTCAACAGAAATTTATGAAAGATTTTCGCTCTTCTGGGGTGTTACGTTGCGCACATTGCTAGTTACCTACCGACGTTTCGGGAAAACCTATCAGCCACCTCTTCAAAGGTCAAGCAGTCCAGAACTCAGAAACTCGAATTTTTATTTTTTTTTTCTCAGACACCATTACTCAACGACCTGCAGTCCTCACAGTGTTGAGGCAAAGCACAAACACAACAGCGCGATATCAATGAGTACGAACATCAAACAAAACTACCGTTTCTTGTACAACCATTTTTGTTTGCCAGTAGGTTCTAGTTGAGTTGGACGCTGTTAATTCACTGGCATTTACAAAAACAATGGCATGTCACACATCATCAAAAAAGTGCGTGATTTGTATTTCAGGGCGACAATCCGTGCTGTTTACCACAGAGAGAACAGATTAAGCGGACACTTTGACACTGACACACAGAATAGCAGCTCTGCTGTATTTCGAAAATTTTAAAGACAACCTATTGCACACAAGTGCAAAATCCTTCTACGTGCGACATCCCACTGTAAGCAGTGATATGAACAAGTAAAATCAATATTAGTCTCAACACAACTATCTTTATTCGACAAAAAGTCCATTGAAGCGGCATGTTCCTACCTAAATTGGGTTATCTTCAGACTCTTAAGCTAACGCTACTATCTCTAGCCTATTAATATCCCCGCAGAACGACTAAATGGCTGTCCCTTCGCAGGAAACAATTCCAGAACCAGTGAATGGATTTTCGTGAAAATTGGCGATACGTGTAATTCAAATTTGGCAACTACTTATGGTAAAGATAAAGCACCACAGAGTGAAGGCACAACCCCAACCATTCTTAGCCTCGGCACTATAATGGGGGTGAATGATGAGCTTCACGTGCCTATAACCTTATCCCAAGGAAAGAGCTCCATGTACCTATTATCACAGGAGGATGCATCGGCCCCAGCCACGGTCCAGACACGGTGGACAACAGAAACTTCTCTTGCCCCTACCACGAATCGATGCAAACTTCCTCCGTCGCCCTGTCCAAAGCCTTTGGGCCAGAATCAATGACAGACACTTCACGCGAACACCTACAGTGTGTGTGGGTATCCCATCCTGCACTGTATCACGTAACACTTAGAAGCGTTCGCGTAACAACTGTTGCCGTGGAAAAGCGTTACGAATTACATATTCTGTGTGTGTGTGTGTGTGTTTTGTAGCCTCCGTTATCCAGCATGCAAAGCACAGCACCATATTATATTTCAGCTGTGGCCTGCGTGGCTCTATCACATTTCCCCCCATTATCTCACAAACGGCACGATTTTCTGGGGGAAAAAGGTCACTGAACATAAAATTTGTGCTTGGTTTCATCTAGAACTTTTTCCTGAAACATCTCATTGTAAGAAGAATTCTGCGATTTATTATCATAGATGTACACTAGGTCTTCACGTAAAGCATCCGTTATTCTTGTCAGATGGTAATGGAACTTTGATTTTCTCGACAGATTTTCGAAAATCAACTTTCACGAAAATCCGACCAGTTGAGGCAGTGGTTCCATGCGGACCGAAGGACGGACGGTCGGCCAGAAATGACGAAATTAGTAGTCGCCTTTCGGAATTTTGCGAATGGACCTAAAAGGTTCGGGGTTGCAGACGGAAATGGAACATACATTTTATACCCAATATGCTCTTTCGTACGCCTAATGTTTCACAAACCACTTTATACATACATACTTTGAATACTTGCGTCTGATCCACATCTCCAAGAAATGGTAAACGAAGTGACGGATTCTCACGACACCTGGCATGGATGTCATTCCACTAAGGGCACCCCACGATATATGTCATACTTTCAAGTGTCAACTCAACATGGCAGACGCGCGTAAATTCTACGCTGCGAGTGATGCAGCATTGTTAAAGTCTCCAAAGCATATCATGGACAACAGGCAATGCCTGCTCTAACCTTCCATGGCCTTTGATTCTACTCATAGTGTACTTGCATGATTCGTATGATGCTTAGAATAAACCCATTACTTCCCTTCACAGCAGGAACCGAAATTCTGTCTTTTGTTTATAATTATTATTCATTTTTCTTTTGTCGTTTTGTTTTAAAAAATGCACACGGTTTCGTAGATGGTACAGAATACTGGTGTGAAAAATCGGTGTCAGTCAACAAGAATCAAAGCAACGAAACGTACTCCAAAATTATACGCTTGTGAACTGAACGGCACGGTTACTTTTGTGCTACAGGCGGCCAAAATGGGGAGGCTTGGAGGGGGAGGGGGGGGCAGACAAAACAGGGGCAAACTTGGTGACAATACACTAAAGAGATGACCAAAAGAGAATGATTACGATAGGCAGAGGAACAGCTCCCATTTACAAGAATCTGGACTCACGTGTCACGCATATACGGCCAGAAATAGCGATCTTCATGTACTAACAAAACGTCACAGTCCCGATCATTTTGAAGCCCAATTCTCCGTATGCAGTTACTGCTTACAGGGAAACGTATCTCAGACCATCCACTACGTCTTCCAACTGCATTCTGAAACAATCTTAGAGTTAACAATGCATATCGCTACCAAAGTTCTTCCAAATTCGATCGTCACATTCATAAACTTTCTCCTCAATCCGTCCACCTGCCATCAGTTTCACATTGCGATTTCCCCGTTGCGTTCAAAGCCACTCCATGAAAACAAATGTAGGAGTGAGGTAGCGCAGTTCAAAGAAATCTTATCTCGACAATGGAGAGGAAACTGTGATCAGCTTCAGCCCCCATACGCTTTACCCAGATGTGGGGAAAAAGTCCCTTGTCCCTGGGCCCGTCCCGAAGCAAAGGCCAAGAGAAATATCCATACCGGGAATAAAACCCCGGTCGTTCCGCCAATAATGTCACTACACTGAGTGAGCTATCGACCTGAGTATTAAACACATCATTGTATGAATTTCATGCAAATGACATACTAATACTCTCAGTTCCTACTTCACACAAAAGACATGACAACGGTACGGTAATGCTGTAACAACGTAATGTTGTACCTGTTCACGCCATAACGACATAAGGAGGGCTATAGATAGGCTCCACTTATTTTTAACCTCGACACCAGATGGAGATGAGTGGCCAATTTCACGCCCCGGCCGCTTTACCTCCGAAAAGAACCCCGGTACCCATTGAATAGGAGGCTGGGTGGGCCCCAGAGGCGGTCTGGACGTTTTGGAGAAGAGAAAAATCTCTTGCTCCTACCGAGATTTGAACCCCGGACGGTTAAGCCCGTAGCGTCCCGCCGAAGCTAAATTTGTTCTTGTGACAGTATGCGGAACAGAACGATGTCTTTTCTATGCCGACAATCTACAGACCTCTGGCGCGTTCAGCGACTGAGCTATCCCGGTTCCCGGTTTAAAAATACCCACACCATAAGGCACGTGGAGTGGAGGTGCAGATCCACTCATTAACTTCAGCACTACATGATGAGTGGTCAGCTTCACGCTCAGGCCGCTTTACCCCAGGGGAAATAAACCCTTTTACCCATTCGAATAGCAGGCCCCACAACCGGTCTAGACGCTTAAGAGAAGAAAATTTTTGCCCCTGTCGGGAACCGAACCACGATTCCTCGGTCGTCCAGGGCGTACGGTAGTCACAACACCGACTGGGCCATCGCGGCTCGTCGTTAATGCCGCACGTGGAAATACCGCTGTTTAGTGAGAATAACACGCAATCCGTAAATATACCCTGCGGAGAAAATGCCGTATTCCAGTGCCACAGCGCTCTGTGCTTCACTCATAAATGCGCTTTAAAGAGTATAACAAAACGAATCTATGTCCTATTTAAACTTGGTGCAGTAGACATCCTGAAAAACTGACAACCCAGGGATGACCTCAGCTGCAGCTTGACCTTGGCAATGACAAGCGAACAGCCGTCACGCAGGCACAGCAGGCCACATGGTCATATCACGTGACTACTGGTCCCTGACCCTAGCCCAGCTGTTCATAGTCTTGTATCACCAGTGGCCACCAACAACTAACAAGATCGCATTCAACACAATCCACTTCTTGGCTAACGATGTGAAATACCCTTTGCACTTCTTCATAGCTGCCATGGGGAAATGCGAATAACAGCTGCAAGAAGTAACGTCAGATCAATTCTACCGTCTTCGTAGGGTCTACTCTGTATCATCCTGCCCAGTGCTCTAAGCCTTGATTTCCAGAAATGCATGTTACTATGAACGGTTATCCACCGACCAAATACCGCAACCACCACCTCAACACTCACCAGTATGTGAATCTGAATTCTGCTGTACCGGGTTGATACCGTGCAGTTTCGTACGTCATCGCGAAACCTTTCGGACGAACCTGCCACCTCCACCATCAGACCAAAGGCGTTCCAAATTCTACCGAGATGTGGCAGGATAAAGGCCAAAGTCTATACAAGACATGGGTTCAGAATACCAGCAGGTATCGAAATACATGACCATGTTGTAATGGTTAACAGCAGTGAATTTGACACGCTGAAACATCTCACAACCAGCCTTCTTTTATAACTGTAAATACGTGTAGGTTATGTCGTTATCAAACCGTTTCCATGGAAACATAATCACACAGACGGAAACTCTGCCATCTGAAGGGCAAAATATAACTATCTTACTGTAACAAAGATCACAGTTGGGAAGGCCGGGAGGAGAACAACAACGCGGTTAAAGAAAAGAAATGGGTTAGAGAATAAGAATAAATCAGAAAGAATACATTTCAACAGACCTTTTACCACTACGGTCATCTATTGTGCAATACACTGGTTCTCAACGTGCAGGTGCTGGCGGCATAAACGTGATACGCTTTTGTCTGGCGGCAAACTAGAAATATAATGCAGAAACACAACGTATGAGTGCGCCTGTTTTTAGGCGAGTTCTTCGCAAAACTGCGAAAAGCGACTGCTAGCTTCGTCATGTCTGTCTGTGGCGTCCATCCGTCTGCCCGCATGGAGCATCTCGGTTCCCACTCAATGCATTTCCATGAATCTTGATATTTGAGTATTTTTTCGATAAATCTGTCGAGAAAATTCCTATTTTATTAAAATCTGGCACGCATACCTGGTACTTCACGTGAATACCCATCTAAATTTACGACATCTTGCTGAATTCTTCTCAGAATGAGAAACGTTTCCGATAAAAGTCGCAAAGAAAATCGACACCACACATTTTGTGTTCAATAATTTCTTTTTCCGGAACTCGTGCAGTTTATGAGATATCGTGGCAAAATGTAGTACAGCCAGACAGGCCACAGACGGCAATATAATGCTGCATAGGAAGATGCGTCTTGCACGCCGCATTACAAAGGCAAGTATTTAATACTTACTGCTCCATAACTAATTAAATCCGTCTTATCTCGTAAAACGGTTTACAGCAACACAAGAAGTGAGAAACTGCGCAACGACTTGTACGTCATTACGATTTGTTGAGTAACACTGTACGCCTAAAGATAGCCTTGAGCAAACGAAATTTCTTTTGTTTCAATGCAACGTTAATATGTAATGTTTGGAAAAATTGCAAATTAGTTGCAATATAATTTATTTCAAAAACTGGTACTACAATTAAAAAATCTGTCACTGGTGACATAATAAAAATAAATACATTATAATATAAATATGTGTATATAGTTGGCGGTAACATGTAACTCAGCACATACAGAATGCACTGTTGTGTGTAGACTGCAAAACGGTTACGCGAACGCGCCATCAAGTTACGCTGTACGTACACTGTCTTGTTAAACTACGTCATTTAACGAACGCGAGCACAGACTTATCGTAGGTAAACGCGGTCCATAAAACTTCCATCCAAGACAAATATACAAATTCCCTACCGCAGTATTCAACAGTGGTTTCGCTGAAGTAAAAATACACACACACTCATTAAAGGTATTTGGCTGGTGCACCTGTGGGTTCCGACGTATAACTTCTCGTTACTGACTTTTTCTTTACTTATTTAATGTGCGTGACCTGTTAAAGATGGCGAAAATAATGTCTCCTCCAAACCTTTGTACCGCAAGACGTGACAGTTAAACAATCCCTGTGCACGTCACGAAGACACAGGGGGGGAGTAGAGGTACAGCTCCACCCGTTAACATAACGAAGCAAAAAAAAATGCCGCGATTCCACTTCAACAATGGTTACGCGAAAGCGCCACAGTGTTACGTGTTTTTGTTATATGACGACGAAGTCAAAGAAGCGGTGCAGAAGTGTCTTTATGAACCAACTGAAAACGTTATTAGGCACCGGGAGGCATTAAACGGCTAGTTAAAAGAGTGATAAGAGTCTGGAAAATAAATGCGGCTACGCTGAAAAAAAATACTAATATTGTTAAAAAAAATTCTTTTCACTGATTTCAATATAAAATAAACCGCCTTGAATTTTATCTACCCCATAAAATCCCCAAACTCATACATATTTTGAACCATAAATATTTCAGCATGACTAGTGTCGCAAGTGTGCCCACCTCACAATCCGTGCGTCCGGCACGTTGTTGCAGACCGTAGCAATTTGCTATTGGGACGTCTTCCAATGGCATACCGTTCGTATAAAACTTCACTAAAATCAGCCAATTGACCCACGAGTTGATATGGAAGCGGACGACATACCAATCAAAGTGCTTACGTGTTTCTTTAAACTAGGTTAATGATCCCTTTGTCGGATGTCTGATCTCTTCTCGGAATTATGCAACATTACCACTACTGCTAAATTCGCGCCAGATGTTACTGTGATACCGTGACACCAACAGAAAAAAAAAATCTCACTGCTGACTACATTTTCTTGAGTACTTACTACGAAGTTGACAGCAATTTGTACTTACGATTCTGCTCTTAACCACAACTTGGTTCTTCTGAACAAATAAAATGTATATATTCTATTCAGCCCATGGCACACTACCTGAAAAACTTGAAACCTTACAGGGTGGTTATCTGTGTGATTTGTGGTGGACAAAGCGGTAATGGTAACAGGTACAGCAGTCCCATTACAGGCCCGAGGTGCCCAGAGGGTTCCAGGAAGTTAGGGTTCCCAGATTACGTGACAATGGCCCAGGATGGTGGTAGGTTGTCAGCCTTACGCATCTGCCGTTTTACCCCCAGGAAATACTCCTGGTACTCATTTCTGTTAGAGGCTGTGTCGACCCCAGAGCCATAGTGCGATCGGAAGGATTATGTCAATGACAAATTCCAATGACAACATTTGGAATCGAACCTACGACCTTCCGATTTGTAGCACAGCACCTTAACCACTGTGCTGCCGCGGTCCCCACAAAGCAGTAATGGGACAGATTTTTCTCGGAGTACTTCCGTATTCCCCAGTCAGTATTATTCCATCAGTGCTCCACACACATACATCCATCACTGATGCTACAATTTTTGCACCTGACTCCATGGAGCAGAGTCCTTCCAGAGAAGAAAACAAGTCCTCAGCTGGCCAAGAAATTCCCCGCATTTTAAGGAATGCGAACGTTCATTTTTAAAGTTCATAACCGCATTCACAACAGCCCGCCACCCGTCCCTATCCTGACCCACAGCAATCCAGTCCATGCCTCCCCATCCCACTTCCTGAAGATGGCATTTCCATATTCTCAACATATGCGCCTAGGTATACCAAGTGGATCTTTCCCTCAGGTACCCCCCCCCCAAACCCTGCATGCACCGCTCCCGTCTCTTATACGTGCCACATGCCCTGCCCATCTCTTTCCTTTTGACTTCATCACCGAAAAATATTTGGTGAGCAGTACATATGGTGAAGCTCCTCATCATGAAGTCTTCTCCAGTTCCCCGTTACCCCGTCCCTCTTCGTCCTCGTCTTCCTTGGCACCCAATTCTCGAACAACCTCAGCCTATGTTCCTCCCTCGCCGTGACAGACCAAGTTCCAAATTCTTACAAAACAGCAGGCAAAATTATAGATCTGTACATCTTAATCTTTACATAATTGGACAGCGAATTTGAAGACAAAAGATTCTGCACTGAACTACAGCAAACAGTCCCAGACTCCAATCCGATCTTAATTTCCTCACGAATGGAATTTTGATGTGATAGGGTTGTCTTAGCAACGGACGGCGTGGTTAGGTAAACGCACTGCAAAATCGGGCGGTTATCTGAAGTTTCGTATTGGTTGGGGTCTATATAAATACAGGGCACCGTACACTAAGCGCATTTACATCGCGGGAAGAGCAAGAGCATGCCGCCCCCCCCCCCCAAAAAAAACTTCCCTGTCTCCCTCCCGTTGTCTAGCCATCCTGTTCGCGCTGGCATCAGTGGCAACAACGTGATAACCTTCGCCTGCAACAAGCGCTTTGGGCCGGCTGATAACTGCTGTGTAAGATACAACACGAAAACAGTGGGAAGCCGCCAACGCTGTCCCCCCCCCCCCCCCCCCGCCCAAACCCCCCAGCCCCCCGTAACCCCTCCCCCCGCCCCCCAAACAAAGGCGCCCCCGGGCCCCTTGAAA
>Ga0131853_10023352_pt1 | contig 11173 bp, 7 predicted proteins | sample TergutLab28metaG_FD_92764 | JGI IMG/M metagenome (GOLD analysis project Ga0131853, IMG submission 92764) | Labiotermes labralis P1 segment gut microbial communities from Petit-Saut dam, French Guiana - Lab288 P1 (version 2) (version 2) | ecosystem: Host-associated > Arthropoda: Insects >...
AGGATTTTGGGCATTTGGTTTGCTTCCCCTCTCACCATCCACGTGTTTATGGCCCCCCCCCCCCCAAAAAAAAAAAAAAACCAGCCATGTGGTTTGCTGAAGCTAGTCTGTTCGCATTTATTTCAAAATCTGACCTCACACGGACAGCCGACCACTTGCCTGTTTGCTACTGAAGGCACACGTCACTATGAGCCAGTGTGGGGCTGTACTGGTGCAGTTGCAGCCTGGACGCATGCAGATGGAAACGTCCACCGCCGGCGATGCTGTTGTAGATGCTGCCGCCATATTGGTCGCGTGAATGAACATTCCACACAAAAGCAGCAGAAGTAACGTGTTGCCGGCAGCAGCTGTTGCTAGAGTGCCACCCATTGTAAGATGGTCAGAACCATGTCGCCAGTCGCACAGATGGATGTCACAACCACTGTCACAGTCACGAGGAAGCGGGTAGCAGTCATACTAAAACGCACATAACCCCAATCATCCTCGCAGCGCGATGCCGAGCGACTGATCCGCAAATCCACAGGTCATACTCCACGAACTGACGAAGAGGTCGATCTCTGGTGGAGAGCTGATGCATGCGCTGGCGTGACGCGATGCCGTATGTGCGTGTGCTGCCATCTCTGTCTCAGCGGCAGCTTCCGCTGTCGGATTTGTACAGCGGAATTTTGATGTTCGTGAGGTGTGAGAGTCATAAACACTGCACGAACATCGAAATCCATTTTCAGTTACATGTAAAACGCCTGTCTGTTTCAAGGATTATATGAAATTCTGCAATAAAAATATAAATACACCTTCAAGAAGCACAGGAGACATGAACATATATTAATAGTACAATACAAGCAGTATGCCTCAGAACAGTTGCCCAACCTTTCTTCTACGGAGGAACACGTAAAATAATTTTTCGTATTCCGACAGGCTAAGGTGATGGTATTAAGATGAGTGGTCACAAAAGTTCGAAGTACCGAACATCCGGGTTCACGAACATCGAGAATCCGATGTTTATATTCTACACTCTTGTGGAATGTGAATTTGGTTTTAATGTGCAGTCCGTGCAACCCAAACTGACCTTTTTCGAGTAACTCAAAAAACGGTCTATTGTAGAAAATTGTTTATCGATCTCATCAAGATCTACAAGTTTTGCTTTAAACGTTTTCCGATGTGACTAACATTGAACTAAATACAAGAGAAGTATGTAATACTGAGCAGTTTTACTGGCTTCTTGCTGGGATGCAGCGTCCTGTTATGTCTGTAACTGAAGTCCAAAATGAAAAATGCTCGTTTAGCATCAGCGCGTATATCTGCCTGTATTTAAACACTAAATATGAAGCCTTTCGACCCTGCTTTTGGATCATCAGTAGGTCACTTTATTAAGGTACCCTGGATCTCAGTATTACATTATTATGGATACTTGAACTGTGCTGGTTGAGTGTTTCTTATTTGACACATTAGTTATTAGCTTTAAAGGTAATTTTCACCCTATAACAGGCCATGATGGCCCAGAGGAGGAATAGACGTATAGCGCTATCCTTCTTTAACCTCCGCGCTAGATGGAGTGGGCGGTCAACGCCACACACCGTCCGCTTTAACCCGGGAAAGAGACCCGGTACCCATTGTATAGGAGGCTGGATGGGCCTTTGGGCGGGTCTGCATGGGCGCTGAAAATGTCGCCCCCACCGGGATTTGATGCCCGGACCGTCCAGCTCATAGCTAGTCGCTGTACCGACTGAGCTATCCTGGCCCACAGTTATTAGCTTTGCTTTAAAATTGTATGTACTGAAATTGTTTGTGTCTGTAGAAAGTAAGATTGAGGGTTGTAAGGTTGATGCAGTGTTACTGATCACAGTTCTGTCTGAATCTGTTATGTGCCCTGCCATTCTCATCTTTCATTCTGTGAGTCTGCTGGTTGGAGATGGTACAAGTTTTGTAGTTCTGTCATTATATAATTTCCTCCAGCCTCCTTCTACTATCTGTTTTCCTCATAACTTTGTTTCCAAATGTCCCCTTTCTGTACTTTTCCTTTCAAGAGAAGTGTCTCCATATGCAACACAGGAAGTAAAACTGTGATTTTAAAGGCCAGGGTCATAGATGGGGGACAGGAGCATAATATGTCACATAACATAATAGTCACGGATGTGTGATGAAAGAATTCAGTGTTACTTATTTCATGGTAGATGGCATTTTAGTAGCTATTTAAGTGTTAAAGATGGAAATGGGCACACTGATAGCTGTACTTTATGTGTGGGCATAATTGAATTACTGTACATAATTTTTACCTCAGTTATTGTTTGATTTGTGTGAAATTCAATATAAGGTGTGTGTATTGCTGCTAGGCATTTGTGAGTTTTGTGAAATCAGAGCAGGGAGGGCCATACTGTTTTTATGGATGTAAATGAAATTATATTTGTGTTTATACTGTAAAACTGTATAATGTTTTGTAAGTAAAAAAGAAAAAAAAACTTCTGATTGAAGCCTGTACATTGTTCCAGAGTATGTGATGTGCAGTCTTGTTATGGTGTTTGGTGAAGACTGTACGGTGTATGTGTATTTTAGCAGGTGATGGTAGTGGTTAGACAATGGAATATAAGAGGAATGGATATGCCTGTGAAAATGTGTCTCGGGATGTAACATCATTCAATACAAATACCACAATGAAAGACTGTGCCTCGTACCTGACTTTCTGTTAGTCAAAAGAGTGATTGAACATCCGTGCTAGGCCAAGTAATAGTAATAAGTGGGTAGTAGTGGTGGGTGCTCTGATGAGTGTAGCAGGTACTGTGGAATGTGATGCTGTTTCTTGGTTGTGTTGATCCAGATTTTTCAAAGAATCACAATGCCTTCATTTTCATGGACTGCTTGACCGTGAAGAAGAAGGCATTGTGCTTCTGCAAATGCTAGGAACTGTGCACCCGGCAACACAGTATCACACCCCAGAAGACTTGAATCTTCAGCACCACTGCTGTGAGAACCTTGTAACACTGTCAGCACTGTTTAAGTTAATGACTGCCATATAATTCAGTGACTTTCTGTTATTCCTGTGAACTGATTTTTTTGATAATTCAAGGTAGCCTTATGTCTGACATCATTTCATCACTATGTTTCAGTTGCCATTCAAATGAGCGCTTATTCCTGAAAGACTTTGTACAGTGTGTCCCTGGGACAAGTGGCGGACGATTGTCTCGGTGGTTACAGCCAGACTCATATGTGGATCCAGCACACTGTGAAGTGTTGTATAGCCGTGATGATATGAGGTGTGGTTGGCCTGCTATCATTACCGTTGTCACCAAAGATCAGTATGGTGATGTCGTCCATGTTCCCAATCTTAAGGTTGGTGGATCTCATTAAATCGGCATGTTTCTGTGCCCCGGCCATGGTGGTAAATAAACCATCTTTGCATGCAAAAAATGGTGTGCTGTGCAGTTCACTTTCATGTTATTAATTGCATAATTTAGTACATCATTTAATGCTACAAATGTGAAAGTATGTGGAAAGTGAAGTGTGTGGTGTAGTTATACTGGAAACACTTTCTGCAAGAATAACATCAATTGAAAACTTGAAGGCCTGTTCAGGTAGGTCTTTATTCAGCGCTGATGATTTGATATGTTTTGATTAGTGAGTCATAATGTGAAGAAACCCAGTGTTGTGTTTGCATGTGCACATTTGCATGCATTCTGTGTATGTGTGTGTGTGTGTATGTGTATGAGTACATCTACATGCATGTGTGCACACAGCCACAGGTTGTGTATGTGTGCACTTCGGTGCATGCGTGCACTAGTGTGTGTGTGTGTGTGTGTGTGTGTGTGTGTGTGTGTGTGTGTGCATGTGGAGAGAGACCTTTACATTTTTAAAATATGGGAAATTGCTTGAAAAGCTGAGAGACTGCCAGCTTCTCAAGAAGGGCCATGATGTGTGGGGTTATGTATATCTGTGGTCTGTGTAATGTTCATTTGTCTGATCAGCTTAAAGTTATGAAAAGGTTTAAGTAATTTAATACTTTAAGATGACCAATGGATGTGTAAGAATTAAGTAAAATCTCATATTTCATGATGAGCCAAATATTTGAATTGTCAGATACAAACATTTGCCTGGTTAAGATTATTAATATATGGCACCTGCAAAAATGAATGGAAGGGATTATGAAAATACGAAAATTTCTGCCAGTGGTGAAAGGATGCTTTATTGGGTTATGGATGTCCTAGTTTTGAAGATTAATTTAAATGATTTTAGTAAAGTTATGCAAGATTTGGATGTACAAGTATAGCTGACTGTGTACTTTCTTCTTATTCAGATGTATGTATTAATTATGCAGGTTCATTCATTCCATTGGCTTGTGCAGACTGTGACGATTACTTGCAGGTAACATACACAATATGAAATCATTGTTTTAGGCTTATTGAAAAATATATACAGAATTTCTTGTGGTATTTGAGTCTCAGAGGTTTTCACAGTAGTGCAGCAGAGGACTGTGCTTGTCTGGAGTGTGGTGCTGCCTCATTGGGTGAATGGCATTGTGTTCCTTCAAGACAGAGGGGAACTGCTGGTCCAGTAACATGGTGTTGTGTCCCAGAACATTATTGTGTGTGTGTGTGTGTCTATGTCCATGAGATCCATCATCACGTGTATTATACTTTTTTCATGCCTGTTGAATCAGATTGAAGTGAAGGCAGTGCCTATTGACAAGAAAGAGATTGGTGATTCTGACCAGGGCCGTAAGATGCGTCGTGTGAGCCAGCCAGATGCCCTGACTTTTGGAGGACATGCACAGCCTTCTTTGGACACACCATATGAGGTTACTGTCAAAGACAAGATGTGTTATTATGCCATCACCATTATGAAGGTATGTCTGTCAGGTTTAATATATGTCCACTCAATAGAAATACGAAGGTCATGTGAAGGGAATGCAGGACAAAATCAGTACCATAAAGGTAGCTAATAATATTTAGTATTTAATCCAACTAATTACATGTGTAATTGTAAATAACTGTTTGTTATTTTGTGATGCTCCTCCTACATTTTTCGGTCCCTATGGGCCATATTCAGGGAGATTTATAAAGGAATACATTTATAATCTGTCCAAGATGTGCATATATAAAGGTAAAATACATTGTTACCAATTAAAATCTTTCTAGAAATGTATAAAATGTAGAATACATAGAGGTATTTCACATTTCTTAATAATTTTGTGTTTAGTCATTTAATTAGCACATCAACTAATCCACATACATAAAATTTTTACATTAAAACATTTAAAATCACTCCAACATGTTTTGATCCTAAGATCATCTTCAGGGAGCTACACAGTTCCTTGCTAAAGTCACATATTTAGAAACACTCACTGATTAATTTTCTTACATTAACCTGGTGCTGTGGCAGCATGTCATATTGTGTAAGTCGTACGCTGCTGAGAATGCGCCTGCCTATGGATGTCCCAGCGTACGACTTTCACAATATGACATGCTGCCACAGCACCAGGTTAATGTAAGAAAATTAATCAGTGAGTGTTTTTAAATATGTGATTTTAGCAAGGAACAGTGTAGCTCCCTGAAGATGATCTTAGGATCAAAACATGTTGGAGTGATTTTAAATGTTTTAATGTAAAAATTTTAAGTATGTGCATTAGTTGATGTGCTAATTAAATGACTCTACGAAATGCACAGTGCAACGATAAAGATAATTTTGTGTTTAGTTGCTGACACATCTGTGTTAATATTGTTGTTTTCATTTTGTCGTTTTCATTCTGTGGGAGTAATATCCCTGTGTTTTGTGTCAGCAGACTGTGAGTGCAAACATCAACACACAACAAAGGGGCATTGTGGGTATAGCAGAACTTAGCACCCTTTTAAGTAGTTCCTTTACGTATGATATTTGATTGAATACAAAATATGAACAAAAGCTGATTATAACATTAAAATAATTTTGTAAATTTTATATTATGAACAAAATTAATGTGGACATATGGGTTTTTCTCATTGCTTTTCAAGCATGAAATATCTGTTTTGTGCTCTTAAACCCTTCATTCCGTCAACATTACACCTACTGTAATCAGTCTTTATGAACTTATGGCAGATCCCCATTGCATAAAGTTAGTATTTTCTGTGATATTATTGCTTTTCAGTTTTTTTTTCATCCCACCTTGTTTAGAAAAAGACAGCTGATTTCAGAAAAAGCTGAAAATAGTTGACTATTGTCATGAATGTGTAGAACTACATGTGTAAATCTACACTGTAGGATAGTAGACTGTGTGTGTTCTGCTCTGGTCTCCTTGTGTTGCTGACTTTAGTGCATTCAGGTTGTTTTTATCTGCAGGTGTCTTTCAGGAAGCTGTTATTTTATTTCTAGGCTTACGAGAATTATTCTTTTGAGGAGTTGCGATTTACTTCTCCCGCTGTGAAACGTTCCAGTGAGAACATGTTAGTTCGTCCGAACTCTGATGGGACATACAGTGCAACATGGACACCGGGAAGTGTTGGCTGGTATTCTGTGCTTGTTACAATTGATGGTTATGACATGGAGGAAGTAAGTACAATTTGTTGTTACTTCTTGTCCAGAATTACTGTGTTTAGACTGTGGACAAAGGGAACTGTGTTGAAAAGTGCTTACTGTATTTACTTATCTGATTTGTATTCTTACTTTCTGTTGCCTTCTTTCTTATATTATCATGTTGTTTCTCCCACCCACTTTACCTAAATCAGATATTATCTTCATAAGCTGCCATTTAGAATTCTCAGTGCAAGAAGATGGCATTTTGAAATTGTCTTTCAATTTGATTTGTGCTGCATGTTGTAATGGGAATTATATGTATTGCATTCTTCGTTAAAGAGCAACACAGTACACATTATGTTATGGAGAGCAAATTTGAGTCTAGTAAATAAACATATCTTACACCATTTTAACATTGCATGTTTTGTTATTTCAATTGAACTGTGTAATTAAAAACAGCTGTGTGCTATTGGATTGTCATACAGTCGGTGTGGAATAACATACAGGGGGCTGGGAATATTTAGAAATTTTACATAAATTTTTAGATTGTATATATTAGTGTCCAGGTACACTCTGCAGTAGGTCAGCTGTTGTAATAGTTTTCAGTGTTGTATGAGTCATTTTTGCCTTGTGTTTCACGTGTTCTTTCAGATGACAGCCTAGTGTGACCAAAACATGTATGAGGAACATTAAACTTATATTTGTTCTGTTCAGTGTATAGTTTTCTAAGAGGAGTGGCAGTGGAAATGCTTTGAATAATCAAAGTCCATGATTGTGTATTTGCTCATTTATACAAGTTGTTGTGCTGGTTGTCCACACCCAGCATGTGTTTTACGCAGAGAGGATAACTGTGTAATGATAAAGATCACCTTTTAAACTAGACAATTCTGAATCCTGGGAATACTCCATTTATTGTAAAGTTTTGTTGGGATGCTAAAAGGCAAATAGATATCTTCCAAGTGCTGAGCTTTAAGTATGCTCCTGTGTGTTCTATTACTGTTGTTGTGTTGTATTGAATTATATAAAAGTACACAGTGAATGATGCATCAATTTAAGATTGTAGTTACTGCATTGTTTTAGCTAGAAAGAACTGGATTTTTAAGAAACAGTTCACTTATTGCATGAGTTTTGATTTTACCATCCATGGTACACAGGTTAATTAGTGTTTATTTACAGTTATTTCGGTTGTTGTCTCACTGATGATTTATTTATACCTTCACATAAACTATTCATTGTATTTAAGCTTGAGGAAGTGACAGAAACTTGAAGGTAGCTGCACAATATGAAGACTGTGTGTAATTGTACTATACCCTTACCAAGGAAATGCACTTCATGGGAAGAATACGTCTGTGTTATGATGCTGTTTATACTTCTCTAGCATATCTTTAATTCCCTCTGCTTTTCTATTGAATTTTGTAGCAGTTCTTTTATGTAAGTTCTACAAATATGATACTTTTTACTACTATTGGATTAAGACAATAAGTTCAGTAGGCACATATATTTATTAAGACAATAAGGTCAGTTACCACATGCCATATTTATTAAGACAATAAGTTTAGTGAGCACATATTTTATTTAATAAGATAATAAGTTCAGTTAGCACATATCATGTTTGTTAAGACAAATAAATAAGACAGATAAATCTGAGTTCATGGCACTTTTTATGGTTTTATTTTGTGGAATGGTCCACGTTTTATTTTTAAGTCTTGTAGTTAATTTTTAATTTTTCAGTAGCCATTTTCCTGTTACTGCCCTTAGACTAGATCTGTTCTCATATGTATATCTTAACAAGTTATTGTTTCTACATACTTTAGTCATGTTCTGTTCTCTCTTGTGTTTACCCATGGCAAGCAGGCCTTGGTGTGGCTGTACATGGGCTGGTTCAGAGTGGTCTGGTTTGGTGCTGTATATACAAATTAAGCACCAAATTGAAGGAAAATACCTCATATTGCATTTGACTCAACAGGACATTTATTGCATTTGGTTAGAACCCAGAACTGCTTGTGGAAGCCTCTTTAAACAGTTAAGAGATTACACCTGCCTATATATACTATAATCTGTGAACTCGGTATCAAGAATGAGGAAAATTTTAAAACAAATTAATCTGTTCACAATATTAGTACAAGGAATTAGCACCATCTTCATAGGCCAAGTGCCAACATATCTTGTTTTAAAAAAAGTACATTTTTTTGCTGGCATAAACATATTCAGCAGTTTGCCACATGCTCTGACAATTCTGAGGAATGAAAGACAAAATTTAAAGTAACCTTAAGAAACTGTGTAACTACACACTGCTTTTACACTGTAAATGACTTTTTTTATGTGTAAAGATGATGTATAATACTGTTTTGTAAAATATTTTTAGTATTTACACTGTAAAAATTTGTGAATTCATGACCTCTGTTACACACCCTATTGTCTTCACACCTATGGATTCATGGAATATGTGTGTGTGTTTGTGTGTGTACGTGTATATATATATATATATATATATGTGTGTGTGTGTGTATACATATATATAAGAACTGTTTATGTTTTAGTTGTACAAAGTTGAAGTGAAGGAACCACCACAAGGAATGACTCCGCCTACACAGAGTGTTGTGAAGAAAGCTCCTCACCAGCCCAGTCGTTTGCGAAAATTTGTAGCAAAGAACAGTGCAGGGCTGAGAATCAGGGCCCATCCTTCTTTGCAAAGTGAGCAGATAGGAATTGTGCATGTTAATGGAACAATTGCTTTTATAGATGAGGTAAGTGCACACCAGTTTGTTTGTTGTATGTTGGTTATATGGATAAGAAAACTGCGCAAGACAAGAACTTCACATACAAGTTCAGAATCCCTACAATTAACAGCCCACCATCACATGCCTGAACTGAGTTACAGCATGCAATTGCAAAATTGCATTGCAGTTCACAATTTTGCATTAACTTTGCATGATAATGGCAGAATATTTTTCCAAAACATGTGGCAAACTGAATGAGTATTCTAGTGAATACAGAAGTGTAGTTGCATTAAACTGACAGAAATATAGTAATAACATTAATTACAGAAACAACATGATGCAAAAATATTAAAATTCCTCTAAATTTCTCATAATGTGTTCAAGATCCACAACGATGACGGAGTGTGGTTGCGGTTGAGCCAAGACACAATTCACCAGTACTGCAGCAATGGCCATGGTGAGGCGTGGTGCTTGCAGTATAATCAGCACCTCGGTAAAACTTTGCTGCTGCCTGTGGAAGAACCAAAGTCAATCCTTGACCAGGTCATCAAGGAAACCATTATGAGGAAACTGCCAGAAGTTTCTAACAAGGATGGGTATGTACTCATGTTATGATGTGTTATCATGATTGATGTACAACATACTGCTGTCTGGACACATGAGAACTATGTGGCAGTGGTGGCTCAGGGGTGTGTCAGCATTAGATATTAGATGTTGCAGTTGTGTTTTGTGCATGTGACTTATTTTTTTTTTTTATTTTCTCTTATGTTGTGTGTGATTAGGAGCTGTACATAAATTTGGCTTTGAGTTGTTGCAAAGTGACCACTCAACAAATGGCAACCAGTGGAGAGTGACAGATGCAGTGACCCAGATTTATGTTTTGACAGGACCTTTATGTTTTCTCTACAAGGGAACCTACCCCAACTGTTGAGGTCAAAACTAGTCATTTGAGGTCAGTAGAATTAATGGGTCAACTTTATCCCTGTTTTTGTGTTGCATCCAGCATGAAGATTTTTGTGTGTTACCATGTGCTGTGGCTACTTGCAATATAATGTACAGTGATGGGCATTGTCACTTTTTATAATGATTATGTCCTTAATTACAGTGACATTGGAGGTTCTCTGAAGAATCCATCATTAAATTAAGTCTAACAGTTCTTGTACATTGATATCTCTATTCATTAGCACGTATCAGTCTGCAGTTATTGGTTGGGCACAGGTATATGTCTTTAACATGGGGTGTGATGATAATTAAATTAATTCTCACTGTGCCCCTCAGTTGTACACTGTACAATTGGCATGACTAATCTGAAGTATGGAAACACCCTTATACTGAACATTTGGGATTGGCCTTTATGGGAATATGCTTTACCCTCTCTGTGGTCTATGCATAATAACTTGACACCTAAAAACCTTCAAGTGTATTGGGAAGGAAATATCTGAATTATATACTGAGCAATGTGGAGTAACAGGACTCGTCTAGAACCAATATGAAGATTGCTGATTTATTTATGTTGTCTTACATCTGTGTCACTATATGTAAATTGGTTGCACAAACTACAGTTTTGTTATTATGATTTCGAGAATTCTGCTGTGGTGTGATGGGTAGCCAATTGAAACTGTCCAACATCACAACACTACCCCACTGATGGCCAATCAAAGTTAGCATAAAAAATGTGTCTACTGATGTGGTTGTGAGATTAGTGACAGTTGTTAAGGGTTAGTGACAAACTGCAGGCATTAAAACTCTGGTAACACCAACAATGTATAATTCTACTACAGTTTTTGTATTCTTTCTATTAATAAGCTCCTACATTATTCAGCAATGTTGCCATCTGCAGGGGGCTTACACCAAAATTTCATTAAAATGTGCAACACCAAATAGTTTACAACAAACATAGATTTGTCATGATCTTAATAGTGCAGGTTTTGATTTAAATTATTTATATAATAATAATATAATATAATATAATATAA
>Ga0131853_10023353_pt1 | contig 11172 bp, 6 predicted proteins | sample TergutLab28metaG_FD_92764 | JGI IMG/M metagenome (GOLD analysis project Ga0131853, IMG submission 92764) | Labiotermes labralis P1 segment gut microbial communities from Petit-Saut dam, French Guiana - Lab288 P1 (version 2) (version 2) | ecosystem: Host-associated > Arthropoda: Insects >...
AGCTTAACCAGTTGTAAAATTACAACTGTTTTATATGTTGTGTAACGACGGCACATTACAATAAATTAATATCTAAATTTGTGACACCAGGTTCTATCCTTTGTGTGGTTGTCCACAGACCTTTCGTGAATAACATATTTAGTAATTAAAACATCTTAAATAAGATATAATTAAAACCTCTACATTTGGAGTATACCTGCGACTTATTTGTTGAGTTATTTCATGGGTTGTATTGCTCTGATTCGATGTGTGTTGGTGTTACGTTGTGGTTCGGCTGGGGTGGTGTGGTATCCTTATGTAGGCTGAAGCACTAGTGTTTACAATTGTTAATATTAAGCTGCATGAAACATAAGATCCATATTCCAGTTTTAGTAATCATACTGGTTGTAACTTTTATAATTTTGCCAATTTTAAAATTAGCCATTAGAATATGAAAACGACGAGATCTCATTGAATTTTAGACCTATTTTATGACTTACATTGTATAACGTCCACAATTTTCTTACTTGTGAACTGATGATGGCCCAAAACAGGGGCCAAAACATGTTGACGCCTTAAAATAAATATAACACATATCTGTGATACTAGATGTGTTTCGATTTGTTTAAACTTATACCTTGCTTATGCTAATGAACACAATGGAGATGATTAAACTAAAGGTAGCAGATACACACACACACATTTATTCCACTCACCTAAAATGTAATAAAATTATTTGTGTCAAACATGCCACAGTATCTTCATAAACACGTGTCGCATCATTTTAGTACATAGGGTAAAGGTAAAGCTGTCTCCCGTCCACGCCATGTAGAGTTACGTCCCATGAGGACAGATAATAGCGTCACTCATTCTCAAGCTTGGCACTATACAGGTCACAGTTACCAACTTCACGCCCCGGTCGTTTTAGCCCGGAGAAATAACCGCCGGTAACTACTGAATAGGTGTTTATCTCAGTAATTAACCAACTTGATGCACAAAATTTTGTTTTACAATAAGTTTATTTCATGCCTCTACATGTTTCGAGCACATGTGCTCATCATCAGGAGGTCACACCTGTAGGTGGCCGTCCCATGCACCGGACGGCCACCTACAGGTGTGATGACACCAGATGCTGTATAATACAATTTTGACCTCCTGATGATGAGTACATGTGCTCGAAACATGTACAGGCATGAAATAAACTTATTGTAAAACAAAATTTTGTGCATCAAGTTGGTTAATTACTGAGATAAATATACTGAGATGCACGGTCAGCAAAACATCAAAATTACTGAACAGGTGGTCGGGTGGGCCCCAGGGCCGATCTGGACGTTTTGGAGAAAATAAATACATTAATTTTACGTGTAAACCTTTTATGACGGTACAGTGACTGTGCTTTACATACAGTGCCTCAGTTCGCACAACCAAGCGTCTCTTAAAAATTCCCCAGATAACTTTAGAAGTGCTTTTATCATTAGACACTTAATCTACGCACACGATAACGTTAAATGAAGTAATCTAACAAAAAATCAGTCTAGCAATCAAACAATAGATTTGTGCAGGTATTCTGTGAACCAGATAAAACTTGGACTTAACACTGCGGGTCAAGATGAAACATCCTTAAGTAATTCCTCGGCGTCTGAATTGTATATGCAAACGTTTCCTAACACTCTTGTCTGTTCCAAATTCATAGGCGGGTAGGTATGAAGATGGGACAGAGTGTTTCGAAACGGCATATAAGGTTCAGACACCGGGGAATTACCCAGAGGAAAACATACAACTTTCAGGACACGGGGAAAGTTTGAAATCATCCCTTGATTAGCTCACAGGTTTAATTGTAACGTGCTTAGTAGTGCATTACTTGGGGACTTCGGTAACTTGCATAACTTAAATGGTTGAATATGTTTTTTTTTTTGTGGTACAGTGGCCCAACGCTGGCCATGGCCTCCTCATTCTTGAGGTTTCTTGATTACACACAACGACGCATCACAGTCGGTACGACTCCTCTGGACGAGTGATCAACTCGCCGCAGAGACCTCTACCAGAGAACACACAACACTCACAACAGACAAACATCGACGCCCCCGGTGGGATTCGAACCCACGATCTCAGCAGGCGAGCGGCCGCAGACATACGTCTTAGACCGTGCGGCTACTGGAACCGGATGCACATGTTGTTTAAAAGGTATAATTAGGAAATATCTTCATTAATGAAGGGACTGGGGACAAAAAGCAACGGATCGAACTGCCTCAATCATGCATTCAACTCTGTTCAACAGGACAGAGGACAGAGTGACAGTTATTGTTACAGTGAGAATATTAAGATTGTAAGCTGCAATGTCATTCCGAAGCACTTTTGTACTGAAACATCATCTTATCACGTTATTTCGCTGATCTCTTACTGAAATACAACGTGTTTTTGTGTACCGACTTTTGAGACAAGAATGAAAATAATTAATATTTTTAGAAAGAAATTTGCTATGACAGAATAGTACAGTAGGGTCTCGTTTTACGACGGGGTTACGTTCTCTAATATTTGGTTGTAAATCGAATCGTCGTAAAAAGAGTTTTATTTAAATGGTTTATACTGAGATAGGTTCATGGGCCAAACAAATTAGTCAAATAATTTTATAATTTACAATATTTCTTTACATTATGACATACAATTTTAATTTAGTGGATTAGGTAGGCCTACATAGAAAATTACACAGATAATTGAAAAAAAATCATTCAAATCACTTATTATTTTGTTGAAGAAGGCCCAGGCCGTGGTTCAGAAGACGCCAAGAAAGAATGTAAGGTCAACTGTTTTGATTTTTTCTTCTTTTCTGTCTTTTTCATTAACGTCATGGGTGGAAAAATCATAATCAACTTAAAAGAATTGCACTAAAATAAAAAAATAAGAAGCACGTGCACAAAAAGAAAGAGCTAGAAGCGCCATAAAGTATAGAAATGACGCTTGAGTTGCGACAGTGATGCACCACAAGTCGGGAGTGTTCGGTCCGATTTGACAAGAGTCGTAAACGTGAATCGTCGTAAAACCAGCCGACGCAAAACGAGACCTTACTGTAGTGTGTTTTGTAACTGGGTCATATGCAATCAATAACTAAGTGAATTTTCTTGGGAGTATAATGAACTTTAATAAAACCTCGACAAATTCAATTTCTTGACCTTCCGGTGCGAATAAATAGTCCGCATTATTTGTACCTTGAGTGTAATTCCCACAGTAAATGCCGATTACTCCCCTACACGACTTTTACCAATGCCGGTCTGCTTCATGTTTCTGTCTTGGCAGACAAATGCATGTGACACACACACACACTTCCATCCGCAGTGGGCGTACTTGGTGGTCGGCGTCGCTGCCTGCCGTCTACCTCTCTCCTACCGATAACAAAAGCACTGCATCGTTTCCACACCTGTTTCCGCGATATTACACGTGACCCTATACCCCAACAGCAGGAGATGAATTTCCCGCGTTGCTAAACCCTTACAAGCACAAATCAAGTCACGCTGCATTCTTCGACATTTGACCACGTTTTAAGTAGTCTTGTCACTTGTAAATTGATCGTAAGGTGATACGAAACGCGTACGCTGTCTCGAAATTTACGTTCTGCGACGAATATCCAGAAATGATTTTCAAAATGAATCTAAAGACTATAGTCTAAAAATCTAAGATATTCGCCTCTATATAGCAAACAGCACTTGCGTCATTTTGGGGGGCGAATCGTGGCGTCGTTCTTCTACACAAGGAATGTAAACTAACGTAAAACATGCTGCTTAGGAAAATACAGTGGGGTATGTTACAACGAATGATGCTACAACGAACAGTTTTTATCAAGAAAATCAGGACGCTACAACGATAGCGAAGGAATGCTATCGGCCAACGTTGCACGTGCGTGCGCATGAAGTGTTGGGCCCTCCTGCTTTTCTTTGATTAGAGCGTCAGTCATTATCTTTGTTATTGCTTGTAAGGTTCGGTTATCAGTTTAGTTCAGTTATCTGCTTATTTGCGCCTTTAGCCGTCAACATTTTTTTTTATTTGTCTGCCATATAATTTTAGCCACGAGCCGGCAAAATAGAGTGAGAAAGCTAATTAACTTAGACATTAAGAAAGAAATAATTTCCAAGCGGGAAAGTGGAAAAAGTGTAGGAGATCTAAGTGCTGAATATATTTTAACTTATATTTTCTTATTTTGTATTATATTTTTCCAGTTTAAATGATTGTGTTGGGTGATAACTTTGCTATAGGCTGTGGACCTGGAACGGATTAACCCTAAATACATACTTTCAATGTATGCTAGAACGAACAGACGCTATAACGAACGAGGTTCTAGAGCCAAATACGTTCGTTCTAGCATACCTCACTGTACTTAGACTTAAAAGTATTAAGTGATTAATTTGTGATAATTCGTAATGTGTAATTTCGTAATATATACAGGGCACACAACAGGAATAGTGTAATGAGGAACACTTGATGGACAAATGAATGAACTAAGGGAACGGAAAATATATGCAGAATTTTGACGAGTAAATCTCTTCTCTAACGTTTCTTTGAATGACCGAGACTAATCACAGAAACAACAAATGAATTACGAATATATATTTTGTAAACACCAAATTTGGCGAAATAAGCTGAGGGCTGTGTTCCAAAGACTATCAGTCCTAAAAATTCTGAACACGTATATCCTGCTCCATGACAATACAAATTATAGCTCTATCGTTCATTTTTGACATTAATATTACTGTCGAAATGGTTTCGTATCTCAGAATGCTTCATATTCGGTAACGCCGCTTGAAAATCCCAGATCTCGTAGCTAACTGTTGCTAAGGTGCTCATGGCAACCGCAAGGTCTAAGTTTGGACAGTGGAATTGCCGATTTACATCTTTATACGGGCACAGATATTGATTTACGAGCGCCTGCATCTCCGATGAGCGCCTAAGAAACTTTCCCCCTCTGTCTGTGTGCATTCAACAATTTGAGAGACTAAAACATTAATTAATATATGTCACGCACAACTATTTTAATATATACGAGGCTACATGTTTCGACCTTTTTAAACGGTCATCGTCAGGCCTTCTAACAGATCGAGTGAACAGATGCTGTGTACATGTTGGGATCCCAATATGTTTGCACTGATTGACTTGCTAGATTTTATGTATTTTATCAATGTAATCATATTGGGATCCCAACATCTACAGAGCATCTGTTGACTCCACCTGTTAAGAGGGCCTGATGATGACCGTTTAAAAAGGTCGAAACATGTAGTCTTGTATACAATAAAATAGTTGTGTTTGACGTATATTAATTAATGTTTTAGTATATTCTTAGCACATCGTGATGTCTTCCATCATATTTGAGAGACCATGAGCGGGTTTCACGAAATGTGATAATGGGAAGTGATTCCAACTGTGTTAAAATCGTACAAAAATAAACCGACACTGCACGAAGACTTGCACGCATGCATGTGTGTACCTCGACACTAATTCGTGCGTAAATCGGTACCAGTTCTCCAACGAGACCACTGTCTGTAAAGGGTGCTGCAAAGAAACACGAAACACGTACTACGTATTCAGCACGCATTTACGCAAGTCTTGCAATATTCTACATAATTAAACAACAGTATTAGGGAATCTCAGCACTGTTAATCTGTGCGCACTTTATTCACTTATGTGTAGGCAAAATATCTTACACATAGATAATCCAAAGTTGACAGAAAGATCTGTACAAGACTATGTCTTTGATATGCTTGGTTCTCCATTTTAATAAACTGTAGTAACTATCAAACAGAAGGCTAACTGGATTGGTCACATTTTGCGTGGAAACTGCCTTCTACAACAGGTTATTGAAGAAAAGATAAAGGGGGGGGGGGATGAAAGAAGTGAAAAGTAGAAGAGGAAGAAGACGTAGAAAGCTACTGGATGACTTTAAGGAAAGGAGAGGATACTCTCATTTGAAGGATGAAGCTCTAGATCGCACTATGTGCAGAGCTCGCTTTGGAAGAGGCTTTGGACCTGTCGTAAGACAGACTACTAAACGAACGCAGTAACTAGCACATATCAAAGTCACACTGTATAGCAGCATGTAAACTTTTGCTTTCATGTTTGCAATAGGCTGATTTATTTTGAAAGCGAAACACAGTTGCAGTGTTTTCTCTTGACAGTGCATGCTGAATGCTAAGACGTCCATAAGACGGTTCACAGAACAGGTTTCTGCAGCCTGCCAGCTCGGACAGAGGTCATACAACCTTCAGTTGCCCTACTAGGCACACGAGACAAGGGTTGACATACTACAGTGCCTCGCAACTCCGCTGTGTCATGTAACGCCCATCACCTGCCTGTAAATTGTGATATTCGCGGTTTTCAGGGTGGTGACTACAAACAAAGCGGCCTTCTGGGATGTGGTGCAGCGTTATCTGCTGTAAGTGTACGGACTTTTCTGAGGAACGGGTTCCTTCGGAAATTCGACAACATCTACCAGAATATACAGCGACATATCCCAGATGAAGGCAATCTTGAATTGTTTCAAATACGTAGGTCGTCGAGAAAGTAAGGACCGTTTGCTCAAAACGCTCGCAGAGATCATCCGCCATATAGTCCAGACTTGGGCACAAGTTATTTTCACTTGTCTCCAACAATGAATGAATTTTTTGGTGGGAGACGCTTCAAAAACGATGAAGTGAAGAATGGTGGCGGAGGTCTATGACGAAGGCATACAAAAACTCGTCAAACGCTGTGACAGGTGCCTGAATGTTGGTGGCGACTATGTAGAAAAATAATTTAGTGTCTGTAATAATGATATATTACTTACTCCATGGTGCAGAGTCCATCTTGAGAAGCTAACTGGTTTGCAGCTAGTCAAGAAATTCCCCGCATTTCACGGAACCCGAGGGTTCATTACCGCACTTACAAGCCTCCGCCACCTGTCCCTATCCTGGGCCAGCCCAATCCTGTCCATACGAGTATACCCACATCCCACCTCCTGGAGATCCATCCTAATATTATCCACCCATCTATGCCTAGGTCTCCCCAGTGGTCTCTTTCCCTCCGGTTGCCCCACCAAGACCGTATACGCCCCCTCTCCTCGTCCATACGCGCCACATGCCCAGCCCATCTCAATAATGATATATTAAATTTTTTATTTTTATTTTGTTTATTTTTCCTTATGCCAAACGGTCTTCACTGTCTAGATAACCCTCGTATATAATGCAGTAAACTGTATCCTGTACTATATGAGGTACTGTTAAACTATTACGGAGTTTCATTTTCAGGCACATTCGCAAAACTGCGAAAAGCGACTATTAGCTTCGTCATGTCTGTCCGTCCGCATGGAACTCGGCTCACACAGGACGGATTTTCATGAAATTTGATATCTGAGGATTTTTCGAAAATCTGTCGAGAAAATTCAAGTTTCATTAAAATCAGACACGAATAAAGGGTACTTTACATGAAGACCAATATACATTTCGGAAAACATGTACGTAAAAAATTATAAAACCAGAACGTATACTACGCTTCATATTACAGAGGACAGGCAAATATTATTTGGATTTAACGATGATACACACTAAGGAGATAAATACTGTGGGAAATGTAAATGTCCTGCTTCCTACATTTCTCAGTAAAGCCTGACTATAACAAACCTTTATTTCCATACAAACTGACATGCAGTTTCACGCCTAACACCTCCTATTATGAACACCTACTGCTGCAGGTCGATCACTCCAATAATACAAGAAATTTGCCCCATAAATTTCAAAAATAATTTTCTATAAATAAACTTAGACGGTCATTAGTCCATTTTCAAACACAAAGAATACCCGCACAATGAGGTAAAGGTAACTGTCACGCCATAACACGCAACGAAGTCACAAACGAGGGAGTAGAAACACAGCACTACTCATTTCCACATAAAGATGGGCTGTCAACTCCCTGTCCCGGTTCTTTACACCCGGGAATAGCCCCGTTAACTATTTGCTGGGTGGGCCAGTCTGGACGGTTATGTAGAAGAGATATTTTCTTTCTACACCGGATTTCGAACCCAGAACCTCCTCTGCCGTATCGTAAGTATATTGCTGTATTAACTTTCCTGTTTTCGTTTCAACAATTTTGAAGTATAATATATTTTATAATAAATAAAGAGAGTCCATTTTATCTAATAAGGACAAGAGGTTCCCTTTCCAGTGATCTTTATTTCACAGATACTCCATTCTCATCCATCTCCACCTCTGAAGCTAATCTGTCATTAGAGAGTGCCCTGTGTCCCAGTTCATTCCGACTGCACTCACACTCCTCCTCCTCCTAACACGCCAATGATCTTCACACACCTGGAATTGAATTGTTTTTATCTGACAATCAACAAAGTACCATATCTATATCGAACGACTTCATTATCAAGTGAATTTATTCTGATATCTACTGCAAAAAACAGACAGACTTCTGATATAAGACACAGCCACAACCAAGAGCCCTGGAGTACGCGACGTGTAAGACAGCAACTATGTTGCGGGTAATCGGCTTTCTGTTGCTCTTTCTGGCAAATCTGGTGCTTTCTGATCCTAAACCGAGCACCAAAATTACAGAAGAAGAAATGATACAGGTTTTGGCAGTATATGAGGTATCAGCGTCGCAGAAATGCAGGGACTACGTCGAGGCGGACTGGAATTTCAATACTGACGTAGAGAACGAAACTAAAGTTGAGGAGCTGGTAAGTAAAAAAAACTGCATCTTATTGAAATACTGAATGTTGACACCGTTTCATACAGCGAAACCGGTAAGAATTAGATATGCAAGAGCAATTACTTCGAGAAAATAAAACATAGCCCCATAGGGTCCTTTCAGTTGGTTGCATTTCTTATTTATATTTCAGTAAGGCCAGTGGTAGTAATGATGATGATGATGATGATACGTTAGACTTTTCCGTTGTCTGATACATAAAACATACAGGGCGTAAGTTTACTTTTCAGTTGTTACATTTTAAAATTTTAGATTCTAAAGTAGAGGAATGTGATATTTTCTGTTTTCTGTGACGTTACTTCGCGATTCTTATTTAGGAAGGCACTTTACAAGGCGCCGCATCTAAAGACCTGAAATTTTTACAACATCGATTTATTATAATCTTAGCAACTGACCAACTTAATGCACAAATTCTTGTTTTATAATAAGTTTATTATATTCCTCTGTATGTTTCGAGCACTGTTGTGCTCATCATCAGGAGGTCAAATTGTATTATACAGCATCTGGTATCGTCACACTCTGTAGGTGGCCGTCCGGTGCGCAAAGTTGGTCAGTTGTTGAGATTATACTGAGATGCACGGTCAGCAAAACATAAAAAAAAATCGATTTAGTAGTTTTAACAGTGACTTCATTAATACAACTTCTAAGACATTTTCCATTACAGCAATTTGAATATATCCAATGCAATTCGTGGCCTTATTAGGGAATTAGTCTCACTTAAGCGATAATAAACATGACACTTTACCCTCAGAAATATCCGTCCTTTTTATTAATGCTCTTTGAATATGAGGGTTACTTTGTTATGACTTTGTTCAGCGTCCTGCTTAACTTCAATTGTTTCCTTTTTTTTTCTTTTTCGATCACGTCGAACGTTTCGCAGTATTTTATTTACGCTCACGGTAAACTCTCCCCTCCACCAAATTCCCTTCTCGGTTTCTATCCAGCATGCCATATAGTTCAAAACGTCATTATCGTGTGTGCCTTCAACTACAGCTGGGTACGAGACACGTGATGCTTTGTATTTCCTTGGGGAGAGAGGCCAGTTCACCGTGCAAACTTTCAGTTCTCCGTCGCTAGGGCAAGCGGAAGGTACAAACAATGTTACGGGCAACAGGTGTCGTGTGGCTGTTGGTAGCAAACGTCGTATTTCATATTCCTCAGTGTCTTGGTGCATTAGAAGATAAAATATCAACGTACTTAGCAGCGGACTACGAGAAGCTGGCTTCTGCAGCGTGCAGAAACTACAGTTTAGCGTCATGGAACTATCAGACTGACGTTGACAATAAAACAAAAGTTGAAGAGCTTGTAAGTAAAACTGTCACATAGTATGCGGAGAATACTAGTTTTGTGATATGACAGAGTTATTTTAGCGTATTATAAAATTATCTGGTTTCGTCAGCGTGTGTCAAAAAATCGATCCAACGTACATGATCTAAACGTAAAAGTTTCGTCAATTTTTATCTATTCCGGAAGCTAGGCAATACGTTTTATTATAGTAAAACTAATCCACGAGAAATATTACAGCTTTGTGTGTGTGTGTGTGTGTGTGTTTACATGCGTATGTGCGCGCCTGTACGTACGTATGTAAGTATGTACCGATAAGTACGCTGCATGTATGTACATATGTATATAAGATATGTATGTTATTTGACATTCAGAGGACCGTGCATCGTGATATATTCTTTTAATAAAACAAACGAGACGCACTAATTTCTCAAATTTATTTTTGGAATAAAACTCTACATGTTTCGGACAGTTTCTCTGTCCATCATCAGGAGTCTAGCACTGTACACACAGCAATAGGTATATGTCATACAGATTATGCCGACTTCTTGCTAGAGGGATCAGTGTACAGTGTGTGTACCGTGCTAGACTCCTGATGATGGACAGAGAAACTATCCGAAACATGTAGAGTTGTACGGAAAAAATAAATTTGAGAAATCAGTGCGTCTCGTTGGCTTTATGAAAAGAATATATGTATGTTACTTTTATATATTTATATTTTTATTAATTCCTTAATTATTTGGAGGATAATTTAACTCGTATCTTCTCTTATGTGTTTTCCCATATTATTTAAGTACGGATCACATATTGGGCAGGTATTACTAGCATCAATCAGTTTACTCTATCAGCCCTATTATCACACCTACGTAACTCTAAGGCAACAGATCCAAAGGATCGCCACGCCACCAGTATTAGATACAACTACTGGTGGATTATCCGAGACGCTTCCATCACCCTCATATCCCAACAATATCTTTCTTACGATCCACCGTAATGGCTTTCTACTGCCTGTTACTAAAATTGTCTGTTTTAAAAAAATTCCCTAAAAATTTTGAGACCATTCCTTGCTCCCACTAACCTAGCTACTAACACATATCATCCTCCCCTCGTGGCGCTGCGGCCCAACGCGGGCCATGGCCTCCTCATTCTTGAGATTTGTAGATCGCACATAACGAG
>Ga0131853_10023354_pt1 | contig 11172 bp, 8 predicted proteins | sample TergutLab28metaG_FD_92764 | JGI IMG/M metagenome (GOLD analysis project Ga0131853, IMG submission 92764) | Labiotermes labralis P1 segment gut microbial communities from Petit-Saut dam, French Guiana - Lab288 P1 (version 2) (version 2) | ecosystem: Host-associated > Arthropoda: Insects >...
CTGTCTGTCTGTGCAACTAATTCATGCCCCAACACTGCTGTCTTATTTTTAGACCTCCAATGGTGTATAATACTAGAAGGCATTGTCTGCTTAAAGGGACAGACCACAGAAGAGCATAAGGCTGCCATCTGTTGACAATGGTATGAAATACTAGCAAAATACAAGTGTGGAACGTGTATCACCTTGGAAGTGTATTGCAGCTATGCAGTGTGGTTGACCACATCAGGAAGATAATGCTATTCAGCAATGGGTTAAAGCCCTAGCTCCTCCATCCTGGAGTAACTTGGGTTAATTTAAATCTTCAAGCTCTGAGATTCTAAACATACACAGTGTGATGAATTCAGTATTACAAATTTCTCAGTCTGTTCACCATTTATCACATGCCATTTGTACTTTGATACAGTAACACGTCACACCAGCTGTTTGTGGTGGTAGACACAAAACCAGTCTTCAGATATGTCTGTGATATATTGCTACACATTGAAGGACAGCAATAAAATACAAAATTTTGTTAGCAAAATTCTGATAGTGACAGCAGCAGACAGTTGCAGCAGGAGAAATGAATGGGATGTTGCCGTTGTTGGTACAATTCTCACACCACCTGTACCGAAATATTTTTTTGCTATAATTGTCACATCACCTGTATCCCAAGGTGCCGTTTTTGTTATGGTTGTCACATGACCTGTACCTGAAGACAGCTACTGTTTATGGCACAACTTGCAGCACCTATACCCAAATTTTATTTTTGGTACAACTGTCACAAAACCTGTTCCCCAGTATAATGTTTTGTGTAACTGTTACATGACCTGAACCACCAGTATGTTCTTATATCCACAGCACATTAGGCACAACCTGTCTGTTTTTAATTTTGGCATGGCGAATATTTGCTTAAGTAAGTTAACGAAACAAATGTGGGCTGTGTATGGTTGACGAAAATACAGTTCTACAGCTACAGTCACCATCAAGGCTAGTGGTGTGTGAAATGGTAAAACACAATTGGACAATATATACGTACATCGCAAAAGCACTCTTTTTCAATACTCAGAATGTGGCATCTGTAGGTAATTTGGCACCCTGGTCAGGTAATAACATTGGCCACCCATAACATAAATTATTAATTTAAAAAATCACAATCGTTTGTTGAATATTATTTAATTTAAAATTTTAATTTAATTTAAATTTTGTTGCGTGCAGAAAATTATTTTTTATTTGAAATATTCGTTTCGTTGCCCAGGGCGACCACACTAGTTGCCTCCCTCATCCCTAGCTTTGCCTCTGGTAGGGACACAGTTTTGTGAACTGTGCGTTGGTTATGTAACACATACGCCTACTAGTAAAATTTCATGAATCTTGCATATGTCGTGTATTAAACACAAGCTGTTTCATCAGTCTTTAAAAATGGAGGCTGGCAAAATTATTAAGGACATTTGTAAATAATAATAATGGGGCTTCATATAACGAACCAAGTTTGCCGGTCCCGGTGGCCGGCCGGTCTAAGGCGTAGGTCTGGGGCCGCTTGCCTGCTGAGATCGTGGGTTCGAATCCCGCCGGGGGCATGGATGTTTGTTGTGAGTGTTGTGTGTTGTTGGATAGAGGTCTCTGCGACGAGATGATCACTAGTCCAGAGGAGTCCTACCGACTGTGGTGCGTCGTTATATGTGATCTAGAAACCTCATGCATCAGGAGGCCCTGGCCCACGAGGGGCTGTCGCGCCAAAAACAACAAACTACAAGGTTTAACACCAAAAAGCTCGGAAATTTTCCCGCACTGTAAGTTTCTTATGACTAACAATACAATGCGATTGTTTCCTTGTAACAGAATGAAAGACTGATCGTGAAAAATGTGAGATAGGTACTGAAGTTTGAGATATTACTTGCATGAATTGCAGGTTTCAAGGTCATGTCATAGTCGCTGACCCTTACCTCGGAGGCCTTTTCCATTCCAGGCCATTCCACGTAAGACTTGTGGTGGTCAAAAGTGGTACTGGGAAAGGTTTTACTCCGAGGACTTCGGTTTTCGCCTTTCAGTATCATTCCACCAATACCCCATACTCATTTGCATCTGAATACTACTACTGCAATACCAGAAGGACAAGAGGGCGAACCCTGGGAACCTTCAGACAAAGCAATGCTGTTTCGGATATCAGGGATCATTACACACAAAAGTACTTCCACATTTTTTTACGGGCTTCAAGTATCAAAACCAGTTTAATTATGACACCAGAAAAAAAAAGTGGTTATAACGAATATAAAATACGTACATTTATGAAGGTATACTGATCTCAGTTGACTTATCCACTTGGCGATATTGACTTGTTAACTACGAGTATCGCGGACTACGTTCCGTCGCACAGCATGTGCCGTACTGTGCTATTTTATTTTGACACTTATTTCCTTTTCTACATAAAACGAATGTTTTGTTAAACGTCACTATGGTTACTCCACGCCTACTTTATTGGAGTATAAAAAGTGTTTCGAAACGCGATATACCCCCATTCGCAGCAGCTTCACAAAAACTTTGATTCCATGATCGACAAATAACCGAATTTTGACGTTTTGTTGACCGTGCATCGCAGTATATTTATCTCAGTATTTAACCAACTTGATGCACAAAATTTGTTTCACAATAAGTTTTATTTCATGCCTCTACACGTTTCGAGCACAAGTGCTCGAAACATGTAGAGGCATGAAATAAAACTTATTGTGAAACAAATTTTGTGCATCAAGTTGGTTAAACACTGAGATAAATAACCGAAGTTTTCGGAGAACCTATCCTTTTGTGACACCTGCTCTGGTACCTACGTATTTACTTCTTTTCCCCCATTTACATATGCTGTCAGTAGCTCATACTATGTACCACTGTAATTAATGACTAGTAATAAATTGGAAAGGGTGTGAAAGGAGGCGATCGTAGCGTGATTTCAGGCACTAGCGCCACTTCTTGGAGGGAATGAAGAAAATCACGAAAGCCTGTAAGGATAGCCGGTATCTGGGCTGATATTTGGACTTGGCACCTACATACGCGGCAGGGTTGCTAATTTTATTAAGAAAGCGTTGGGTCAGGCATTGCGCATTCTCAGGTCACCGAGTTATTGTACTTGGATCGAAATGAATCATGTATGGCTCGCACATCAATAAACTCAACAATTCGAAATGTACAGGGCTGACGTTTGAAGTTTTGCACCGTGTGTGTGTATACATATGCATGTATAATTTACCGACTGGGGACGTAACCACATCTAGCAGAAGGTTTCTGCACTATGTTGCAAGCAACTTTGGCTCTCAAGTTGTGCAAAAAAAAAAGTTCTCTTTTGAATTGTCGTCTTATTATTCTGAGTATACTATAATCCTTTGCACAATACCTGCAACGATTCCACTCTAAAATTCAATTCAGTATCTCACAATGCAGTCGATTAAGTCACTTATTTTGGAGACCCGCGTATGTATACATTCATACAAGCATCGATTGTCGATACATTACTACTTCACGGCGGACGGTTACCTTAAGTACCCCCTGCTAGTACGGCCTCTGTCCATGCACTTTACTCTACGTTTCATGTCATTCTCACAATGAACGTGGATTGTTACCTAAAGGAGCATGAACTGGCCTCTGAAACGGAGAGTGTCATTTGGACTCCTTACCAACTTCTTCGGCCAGTTTTTTTTTTTTAAAAAAAAAGGGGCCATCCCGTTGTGTATCATCAATATATATTATAATTAGTACCGTCAATACACAACATACATCAAAACCAGATGCTTAAGTACAACTGGGTTATACTTGGCTAAAGAATATATCGGTATTATATTTGGAGCCAAGTATAACCCAGCTGTAATTAAGCATCTGGTTTTTAGAGATGTCATGTATTGATGGTACTAATTATAATATATAATTTTTAGTTTGTTTCACGCATTACAAAACTTAATGAATTTTTCACTTGAAAAAACCGAGTGGTCAGGGTTTACTGGTGTAACTACAGTCTTGAATATGTAACCCTACATGTTTTGGCAACAGGTCTAAGAAAATTCAATAACTTGCATTTCTTGCAGCTCTGCTTCCATGGTCACCAGAACACTACAAGCACCTTTAGACAAAAAATTCAGTCAATGCCTATCACTCTTTGCTAGGTAGCCAGTAACTGAACAGAATGATTAGAAAAAGGAATACATCGATGCAGCAAAAATAATATTTAACAGGTACTTAAAAGGAAAATATATTGTCAGAAATATATAAAGAACAGTTACTTGCTAGGAGGAGGAAGCACAGGAACTACAAATGGAATTAATTCACTGCAGGTACTGGTCACCATTTTGTTTGCAATATGAGATGCAATACGACATAACTCACAATTAAATCCTAAAACAGTATTTCATACTTACAATATAGCAATCTTCATTGTTTCCAGGAAACAAGCATCTCCTTCCTCTTCAACCATGCTCCAACCACATGAAATTAACAACCAGCACCACTCTATTCACAGGGCACTGTTCATCACATCTCTCCATTACATTTGTTGGTAGCACAAGGCAACAAGCTAACAGTGGAGACGTAACAGTGTCATATAGCAGATGGGCAAGATAACCATTACTGGTACAATGTTGAGCTCGGATCAACAAGTCATTGTACTGTACAGTGTTTTAGTTTGGTTTTCCTTAAGCTCCTTTTACCTAGTGGCTGCTTTTGAACTTTCAAAATTAGCAATTTTCTGGAAAATTAATTTGGATCAGACTCTTCAAATTCACAATAATAATTTAGACTGCAAAGGATTAAACACTGGTAATACCTAATCAAGTCTGAAATTCTCTTAAGCGTCTAGTCACTGTAGCATGGCTAACAACAAATTGAAATCACTTCTTCTTCTGCATTCCTTTTACTCAGTGGAAGAATTTGTAGCTTTGTAACTATTTAACTTCATTAGCTCTGTATCTAAGTTTTATTACACTATATGTAAGCGGTTCTGAAATCATTTGTAGAATACTATGTTCGTTGCTATTGGACTTATCTCAGTTCTTGTATAGTGCTAGGAATTGACGAGTCCACAATCATATGTATGATATTTTGGACTAATAAACTAAACTAAACTATACAGTTTACCCTACCCCAAGGAGATCTCGGGCTTCTTCCACAGTGTAATTGAGGCCTTTGCTCTTCTGAGATGTTGTAAGGATGAGGTCCAAGTCCATGTCCTCTCTCAACCTGTGCATGGGACAGTCACCTACAGGTGTGATGATACCAGATGCTGTGTAACACAATTTTGACCTCCTGATGGCAAGCACGTAGTGCTCGAAACATGTAGAGGCATGCGATAAACTTATTATAAAACAAGAATTTGTGCATTAAGTTGGTTAATTACTAAGATTATACTGAGATGCACACGGTGAGCAAAACATCAAAATAGTTTCTGGTTTCAATCAAGCACAACATTATATTATTTTATTTTTACCTTGATGACTACATGTGGTAACATTAGGTGCAAATAATGTTCTTGTCATATGGGATCCCATATTAAATAAATAAATAAATAAAGGAGCTATTCCAACTATGTAACCTGCCCTTCCTGGCTGACTGTTTATATGCTGTGTGTTTCCATATTATTATATCCAGCAATGCCAAGCTTCCTGTTTACTAACGTGATCATAAGTTTTTCCCAGTACTGCCATAATTAATCCATAAAATATGGGGTGTGCATATTTTCAGATATGATTCTCATCAGCTGCATGACAGCAGTGGTGTATTGAAGGTGGGGTTCAAACCCCCCCCCCCCCCAAAAAAAAAATTCCGAAGGTCCTCCAAAATCCTCCCATTGTGAAAACTGTTAAAAACTGCTGAATTTATGAAGCCAACACCCAAAGATGCTCGGAAAAAAGGCAGTAAAATTCTAAAACTACCACTGGTTCGCAAATGTTTTACAACAGCAATGACAAATAAATTGGTTGTCATCATAAATAGTTTTAAAGTACCAAAAATTAAAAATATTTTACTATGTGAAATGAAATTTCTTGTACCAAATTAGAGCCGCCTCCAGAAACCCTGACTAGGGGGCTACAGCCCCCAGATCCCTGTTCTGTCTGTCCTCTGTCCTCAACTGAATTTGTTGAACCCCCACTGGAAAAAATATTCCTTGGTATGCCACTGCATGACAGTTTCCATTTCAAGTATAATTTCTCCGTGAGACACTTGAGAACACAAGGTGGCTATTAAAGGCCCACTTGGTCAGTAATATTTTGTTTTAAATTACTTGCTAAATGACATACTGGGACTAGCAAGTTGTGTTTTTCAAGCAGTTTCAAGACAGCGGACCAAACATTACACAGTGAGGGCTCAGACATTTGATCCAATTTCAACACAGTTCTTCTTTGGCAGAAATTTCAGAACATGTTACAGTCAGTGTGTCTATAAGAGGAACAACACCCCTGGATAAAAACTGAAGTGGATGTTAAATTCATCTGTTCATGCTGATGATTATCAATCGAAGGATACAAAAACCACAGCAATACCAATAGTGAGTGACTAACAACAAAACCTTATTATTGGCACACAATGCTGTCTTCTGGGATACGACACCACACAAAAAGGTAGAAATTTTTGGTACTCAACAACAACAGCAAAAGACGAAAATAAATTTATGTTCATATGGAGGTTAGGATGGGATGTTTTCAAACGTCATATTTCGAGTTGCTTACAAGGCTATACAGGCTGGATGTTTGGGGGTTCGAATCCTGGCAGAAGCAAGAGATTTTTCACCAGCCACACAAGATCTGGGGCCCACCAAGCTTCTTATTGAAGGGTTACCAAGGGCCGTTTCCCCAGAGATTAAGCAGCCGTGGCATGAGGCTGACCACCCACCTCTGTCTAGCGCCAAGGTTAAGAATGTGTCAAGCTATAACTCCAGACAACCAAATGCCTTCATGGCATGGACAGGGAAAACTCTACCTTTAGATAAAGGTACCACAAGTCATACAACACAGTTATTAAAAGGAGTAGTAACTGCAAGCAAAGTAAATGTGCATAAATTTTTGTTTTCACAAGTAAATACATTATCATCATCAACAAAATTTCATTTTTGTATAAACAATAACATATGTACATAGAAGTCACACTGGACTATACTCTTAGTCTAATGTAATGGTCTGATATCACTCTGGCTGTTTCCTCTGACATGCCTCAGTCCATGCAAGACTGTTTCTTACCCCCAGGTGATCAAGCACTGGAATGTTACCAGACAGTTTTTTTAGAGTAAATTTTAATAAGGCCATAACTTAATGTTAATTCAAGCTCTGAAATCAAGAAAAAACACATCCATTCAAGAAATAACAATAACTGTATAACAAGGAATAGGCCATGTTGCTTAGGTCATCCTCAATATACTCCCCGGGCCATTACATTACATAAATGAGGACTGACAGACATGCCTGATGAAGTGTAATGAATATGAGCCTTAATAACAGTCCCTATAAAAAAGTGCTGTCTCTTAACATGAACTTTTTTTGAATTAAAAAAACAGTTCCAAGAGGCGCCCCCCCCCCCCCAAAGGACTTTATACAATGTGTATATAACTTACAGTCACAGGAATAACACTGTGTATGACAATTAATGTACATAACTACTGACAACTGCCATTCATGACATCAACACCATTAACAGAATAAAAATATATCATAAATTATACTTGATACCACAGAATCAATATGTATACAGTATATTTACATTGGCAAATGTGCGCAAGAGCATTTATACCAAAGCAGCTAGTACACATCCCTTTCAAAATGCACACATTTCTTACAAGACAGATCCAGACATGCTATACACATATGTACACCCACCTGTGCACACATCACACATGTGCAAATATGCATGCATGTGTGCGTGCGCACACACAAACACACACACGTACATACATAATACATACATACATATACTTTGTGACAGATCAACTAATATTCTAAAGTGCTGAAAGAAAGACGGCTCTGAGCCCTGAGTTGTTCTAAGCAATGCATGCAGCTCTGGCAGACATAAAAGGAGTATTTTACAACTTGGATTAATTTTGGTCCTTTGTGCGTCATTGGGAGTACTTTGTTTCGTTCATTTTGCAATGGCCAGTAGGTATGATATGTAAATCAAACACTTGTAATCTATGAGAAACTTATCACTATGTCACAGCAAACCTGAAAATGCAGTCTACAATTACAGCATTGCAACAGAAAAGGAGATGTCCTTAACAGCAATGTCTTTCTCATCAATGAAAATTCACCACAAAACATGCTGAAAACTTTGGACCTTTAACCCTTATGCACCAGAACTAAATGCCTGGTGTGATCCGTAGAAGACTGCAGCAAACTAATAATTAAAGGGATGCATATGAACAGTCATAATTTACCACTGGCAGCTGTCAAAATTTGGCGTTTTGAGCAACACGGTGTGTGTTACAAATCTATATTATTTGGCGCCAAAGTGTTAACAAACAGTTATGGACTATCATGTCAAAATCATCAGGTGGTTAAGGAAAAAAAAAACGGTACTAGAAACACACAGATGCACAAGGTTACACATTATGTTCAGTGGTAGCCCTACACAGTAATTACTGATTTCCAACAAAGAAAAGCTTTGACAATAAAAAGTATCCAGAAATAACTCTGAGGTTTGAAGATGCACTGACTACACTGAACAAAAGAGAGCAATGCAGACAGAAACACCATATTGCAAAACATGTCAAGTTTTGTTGTACCAAGCAGAATGCAATTTCCATGCAAGAAACAGTACTTCAGTGCTATTTGTTACTGCACTGTTTCACATGTCACTGCAAGCTGTGCAACATTCAAATGCTGTTTGCAACAGACTCTTCACAGGAGAAAACACAGAATATGTTTTGGTATGCACAAACAAAATCTGTTGTATGTGTTCATCTATTAATGCAAAGTTGAAGTTAATTACAAAAACTTCCAACAATTGTGTATTATACTTAGAATCAGTTATTTCCCAGTATAAAGGCATTGCTGTATGGCATACAATGGAATATTTGATCACAAGAGGCAAGTATTTAGAAAGATAGAAATCAGTGAAGAGTTGAGATGATTACCATAAAACAACAGCAGAGAAATGGTAACTTGATCCAAAAAGTGGTGACAAGTATGGTCTATAACTGTCTTGATGGAGCAGAGCACTTCTTGTGAACCAAAGGGTTCAAGAGCTACTTAAGAAATTTCCTGCATTTCTGACATAAAATTACCCCCCCCCCTCCAAAAAAAAAAACTAATTAGATGTAACAATTATGAACTTCCTCCTTATATATTTCTGTGGTACCTACATGACTCAGGTATATCTAACTTGCCCACACACAGAACATCACCAAAATGGTTGTGGGATTACTTGGCCAACAATTACCACAACAAAGGCCAGGTATTTCTAAGCAACCAGTTATCTGGCTTGAGGAAATTATGGTAATTAGTGGCCACTTTGATCCTCCAGACTAAACAGTGTCACTTGTTCCACATACAAACAAAAGGAGAGAAGTGATACAGCATAAGAAGTGTGTTGTGTAACTAGTGACGAGTGTTTTTAAGATAATGGCATCAAATCCAGCTGTAATGTACTATCAAATGATGATGAAAGTTTCTGGAACCAGGAAACATGTCACAAAACAGATATCTAAGAGGGAAGATTTATTCTGTTCTGTAATGCACTGCATGATGCACAGCCCTAACTACAACAGACAGATCTGGATATAGAGAGGCATAGAATCAAAGATTAATATCCTTACAAAATAATTTCTGTAGCAAAATGTATGGCACTTGCTGATGTAGCAATGAGTAGTGTGATTAAGCACAAATCACATGCCCATATCCTCGACTGCGATTCCTGGAGTTTTGTAACAGCTATAATTATTTTATTTACAGGAAGTATTCTTACTTTGTAATAAATGCAGTGTTATTTGTAATAAATGCAGTGTTATCAGTATAAATATACAATGAAAGAATCACTACTTCATTACCAACAACACTCATATCTTATAATCAGCACTAGATCATGACTTCATACAGTTTCAGAAATAAATGTTTGTTTTAAAAAAACTATGTAATGCCTTAATCAATGAATGCATCACACAACAGACATGTATTACATTCAAAAACACTCTGTTCATCTGTTAACGGTTAGACATTTGCTGTACAACTCTGAAACATGACACAGTGCAATACAGAATGAGCAAGCACTAGCTGATGCTGCATATAACAAGGTATAGTACTATGTAGCATCTTTCAGCTATAACACTCACCTGTATGTTACTAAAACTTTGTTTGCTTAATTACACTTTATGTAAAAAAAAAGAAAAAAAAAGACAGCACTACCATGTAACCCTGATTTAAAGAAAAAACATTGGCACAGTCAATATCTTAACACTTTATATAATATATACAGAATGTCTCCAAAACATAAGGGCCCTTTGCACCAGCAGTGTCAGTATAACGATCCATGCAAACTAGCTGAACCTGTATCTTACACTTGGTGCACCAAGTATATTTACAGTATTATTTCCTGAGATATTTACAGCTGGAGATGGTAAAGACTGTTAAATTGACCTCCACGCCTTCCCTTGTGCAGAAGAAAGTGTCCATTACGAATATGAATACTGAATACATAATTTACTCAGCCTTGAAGCACAAGCGCATAGCATGCATTTGCAGAACTATGCCAATACATCAGCACAAAAAATCAGCTAATTCCTCAGCATGTTACAGAGTAGCAACAGGGAATGATATTTAAGAACATTTGACATGGCCTTCAATGTAGGCTCAGTTCCTTCCACAGTTTAGCCAATGCCAGATGGCCATCATGTGATGTAATGTGAACTTCTCTCAAGTCAAGTCCTTCAAAATGTATGTGTCAGCTTGGGAATTTTCATATAATTCTGGCTGTAAGTTTAAAAAGAGATAAACCCTAATTATGATTACAAATGGAACTGCTTACAACTACTGTCATTTTGAAGCTGTTTGTAACATGTATCTGCAAAGTCAGTGGACAGTACAAGGGTGAAACAGTAATATGGAATGGATTTATTTTTTGAATATTACCACTTTGAAGACTGAAGACAAAATATGTTCAGCTCTTCCACATGAAGACAGTGACACATACATAGGTGCATTCCAGAGAATGAAGATTTAGAATCCATGCTCAAGTGGC
>Ga0131853_10023355_pt1 | contig 11172 bp, 9 predicted proteins | sample TergutLab28metaG_FD_92764 | JGI IMG/M metagenome (GOLD analysis project Ga0131853, IMG submission 92764) | Labiotermes labralis P1 segment gut microbial communities from Petit-Saut dam, French Guiana - Lab288 P1 (version 2) (version 2) | ecosystem: Host-associated > Arthropoda: Insects >...
GGGGGTGGTTGGGTGTTTTTTTTTAAGCAAGGGCCAGCCTCATTGTTATTTTTTTTTTCTTGTTTGGGGGGGGGGGGGGGGAAGAGGAGGGCTGTAAATTTGCAGTTGATGTAGTATAACTAAATAACCTATCCAGCAAACATGCTTATTCTTCCAGTAAATTATTATGTTCAGAGGTGACTTGAAATTCTTACCAGTGTGTGCCTGCTATATGTTGCAGGAGCATGGTGGTTTGTTACGAATATTCCCAGAAGGCTGGAGCGACAAGGTGGCAGACATTGAGCCACTGTTTGATCGCATTCTGTTCTTTTGGTCTGATCGAAGGAATCCACATGAAGTTCAACCAGCACATCAGACAAGGTGTGTGTTTCACACTCTTCAGCTTACATTTGTAAAACTGAAGGCAAAAAGAAGCTGTTTTGCTAGAAGTTTCTGATAAACATAATGATACCACTTTTTTTCTTTACCTTGCATTCAATGCATAGTTGAATATAGTATGGTTCTCTGACGTGAACTTATTTAATAAACTGAAACAAAATTTTTATGGTGATCTCGTTATAAAATAGTGCAGTTCCAGGGGCTTGTGATACCAGTTCTAGTGATAAGTAGTAGTTTTTCTACCTCCAGGTGGATACAGCAAGTCTACAAAAATTATAAAAATTCTCAAAACAAAACTAACAGAAGTACTGCCAGAAGACCAAATGATCTAATATTTCAAAGGAAAACATAAGATTATGATGACAGCAGAAGAATGAATGACAGCCAAAAATCTCATATATTTCTTGTTCAAAACATAGATGGAGTGGGCTAAAATTAGATTTGTTAGTGGACCATACTTGTGGGGCTGAACCCTCTGGATCATATGTGAGTGTGGTTTTAGTGAGATATTGAGGAATAGCTGTATAGTTCATATAAATGATACAGAATAGTTCATGCTGTTTATAGTATAAAGACTGATAGATCTGCTAGTATATTGAAAATTTCACTTCCTGATTTTCCTGCCATAGTTGTAATATTGGTGCATGAAGAATTTTTTTTATTTGGGATCATTCTTTTGTCAGAAGAGCTGTGTTTGGATGTCATCATGAGTTACCAATGATGTTTTGTCACCCAGCTGCTCCTACATGTCAGCTTTCCTTCTAGCTATAATCTGTTTTGTTTTCAGATATGCCATTACTCTGTGGTACTTCGATGCCGTAGAGAGAGAAGAAGCTTGCAGGCGATACAAGCAAGAATGTAAGTACCAAGTGGCCCCTCCATAATAATAATAATAATAAGCTGAGAAGATTATAAAATGTGAAGACCTTACAATAGAAATACAGCGCATGTGGAATGTAAAAACAAAGGTGATACCAGTAAAAATAGGGGTGACTGGGACTATTTCAAAGTCATTCAGAAAATATGTGAGCAACATACCAGGAAAACATGAAGTCAAGGAACTACAGAAAACAGCCATATTGGACACTGCACACGTGCTTTGGAAAGTACTAATGTAAAAATACAGTAGATCCAACATTGAAACTAACGATATGAACACCATGAATAGTAACAATAGAATAGCTGCAACACTGTATTTCCTAGGGACATAGTTTGTCTCAGGAATATAAGTATAAATACCCTGCATAAAGGAGGAGGAGGAGATGATGATGATGATAATTAACTGCAAATGGGCTGTTGCCTGGTGGCAGTGGTTATTATGCATGTACATAAATATGAAATAAGGATCTAAGAGTTTTAAGTCGGGAGGGCTACATGAGAAGCATGCAGTAGCAACTTGGAGTCTTGGGAACCATCTCAGCATTCACTTTTAGACTCAGGGAAACCCCCCCCAAAAAAAACCTGTGCCAAGGTGACCGGTCACAGGACCTTCCAGATACTGACTTGCAGCCAGCAATCCAGCAACTAAAGTATGTAAGACAGCAATACACACATAGTAAAACAATACACATGTGGTAACAAAAATACGTTAGTGCTCCTGAACATGTGTCAGTAATATTGGTGCAGATCGAATTCTCACACAATACATACACATTACAGAGTTGTGTGTGCATAAGTCATGTGAATGATATTACCATATATTTTACATTTTGTTTTTTATTTATATAATTTTTGTAATATTAATTACAGTTCATGGAATTGTTAACAGATGAATAGTGGCTGTTCTGACAGGCGTAGTATGTAGAAATATGAAGCTAAATGAAAAATAATGCAGTTGAAAAATGCTAGAGCAACAAAATGCTCAATTAGAAAACCATTATGCAAGAAAAAAATTTAAAAAGAACTGGAAAATATATTAACCTTATCTAACATATGTACTAATTAGAAATTGTGCACTAAGGTGGTATAATTAAAAGGTGTACACTGGTTAAGTCATTACAAAATTAAGTGTAGTGCATTTATTCCACAAAATTATGATTATTTTTTAAACATAATTCCCTGGTGCACTGATTTTTTTCCATCTTGGCAGGAGTTTAAAAATTGTCATAAAGAAATAAGGCTTTTGCATTTGCAGCCATTCATGAAGTGCCATTTGCACCTCTTCATTGTTGTGGAATAGGTGACCTTTCATGCATTGCTTCAGGTTTTCAGAATTACCTATCTTGCATTCCCATGCAAATGTTGATCATTTCCAAAGGTGCTGATAAGTCCTGTAAGATGTTTTTATGTCTGGAATTTGGCTACCAGGAAATGCACACTGGTAATGACACCTTCACTACTGTACACATGGCCAAACATGTTGTGCATATAAGCCATTTCCACAAATATGTGTTCACTGACCATGTGTAATGCAGAAGGACAGTTGGACTGGCACATAAATACTGCTGCATTACACTGCATGCTGAGCAACACCATGTTTGAGCATTAGATGGGAAGGTCTCACGCAGTTCTGCGCTCACTTGACACTCCTGTCTCCTAAAGGGCCACAACTCAAAAATGTAGCCTACAAGGATCCATTGTTTCATAGACCATTCCACTATTTGTGTGCATGAAACATGCCTTACAGTGGTGCCATGCATTTCGGAAACAGGTGTATACTGCATAATGTGGGCCGGGTAGCTCAGTCGGTATAGCGACTGAGTACGGGTTGGATGGTCAGAGATCGAATCCCAGTCGGGATAAGATGTTCCGCCCATCCAGACTGGCCCTGGGGCCCACTCAGCCTTCTGTAAAATGGGTACCAGGTCTATTCTTGGGTTAAAGTGCAGCCATGGCATGCTGCTGACCACTCACCCACTTCTAGTGCCTTGGTCATGGAAGAGTAGAGCTATACCTCTTCCCACCCACTGGGCCACACCAGGCCTGTAACAGGATCGCTTTGCCTTTATATACTGCATAACGAATAAGTTTCGGGATGTAAGTTATTAGTATCATTCCTAAAACTTGAATTGTAAGTGTGCATGATAAGTAATTGTGAGCAAGAGACCATAGTGGTTTGTAGTCTTCAAGTTTGCTTGTGCTTTTGTATGTTGAAATAGTACTCTGTAAAGTTGTGTACTGTTGTCACTGACAAATGAATGTTCGTGTCCCAAACAGATTTTATTCATGAACAGATTTTCATGTGTGACACAGTGAATGGGTGGCAGTGAAAATATTTATTATGTACCTTTTTCTTGTGGTGGATAAAATTGGTATTGAAATTATGCCCCCCTTCTTGGTTTTGAAATATACAAGCAGTGTAATTTAAGTATTTGCAAAATTGTTCACTGTCGGAGATTCAGGAACTGAGTTGTTTAAAAAAAACAAAGGTGGCCATAGAGACTTAAAGTTCATTACAAATAAACAAACCTTGTCAATGTACATGTTACAGTTTAAAGAGTTTCTTTTGTTTCAGGTGAAATGAAACAGAAGGCAGGCTGACTTTTGTGAGGACCTCCTCTACTGTACATAATTTTTGTGTATTTGTATGTATTAATGTAAATTATGGTACATCCTGTACTTGTTTATTGTTATTGAATATTTACAGCATCTAATTTTATGTATGAATGTTGATTGGAAAGATGTTGTAAGGCAGTCATTTTTTGCTCAGTCTGGTGCTGTTTCAGTGGGGCCTTGTCCATCCTCAGTGAATAATTTCCAATGTGTTTTTCTTCTTTATGATACATTTGTAAATATTTGTTCAGTCAGAAATGTGTTTACAGAAAAAATATTAATATCTGTAAAAAATAATGACTAGTCTTAAAATTACTGGTTGTGCAGACTGAGCTGCTCATAAAATATGTTGTGATGGGGATGGGAAATGACAGATTTGAAATTTAGTTTGAAGAAAGTAGCTGAATTTCCAGCGTCAATGTAAGATTAACCCACACAAATTTTCAGTAGATGTGCATCTTACATACTTTACAAGTTTCTTTCTTTCTTTCTTTCTCTCTCTCTCTCTTCTTCTTCTTCTTCTTCTTCTCTCTCTCTCTCTCTCTTTTTTTTTTTTTAACCAGAAGTAACTACAGTGCACCCAAATGTTTGTTTTAAATGTGCAAACAGTCAAACCACAAGGATGAGCATAATATTTTTTCCAGTGCATTGTGTGTTTATGATCATCCTTGTAACATTCTTTTCAAAAAAATAACTTACATTAACACCTGGGTGACTTCAGGCTTCTGCTGCAACGTAGATGAGAACTGCGCTGTTCTGGATTATTACAAAGCAAGTGTACAATAACTCTTATTACATTATGTCTAATGACAATTTCTAGCATTAGACTAGATGTCTCTCGTGATACTCACTGTCAAATGAGGTTGTGTCATTGCATAAGAAACCTCTCAGTATAATCTTTCATTTTAACTTTTTTATCATCTCTACCTGAGTGCACACTTCTCCTGTACTTCTGATGCATTCATTAATTTTGGTAAATCATCTCATTGTAGTTCATTATTTTATGGCAATTGCATGCCAGAGCTCTTTTAATTATATCCATCCGTTTAAAATGATTAACAAACCACTGAATTATTTTCATCTCTGATTTCATTAAATTACTTAAAAACTCTGATTTCCACTTTCTGTGTTCTCTTGTTTGCACTGGAAAAAAGTGAACACCCTTCAGTGAGTCTGTATTTCCTTTAGCTTCATTTATTGCAAGGGCTTCTCAGTTGGGTATTTCTATGGAAAGTCAGCATACTTGAAATGTAAAATTATTTCCTCACATTGCATGGTCCTTTGACTATGCATACTGAAACAAAAGTCTCACTAAGAATATGAATGAAAAAATATTTCTATAAATGTTCTTCAGTCGCATTTGAAGTGGTAATTTGTTGGAAAGGGCATAGATGCTGTTGGATGGTTTTTTGAGGTTCTAGTGTGTGTAATATCACTCCACTCAGAAGGAGTGTGTGTGTGTATCTATACATACACATATACACACCAGCTTATGTATGTGTTTTCGTGACAGGGAAGGTAGATATGACCAGGAACAAGGTATTTGTATTATGGTCAGTATTCTGGGTATTTATATGTCATACCATACTTTTTGTGCAACAGCCATACCCAGAATACAAGTACACCTTTTTATTATGACCAAAACAGCTTCAGTCCTGTATCTGTCAGAACTAAATTTAACCGTAGATGATGATTTCACCAACACCTCATCAGAAGCACAGTCATGGATATAGGATTTAATGACCTCAGCTGACATTGACATTATACTTCACCTATGTAAAGAAGTGGAGTTTGGAAAGCTTGTTCCATGTCAAGAGTATTACTGGTAATATTGCCATCTTCTTTTGATTTTCTGATGTTTTTAAGTTTTATGTCCTTTAGTCATCTAATTTTTTATGAGCCCTTTGGCTCACTAAACTTTAGTTTCATGGGTGGCATACCTTGTAAGAATCAATTGTAGGTTTTGAAAGTAGTGAACAAAACTTTCCGTTAGAAGATAAGTCTATGACCCTGCTCACTGACATTTTCTTCACTGTGTGCATCTGTAGTTAAAATTGTTGAAATACTTTTCACGTGTTCCATAAGAGGATTTATTTGGATTTCATTTACGTTGTACGAGGGTTAGAATGTTTTCCATGACTTTCAGATTTTGGGGTGCCTTCAGAATGAGACTGCCAAGTTTTACCTAATACCAGGCACAGAACTAAATATCATCTTGCAGTACAAATATTAATGCATTCAGTAATATACACATCTACAAACTGAAACTGGCTTCAAAATTTGGCCACTCACCTTCTGTTTAAAAAACACTTCTTCACACAGTTGCGTGATGGCTATTCCCTGCCATTTTGGCACTTCCCTGCTTGACCATTACGTTACTACCAAGTATTTTGTTTATTATTATTTCACCATACTTCTTGTTGCCCATAATCTTGTTCTTGTTTTCTGTTACTTTCATTCATATTAGCCCATTCATTGTCAGTGTTGTTGCAGACACCCATATGACCTGCTTGATCATGTGAGTGGAAATTAGCTGTCCCATTGGCTGTTAAACAGCCATATAATCCCTTGTGTGCTATTAAAACTAGACTGATAGCTGGTCATAAGCCCATAAGAAGGGCTGGACACCAAGACAGACTGGTTGGTAGAGACAAATAGCTTCAGATTTTTATGTCATGGCATAATGACAGAGTTTGCTGCTTGAAAGTGAAGGAGACTTTCAGAAACTAAGCAGTGTAATGACAAATAATGAGCTTTTATAGCATTTTTGTATTAAATGATGTTACAAATTGCACATCTTAATTTTCCTGAAGTTTATACTTTTGGCATGCTTGCAGTAATTGACAAGTATTAGTGACAGAAAGGCAGACGTCTGTTGCTATAAAATACTATGTAGTGAGTCTGATTAATTTTGGTTTTCCTGACAATTTGATTTTAATACTTTCATTTAGGAGGATTTCTGAATTTCATAGTCACATTAAGGACTATATTTTGTTGCATCCTGCCTGTATGCCATCTAAAAAAATATTTTGTGGTTGACAGTTCATTGGTTTCTGTTCAGGTGTTTTAATGGTTTGAGGGTAATTTGGTTTCACGTAGTTCAATACCACCAGAATTTGAAATAAATCTAGAAGAATCTTGCAGACGACTATGTTAAGTCTAGTGCCAGTGTCGTCTACATACAGTGCTTGAAACTAATTTTATTTGAACACTACTTTATTGCAGTGTAACATGTAACAGTCCAGCACCATTCTTAACTTGTTATGGAATATAGTGGTGCTAAAATTATTGTTTATATTTCCATAATGTTGAATCCATGTACAAGTAGTTTCCAGCCTATTGTAAATGTTTAATGTGAATTCATATCACACTAATTGTAAGATGTATTCAGAAAAAAGCTCAGTAAATCTATCTGAATATTCAGAACTGAGTTCCATATGTACTATGTAATAAATACAAATTTATTTCTCTTTTTCCGTTTTGAAATTTACATTGTTATTTCCATGTCACCATCTTTGTCATATTATATTAGGTATATGCAGTTACGGCAAACAGCCGGGCCTTGCTGTTATGAATGGCACATTTGTGGAGAGAGTTTATAAAGTGAGCTTCTGTTCCTCATAGCTTGTTATAATTGGGAGTTTGTTCCCAAGCAACAAATAAATGACCAGAGTTATTAAAAATCATCACTTGTTTCACGTGAAACAAAACATGCAGCAAAACAATATTAGATTATTGAGTATGTTATAAAAGCTACAAAATAATTTTAACCCTTTGGAGCTGGAATTAAGTGACTGCCTGTACTTTGCATGTTCTTGCCTGACTACTGTTAGTGGAGATAGGTTTCTCAACATCACGCTCTGTGTCGACCATAATCACCTTTTGGTACCAAAGGGTTAACAGAAATATGTCTTGTAAAAAAAAAATGATTCTTTTGACTATTCAAGTGATACTTTTCATCCAGTATTAACCTTTTTGACCGTGATTTCTGGTTCAGAAGCTGAGAATTGCATTTTTCAGTACTAATTGAATGAGTTCCAAATCACAAATCTGGCTGCCAGGCCTGGGAATTTTGAAATTCGGTTTCATAATGATAAAAGTTCAGACGCTTTATACCTTACATGACAAAGTCTAGGCATATTCCTAAGTGAGCACTGGGGTCACGTGAATATTTAGGAACAATATGTAAGCTGCAAACATTTCCCCATGCATCTTGTTACTCTAATTGCAGCCATCCTACATCTGCAACACAAGACTACATGGTATATACAATGTCAATGAGTGTATTCACATACAGGAAGGACAGCCAGAAACTGAGTTTTCCTCTTTTTTCTCCCTCCCCTTTTTTTGGGGGGGTGGGAGGGGTTTGGTGAACAGAGGTAAGTGGCAGCAAGTAAAGTGTAAAGCACATTTTTATGTTTGGCCCCCAATCCTTTATTTTACCGCTTAGTCACCAGACTAATTGCAAGCATTTGTCATAGCATACAGTGAGATTTTCCAAGCCCTGGCGGGAGTTGTCCTGCTCTCAACTTCTGGACCTGCACTTTGATAGTGTTATCAGTCCAAAATCACTGACCTTGATGATTTTTTTTTCTAAATTCACTAAGCATTTGGAAGTCCCAGGGACACCAGCTGGGGCTGTATGGTGGGTGGAAAACACATCCCAGTGCCAAGTTTCCAACATGGCAATGGTGGTGTGCACACTTAAAAAATTATGACACATAATTATGAGGTACGTATAATGATATGATGATATTGGCAATGCTCCTTATTGGTTAACAGTTGATGTATAAGGATGTTCAGACTAAAATATCCTAATTTGGAAATAACACATGATATGGGATGAAACAACATTTTTAAACATAATCCCCAAGGAGTTCCATGCATTATTTTTATCTTTCTTTCCACAATCTGCAGTGCACACATGACTGATCTCTCCAGGTGTATTCAGTTTACTGGTAAATGGCACTAGACACTGCTAATAAAGTTGAAAATGCCCTGCTGCCATTCCCTCCAGTATCAGAAACAAACACAAATTACATGATTTGAGGTGCAGTGACAAAGATGTGGGATAAGCTCAGTGCTGACTGAAAAATGTATCCTTGCAGAATGATGGGGAAGGGTTTTATGGTAAATGTAAACATGCTTTGTGAGCTGTGGATTTTCCAGCTGCAAAATTACAACCACTTAACAGTGCCTTAGAAATGACATGCATAAACATGGTACCATCAGCCCGTACAAAACTAATCTTCATTTTCTCTGCACTCATATGACACAAAATGTATTTGGTATTGTGTACTGAATAGTGGGGTCCACATTGGTCAGAATGAAAGTTACAGTTACTGTATAAACGTTGCTTCACACATAATGAAATTAATATCATTCTCATAATGGTGACTTTGTGGCTGCAACTTACTCATTTTCAGATCATTGTGGAAGACTGTGTGCATAGATCCCACAAGCATATTAATCAGCATCATTAGTTTTCATCAGTCTGATTCACCTTCTCTCCATGCTGTGATCTCAGCTGAGCACTCACTACTGCTCTCACAAAAACGATGGTATGCAGAAGTTTCCTAGTATAACACGATTATCTTCCAGTGGGAAAGAAGCCACTTTCACTATCAGATACCTTTTCTTCTATGATGCTCTGGAAGAATAGATGCCTCACACACACTGCTGTATAAACCTAAAATCTTGAACTGTCACTATGTCAAATGCATCCTGCTTAGTCTGTTACCAACAGCATTATATGGCATGCATGTACTTGTAGGTCCCATTTTATAGGAGGCATGTCACACAGTAAACATTAAATGGAAGTCATCCTTGTCACTTATAATTTACATGCATCTTCTGCAGTAAAAGGATTTACTATCCCAAAGATAAAATTCAGAAGCTGTAGCCACCATCTTTATTTGAATAATTCATGATTTATATTACACTGTAATGATGATTATACTTAGTTTTAGGAAATTATTTTATTAAGTCAATAGATACTGAAGGACATAAAATTCCTTATCTTTTCCAAAAGTTGTACAGAAATTAACAGTGAACTGCTTTATGTGATTTACAAAAATAAATGCCATTAATGAATACAGAACACACTTTTTTCCTGGAACACACTACCTGCAATCTGCATGAAACATAACAGTTTCAAGGTACAGAAGGAATCTTTTTTTTTTTAAGTTTTCTTCTCAAATGTGAGCAACCTACAGTCCAGAAAATACAGTAAGTTACCACCTTGCACACTGTTTTATGCTTACTGCATTGCATCTTTGAACTGCATGATGTAAAGTGAAACAGACAGTACAGAATTGTGACTTGAAAATGAATTACTGTACATAAGACTTTATAATCACGGCAGTGGTATTAATAATAGTAGGTACAAAGGGTTAGCTGTACTAGTCATTTGGAATTTGGCTATCTTCTATTCTCCGTGCAGCAGGTACATAAATTTTAAAACAAAACTCATTCTTTGGGAAGGAACCCTGTAAAAGAAAAATACTGGGTTAAAAACATGTTTGGAGTGCAGTGCTGCAGATGCTTTGTGCCTTGTAACATAAGTCTTCAGTATAACATTATTTAATGTCATCAAACTGTTGTTCTTTAAATGCCTACAAATTTGATATAGAAAGTACTGGCATAGTTACATTAGACATGGCTAGTAGGAACAAATTCATCACGATTTGGTCAAGTCCAGCAATAGGGAGTACAGTGTAGAGATGTGTTAATCAACGAGTTGTGTTTAGTGGCTTATGTCAGCTGTTCCTTTATTGCTGTGCAGCTGCTTCATTCACAAGGTACTTGTGCAACAATAAAGGTTGTAAGCAGGAATATATATATTCATAAGAGTGTAATAGTAAGTAAGAGATTTCAGCACAGTATACTTGATGAAAAGCTGGGTGAAATTCTACATATACACAGTCATGTGGTTTGCATGTTGTGTGAGCATCCATGCACAATTTTTCATATGTTCTATAGTGTACATTTTTCTAAATGGAGACCTGTATGAACTTGGATGTTATTCCTGTCTTTTCTCACCCATCTATTGATATTTAGAATGAAGGCAGAGTATGCCCCAGGTAGAAATCTTTCCTGATTTCTTCTATGTGATATTTTAAAGGATAAGTGCCAACCAGGAGGGAAAGGGCAAGCAGTTTGTGTTTGACAGATTTAAGCAATTAACCTTTAGGCGACGGGATTTAAATTGGCTACAGTCAACCTTCGCGTACGACATTATTTTCGCTTGGCATTTAAATTTTTGTACATGGTTTACAAAAAACTTTATTATTTCAGGAACCA
>Ga0131853_10023359_pt1 | contig 11170 bp, 9 predicted proteins | sample TergutLab28metaG_FD_92764 | JGI IMG/M metagenome (GOLD analysis project Ga0131853, IMG submission 92764) | Labiotermes labralis P1 segment gut microbial communities from Petit-Saut dam, French Guiana - Lab288 P1 (version 2) (version 2) | ecosystem: Host-associated > Arthropoda: Insects >...
CCCTTGGCATCGGTGAGTTGGACGCGGTCACCGACCTGAAACGGTCCGCTACGTCCCAGTCCGCCTGATGCCATCTCGAGCCCACTCCGTTCGTTCGAGGTGCCCGACACCGTGTCGGGCCCAGCGCATAGCCTGCCAGGTGTGAGCACGACCGTTCCGACGCCCCCTGTCTATGTGGAACCCCCGTCCGGACGAACGCCCGACGGGGCACCGCTGCGTCGGCTCGCCCTGTCTCCCTCGCGGGCGAACGATTTCAAGCAGTGCCCGCTGCTCTACCGGTTCCGGGCACTCGACCGGATTCCGGAGACACCGACGAAGGCGCAGGTCAAGGGGTCGGTCGTGCACGCGGCGCTGGAGGCATTGTTCGCACTGCCGGCCGCCGAACGGGTTCCGGACCGCGCCCGCGCCCTCGTCGAACCGGCGTGGGAGCGGCTGCTGGAGGAGTCGGCCGAACTGGTGAACCTCGTCACACCCGACGAGCGTGGACGTTTCCTCACCGAGGCGCGCCGGCTCGTCGCCGGCTATTACAAGCTCGAAGACCCCACGCGGTTCGAACCCGACGCCTGCGAATTGCGGGTGGAGACCGAACTGGACGACGGCGTGTTGCTGCGCGGATTCGTCGACCGGATCGACGTCTCGCCCACCGGGCTGGTGCGGGTGGTCGACTACAAGACCGGCCGGGCACCGTGGGAGCTGGGCGAGACCAAGGCCCTGTTCCAGATGAAGTTCTATGCCGTCGTCCTGCTCCGCACGCGCGGCGTCGTCCCGGCCCAGTTGCAGTTGCTGTACCTCGGGGACGGGCAGGCGCTGACCTACCGTCCCGACGAAGCGGAGCTCCGCCGGTTCGAACGGACACTGTCGGCGATCTGGACGGCGATCCGCGACGCTGGGGCATCGGGTGACTTCCGCCCCAATCCGAGCCGGCTGTGTGACTGGTGTAACCATAGAAGCCGTTGCCCGGCCTTCGGAGGGACACCGCCCCCGTACCCGGGCTGGCCGGACGTCGCTTCCGAGGCCAGTTCGGATATCGAGGAGACCGTCCAGTGAGCGATCAGGCCTACTACATTCCCATCGGAGAAGCGTCGGACGGCGTGGAACGTTTCGCGTCGACCCCGCTGACCGGAAGCACGTGGGCCGACAACATGCAGCACGGCGCCCCGCCGTCCGCACTGTTGGCGCGTGCGCTCGAGCGCTGCGCGCAGCGCCCCGATACCCGCCTGACCCGGGTCGTCGTCGAGATCCTGGGTCCGATCCCGATCAGCAACATCGAGGTCCGCTCGTGGGTGGAACGCCCCGGCAAGCGCGTCGAACTGCTCGTCGCCGAGCTGTGGGCCGCGGGCCCGGACGGTACGCCCCGCGCGGTCGCCCGCGCCACCGGCTGGCGGATGGAGACGATCGACACGAGCGCGATCCAGCACAGCGGCGACGCCCCGCTCGCCCCGGTGTCGGCGGGTCACGACGTCGACCTCAGCGGCCCGTTCTGGGAGACCGGATACGTCAAGACCCTCGACTGGAGCTGGCTCGCGGACATCGGCGGGCAGGGCCCCGGCCAGGTGTGGATGCGCCCCAATCCCGTTCTGGTCGAGGGCGAGTCGCTCACGCCGATCCAGCGCCTGTTCGCCGTCGCCGACGTCTCCAACGGTGTCGGCGCCAAGATCCACCCCGACAACTGGACGTTCCTCAACACCGATCTGACCGTCCATCTGTTCCGGGTCCCGGACAGCGAGTGGATCGGTCTGTCGTCCGAGACGTCGTATGGTCCCGACGGTGTCGGCATGTGCGCCGGCGTGATCTACGACGAGACCGGCGCGGTGGGACGGATCAACCAGACGGTCCAGGTGCGCGCCCGCTGACGAGCACGACGTACGCCGACGGCGGTGGCTTCCCGGACCGGAAAGCCACCGCCGTCGGTGTCTATGTGGTGTTGCGTCAGAAGGCGCGGCAGGAGCGGATGTCCGAGGCCAGGATGGCCTTCGCGCCGAGGTCCGCGAGCTGATCCATCACCGCGTTGTGTCCCTTGCGCGGCACCATGGCCCGCACGGCGACCCAGTTCGTGTCGGCCAGCGGCGACAGCGTCGGCGACTCGAGACCCGGCGTGACCTTGACGGCCTCGTCCAGGACCGCCTTGGGGCAGTCGTAGTCGAGCATCAGGTACTGCTGGGCGAACACGACACCCTGGATGCGGGCGATCAGCTGGTTCCGAGCGCGGTCGGACTGGTCGGAGCCCTCACGCTCGATCAGCACACCCTCGGAGTCGCACAGGGCGTCACCGAACGCGACGAGATTGTGCTGGCGCAGCGTGCGGCCGGATCCGACGACATCGGCGATCGCGTCGGCGACCCCGAGCTGGATGGAGATCTCGACGGCGCCGTCGAGGCGGATGACGGTGGCCTCGACGCCGTGCGCCGCGAGGTCGGTGCGCACCAGGTTCGGGTACGACGTCGCGATCCGCAGGCCGGCCAGATCCTCGACCTTCCATTCCTTGCCGGCCGGGCCGGCGTAGCGGAACGTGGAGCGACCGAACCCGAGGGCGAGGCGCTCGGCGACCGGGGCGCCGGAATCGAGCGCGAGGTCGCGGCCCGTGATGCCCAGGTCCAGATCGCCCGAGCCGACGTAGATCGCGATGTCCTTGGGGCGCAGGAAGAAGAACTCGACGGCGTTGGTGGGATCGAGGACGGTCAGGTCGCGCGAGTCGGTGCGGCGGCGGTATCCGGCCTCGGCGAGGATCTGGCTGGCCGATTCCGAGAGCGATCCCTTGTTGGGTACTGCGACGCGCAGCATGGGGGTGGTCCTTCCGAAGACGATTGGCTGAGGTTGTTCGACAGGAGAGTTCGAGTACCGGCAGCCGTCAGTGGTGACGACGGATGCCGTCACAGATGTCGATAGACGTCCTCGAGCTTCAGTCCCTTGCCCACCATCAGGACCTGGACCCAGTAGAGCAGCTGAGAGATTTCCTCGGCCAGAGCCTCGTCGGTCTCGTGTTCGGCGGCGATCCAGACCTCGCCGGCCTCCTCGAGCACCTTCTTGCCCTGCGCATGGACACCTGCGTCCAGCGCGGCAACGGTGCCGGATCCCTCGGGGCGGGAGGCGGCGCGCTCGGTCAGCTCGGCGAACAGGGATTCGAAGGTCTTCACGGGAATCGATTGTCTCACGACACACCGAACCGCCCGCACTCAGTACTCCAGGACCCGTCGGCTTTCGAATCGCCTGCTCTCGCCGGTGACCGGATCGTCGAACTCGAGGCTGCGGGCGAGCAGCCGCAGCGGGTCGGTGAAGTCGTCCGGCTCGCGGCGCCGGAACTGCGGATAGAAGTTGTCGCCGACGATCGGCGCACCGAGCGAATTCAGGTGCAGACGCAGCTGATGCGTCCGACCGGTCCGCGGGTGCAGACGGTAGCGGGCGAGGTCGCCGCGGCGCTCGACCAATTCGATCCGCGTTTCCGAATTCGGCTCTCCCGCTTCCTCGTACGCGGTCAGCTCGCCGTGGACCTTGCGGATCCGGCTGCGCACGATCCGCGGGAACTCGACCCCCTCGCGGTACGGCGCGATCGCCTCGTACACCTTCCGCACGCGCTGCCGCTCGAACATCTCCTGGTAGGGGCGCCGCAACGCAGGTTCGGCAGTGCACAGCAGCACCCCGGCGGTCATCCGGTCCAGCCGGTGCACCGGGACCAGATCCGGCAGGTCCAGCTCGCGACGGAGGCGCACGACGACGGTCTCGCGGATGTGCGCGCCGCGAGGGATGGTCGACAGGAAGTGCGGCTTGTCGACGACGACGAGGCCGCCGCCGCGGTGCAGGACGTCCACGTCGAACGGGACCGGCACCTCGGGCGCGGGTTCCCGGTAGAAGTACACGAAGCGGGTCGGCTGGTAGCGGGTGTGATGGTCGACGACGCGTCCGTGTTCGTCGACCACCTCTCGGGCGGCGATCCGGCCGGCCCAGTCCTCGTCGGGATGATGCGTCGACAGGTACTCGACGATCGTGGGAACCGCGAGCCCGGCCGGCATGCGGATGCGGTCCGGGCCCAGCCCGTCCCGCACCGGCAGCGGGGCGCGCACCATGTTCAGCGTCCTCGCCGGGTCACTCGTCGGGCACGCACGTCTCGCACACGAGCGTGAGCTCGCGTCCGTTGACGTCCGGATGGTTGCGGTACCGCGACGTCGGTGCCTGGCACAGCGTGCACTGGCCGAGGGTGATCGCCTTGTCGGTGAAGTCGAGGTTCATGCGCTTGTCGAAGACGTACAGCGAGCCGTCCCACAGGCCCTCGTCGCCGAAAGCCTCTCCGTAGCGGACGATTCCGCCGTCGAGCTGGTAGACCTGCTCGAACCCGCGGTTGCGCATGAGCGCCGACAGCACCTCGCAGCGGACGCCGCCGGTGCAATACGTGACGACCGGCTTGGCCTTGAGATGGTCGTAGCGTCCACTGTCGAGTTCGGACACGAAGTCCCGCGTGGTCGCGACGTCGGGCACCACCGCGTTCCGGAACCGCCCGATCTCGGCCTCGAACTTGTTGCGTCCGTCGAAGAACACGACGTCGTCGCCGCGCTGCGCCATCAGTTCGTGGAGCTCGTTCGGGGACAGGTGGACACCGCCGCCGACGACGCCGTCGGCATCGACCTTCAGCTCGTCCGGGGCCCCGAACGTGACGATCTCCGGACGGACCTTCACCGACAGCCGCGGGAAGTCGTCACCGGCGCCGTCGGACCACTTGATGTCGGCGTCCTTGAACGGCCCGTACGACCGGGTGCCGCGCACGTACCTCTTGACGTCGGCGATGTTGCCGCCGACGGTCGCGTTGATCCCGTGCTCGGAGATCAGGATCCGGCCCGTGAGGTTGTTCGACTCGGCCAGCGTGTGCTGCCACAGCCGAATCGCCTCGGGATCGGCGAGCGGCGTGAACCGGTAGAAGAGAACGATCTTCGGGGTCGCCACGGTCAGGCCACCTCCTGCCGGTGCAGCGCGAACAGATCGGACGCGGTGAGCCCCTCGAGCGTCGTGCGGAAGATCCGGTTCGACGACGGCGGTACGTCGGTGATCGACGGGATCACCAGGACGGTGCAGCCCGCGGCGTCGGCCGCGGCCGCTCCGGTGGGCGAATCCTCCACCGCGAGACAGTCCACGGGGTCGACCCCGAGCAGCTCCGCGGCCCGCAGGTACGGCGCCGGGTCCGGCTTGCCGGCCGGCACCTCGTCACCGCACACCGAGTGATCGAAGTGCTCGCGTCCGAGCGTGTCGAGCGCGAACTCGCACAACTCCCGGTCGGTGTTGGTCACCAGCGCCGAGCCCAGTCCCGCCGAGCGCACGGTGCGCAACGCCTGCTGCGCGCCCGGACGCCACGGCAGCCCGGCCGCGAACAGCTCCCCCATGCGCGTGTACAGCCAGCGCTTGGCGTCGGCGAGCGCATCCGGGTGCGGATCGAGGTCGAGCGACGCGAACACCGTGGTGAGCGCGTTGTGGCTGGACGCCCCGATCGTCGCGAGGCGGGTCTCCTCCGACATCGGTCCGCCGAGATGCAACGACAGTTCGCGGACGCCGAGGTCCCACAGGTTCTCGGACTCGAGCAGCGTGCCGTCCATGTCCCACAGGACGGCACGGAGGGTGCCCGTCGACACCGTCCCGGTTCGATCAAACATTGAAGTACTTGGCCTCCGGGTGGTGCAGCACGAACGCGTCGGTGGACTGCTCGGGGTGCAACTGCACTTCCTCGGACAGCTCGACGCCGATCCGCTCGGGCTCGAGCAGCGCGACGAGCTTGCGCCGATCCTCGAGATCCGGGCAGGCACCGTAGCCGAACGAGTAACGCGCACCGCGGTATTCGAGCTTGAAGAAGTCCTCGACGTCCGTCGGGTCCTCGTCGGCGACGTGGTGGCCGTCCGACATGATCAGCTCCTCGCGGACACGCCGGTGCCAGTACTCGGCGAGCGCCTCGGTGAGCTGGACGCCGATGCCGTGCACCTCGAGGTAGTCGCGGTACGCGTTGGCCGCGAACAGCTCGTTCGCGAAGTCCGCGATGGGCTGGCCCATCGTGACGAGGTTCATCGGCAGCACGTCGACCTGGCCCGTCACGCGGGCATCGACCCGCGACCGCACGAAGTCGGCGATGCACAGGAAGCGGTCGCGCTGCTGGCGGGGGAACGTGAACCGGAAGCGTTCGGGCGCATCCGGATTCGGCTCGGTGAGCACGACGACATCGTCACCCTCGGACACGGCCGGGAAGTAGCCGTAGACGACGGCGGCGTGGTGGAGCACACCCTCGGTGCTGAGCCGGTCCAGCCAGTACCGCAGCCGCGGCCGGCCCTCGGACTCGACCAGTTCCTCGTACGTCGGCCCGTCGCCGGCCCGCTGGCCGCGCAGACCCCACTGGCCGAGGAACAGGGCGCGCTCGTCGAGCAGACCCGAGTACTCGGCCAGGGCGATGCCCTTGACGATCCGGGTGCCCCAGAACGGCGGCGTGGGAACGTCGATGTCGGTGGCGACATCGGAGCGCTCCGGGACCTCGACCGGGGCCGCGGCCGCCTTCCGCTTCTCGGCGATCCGCTTGGACCGCTCGTGCCGGGCCTTGCGCTCGGCGGCCTTCTCGGCGGCCGCCAGCGCCTCCGGGCTGTCCGGCGCCGGACCCTCGCCGCGCTTGACCGCCATGATCGTGTCCATCAGGCTCAGGCCCTCGAACGCGTCACGGGCGTACGACACCTCGCCCTGGTACACGTCGGACAGGTCGTTCTCGACGTACGAGCGGGTGAGCGCCGCGCCACCCAGGAGAACGGGGAACTGCTCGGCGACGCCCTTGGCGTTGAGCTCCTCGAGGTTCTCCTTCATGACGACCGTCGACTTCACGAGCAGACCCGACATGCCGATGACGTCGGCCTTCTTGTCGAGCGCGACGTCGAGGATGGTCGCGATCGGCTGCTTGATGCCGATGTTGACGACCTCGTAGCCGTTGTTCGACAGGATGATGTCGACGAGGTTCTTGCCGATGTCGTGCACGTCGCCCTTGACGGTCGCGAGCACGATGCGGCCCTTGCCCTCGTCGCCGGTCGCCTCCATGTGCGGTTCGAGGTGCGCGACTGCGGCCTTCATTACCTCGGCCGACTGCAGCACGAACGGAAGCTGCATCTGGCCGGAGCCGAACAGCTCGCCGACGGTCTTCATACCGGACAACAGCGTGTCGTTGATGATCTCTAGCGGCGGGCGCTCGAGCATCGCGGCGTCGAGGTCCGCCTCGAGCCCGTTCCGCTCGCCGTCGACGATGCGGCGCGCGAGACGCTCGAACAGCGGCAGCGCTGCGAGCTCCTCGGCCCGTGATGCGCGCGCCGAAGCGGCGGAGACGCCCTCGAACAGTTCCATCAGCTTCTGCAGCGGGTCGTAGCCCTCGCGGCGGCGGTCGTAGACCAGGTCGAGCGCCGTCTCGCGCTGCTCGTCCGGGATCCGTGCCATCGGCAGGATCTTCGAGGCGTGCACGATCGCGGTGTCGAGGCCGGCGGCGGTGCACTCGTGCAGGAACACCGAGTTCAGCACCTGCCGCGCAGCAGGATTGAGGCCGAACGAGATGTTCGAGATGCCGAGCGTGAAGTGGACGCCCGGGTAGCGCCGCTTGATCTCGCGGATCGCCTCGATCGTCTCGATGCCGTCGCGGCGCACCTCTTCCTGACCCGTGGAGATCGGGAAGGTGAGTGCGTCGATGATGATGTCCGACTGCGACAGGCCCCACGTCGTGGTGATGTCCTGGATCAGCCGCTCGGCGATGCGCACCTTGTGTTCGGCGGTGCGGGCCTGGCCCTCCTCGTCGATGGTCAGCGCGACCACCGCGGCACCATGCTCCTTGACCAGCTTCATGATCCGCTGGTAGCGGGACGTCGGTCCGTCGCCGTCCTCGTAGTTCACGGAGTTGACCGCGCTGCGGCCGCCGAGGTGCTCGAGGCCTGCGCGCAGGACGTCCGGTTCGGTGGAGTCGAGCATGATCGGCAGCGTCGACGCGGTCGCGAATCGGCTTGCGAGCGCGGCCATGTCGGCCGCGCCGTCGCGTCCGACGTAGTCGACGTTGAGGTCCAGCATGTGCGCGCCGTCGCGGGTCTGGTCCTTCGCGATGTCGATGCACTTCTGGTAGTCCTCGGCGATCATCGCCTCACGGAACGCCTTGGACCCGTTGGAATTCGTGCGCTCACCGATCATCAGGATCGACGCGTCCTGGTCGAACGGTACCGCCTGGTACAGCGACGACGTGCCGTCCTCAGGCTGCGGGGTGCGCTGCGCCCGCTCCACCTTGTGGACGGCCTCGGCGACCTGACGGATGTGCTCAGGGGTGGTGCCACAGCAGCCGCCGACGAACGCGAGGCCGTACTCGCTCACGAAGCCTGAGAGAGCGATCGCGAGTTCCTCTGCGGAGAGCGGGTATTCGGCCCCGTTCGGACCGAGCTGCGGCAGACCTGCGTTCGGCATCACCGACACCGGCAGCGTCGAGTGCCGCGACAGGTGCCGGAGGTGCTCGCTCATCTCGTCGGGCCCGGTGGCGCAGTTGAGGCCGATCATGTCGATGCCGAGCGGCTCGAGTGCCGTGAGCGCGGCGCCGATCTCACTGCCGAGGAGCATGGTTCCCGTGGTCTCGACGGTGACGTGCGTGATGATCGGCAGTCGCTTGCCGAGCTTCTCCATCGCGTTCTGGCTGCCGATGATCGCGGCCTTCACCTGGAGCAGGTCCTGGCAGGTCTCGACGAGGATCGCGTCGGCGCCGCCCTCGATCATGCCGAGCGCGGACTCGGTGTAGGCGTCCCGGAGCACCGCGAACGGCGCGTGACCGAGCGTGGGCAGCTTGGTGCCCGGTCCCATCGATCCGAGGACGAAGCGACCCATGCCGTCGCGGCCGGGCCCCATCTCGTCGGCGACCTCGCGCGCGATGCGGGTGCCGCGCTCGGAGAGATCGCGGATGCGGTGGGCGATGTCGTAGTCGGCGAGGTTCGGCAGGTTGCAGCCGAAGGTATTGGTTTCGACCGCGTCGGCGCCGGCTTCGAAGTACGCGCGGTGGATGTCGCGCAGCACGTCGGGGCGCGTCTCGTTCAGAATCTCGTTGCAGCCCTCGAGTCCGAGGAAGTCGTCGAGAGTCAGATCCGCGGCCTGCAGCATTGTGCCCATGGCGCCGTCGCCGATCACAACGCGCTGCTTCAGCGCATCGAGCAGGGCAGAGTGGAATGGTGCAGACATGCCGTCCAGAGTAGTGGGCGACTCGACGGCGCCTGGTCGTAGGCTGGACACGTGAGTTCCCCCGAGTTCCCCGAGGCCACCGAATCGGCTGCTGCCGATGCGGAAGTGCCGACTCTGCGCGACCCCGTACTGATCGCCGCCTTCGAAGGCTGGAACGACGCGGGCGACGCCGCGAGTGGCGCTGTCGAACATCTCGAGCTCACCTGGGACGCCGAACCGCTCGCCGAACTCGACTCCGAGGACTACTACGACTACCAGGTCAATCGGCCCATGATCCGGCAGGTCGACGGCGTCACCCGCGAGATCGTGTGGCCCACCACGCAGTTGTCGGTGTGTTCGCCTCCCGGCAGCGACCGCGACGTGCTGCTGCTGCGCGGCATCGAGCCGAACATGCGGTGGCGCAGTTACTGCAAGGAACTGCTCGAGTTCGTCGAGGAACTCGGCGTCCACACCGTCGTCATCCTCGGGGCCCTGCTGGCCGACACCCCGCACAGCCGTCCAGTCCCTGTCACCGGGACCGCGTACAGCACCGAGGCGGCCGAACGCTTCAACCTCGAGAAGTCGCGCTACGAGGGGCCGACGGGCATCGCGGGCGTCCTGCAGGATGCGTGCGTCAAGGCCGGGGTACCTGCGGTCTCGTTCTGGGCGGCGGTCCCCCACTACGTCTCGCAACCGCCCAACCCGAAGGCCACGGTGGCACTGCTGCAGCGGGTCGAGGACGTCCTCGACGTCGAGGTGCCGCTCGGCGATCTACCCAACCAGGCCGAGGACTGGGAGGAGTCGGTGTCGGAGATGACCCGCGACGACGAGGAGATCGCGGAGTACGTGCGCACCCTCGAGGAGCGCGGAGACGCCGAGGCCGACATCTCGGACGCGATCTCGAAGATCGACGGTGATGCGCTCGCCGCCGAGTTCGAGCGGTACCTGCGCCGCCGCGGACCCGGACGATTCGGAGCGTGAGCGGCGCAGACTCGCCGCGCCTCCGCACCCGCCTCCAACTCGCCGCGCTGTACGCCGGCGGGTTCCTGGGGCCGTTCGGCGGCGGCGTGGTCACCTCGATGCTGCCCGAGATCGGCGACGGACTGGGCGTCGACGCGTCCGCGGCCGCGACGTCGCTGACGGCCTATCTACTGCCGTTCGCGCTGGTCATGCTCGTGTCCGGGACGCTGGGCACGCGGTGGGGGCGGATGCGGACGGTGCGCACGGCGTACGGCGTCTACCTCGTCACCTCCCTCGCGTGCTTCGCAGCGCCGACACTCGAACTGTTCCTCGGCGCCCGGGTGCTCCAGGGCAGCGCGAACGCCTTCACCACTCCCCTGCTGCTGGCGACCCTCGCCGCAATGACGCCGCCGCAGAAGCTGGGCCGGGCGCTGGGCGCCTTCGGTGCACTGCAGGCGGCCGGCCAGACGAGCGCACCGCTCGTCGGTGGTCTGGCGGCCGAGGTGAACTGGCGTCTCGCGTTCCTCGCGATCGCTGTCGTCGCGGGTGTGCTGGGCGCGGTCGGCCTGCCCGACGCCGCCCGCAACATCCCCACGGACACCGGCGCCCGGTTGCGCGACGCCCTGAGTCCCGCCGTGCTCCGGGTCGGGGCCGTCGCGCTGCTCGGCTGGGGCGCCCTCGGCGGTCTCGGGTTCCTCCTGGCGTTCCGGGCCGAGGACGTCTTCGGCATGGACCCGGCCGCCCGCGGTCTGCTGCTCACCGGATTCGGTGTCGCCGGCATCCTCGCCGCCCGCCCGGTCGGCACGTTGATCGACAGGTTCGGCGCTCGGCGCACGGTCATGATCGGCGCGCTGACGGGCGCGGTGCTGGTGGCGGTCGTCGGCACGGTCGGCAGCGCCGCCGTCGCGGCCCTCGCCTGGTTCATTGCGGGTGTGGCCTCGCAGTTCGTACTGGTGGGCGTCAATGCCGCCGTCCTGGGCGGCGAGGGCGGCAACCGCGGCGGCGCCGTGTCGGTGGTGCAGTCGCTCCGGTTCTC
>Ga0131853_10023360_pt1 | contig 11170 bp, 10 predicted proteins | sample TergutLab28metaG_FD_92764 | JGI IMG/M metagenome (GOLD analysis project Ga0131853, IMG submission 92764) | Labiotermes labralis P1 segment gut microbial communities from Petit-Saut dam, French Guiana - Lab288 P1 (version 2) (version 2) | ecosystem: Host-associated > Arthropoda: Insects >...
CCTTTACGCAGTATCATTGTATCCAAGTCAATATAATTGTGGGCAGTGATAAACTGCTCAACAATCTTGAATTTTACTCTCTTTTCAAGCTCCCTGACCATAGCCTTTCGATTCAAGTCAGCATATTGCTGAATAATAGCCATATCGTGCAGGTAGTCATCAAATGATTCTCCTTCTAGATACGCTAATACACGATCTGCTCCTTTTCCTGTGCGATTCAAATTCTTGGCAGCAAGATTTTGATAGTATTCACATACCTGCTTGCCAAGATTTCGACTTCCTGAATGGATAACAAGATATAGTCGACCATCTTCGTCCTGACCCAGTTCAATAAAGTGATTTCCACCACCCAAAGTACCAATGGAGAGTGTTGCTCGATTTAAATCCATATGCTTGGCACAACGCAAAACTTTCAAATCAATTTCATCATTAAAATGATGTGGCGTAGAACGAATACTGAAGCCGGATGGAATATATTGATGAATAGCTTTGTCAAGCTGTCCAAGTTCCAATCGCTCATCTTTGAGTAATACGGTTTCCATACCGCAGCCAATATCTACGCCAACAAGATTCGGAACGATTTTATCAGTGATTGTCATAGTTGTACCGATAGTACAACCCATACCGGCGTGAGCATCAGGCATGATACGTATTTTGCTGCCAGTTATGAATTCCTGATTCAGTAAATGTTCAATCTGTGTGATGGTGCTCTGCTCAGCAGTATCAGTGAATAGTTTGGCAATATTATATTTTCCTTGTAGTTCAACCATCTTTTACTTCCCCTTTGTTCTACTTAATGATTATGTATGCATACTACACCCTAACGCTTTCAATATCTTATATAATACTACTTATAACCTAGTCATTAGTATAAAAGTGCCACTAGCAGTGGCACTTTTCATGGTAATTTGGTCACCAATGGTGTCCAAATTATTCTTCTTTTATATCAATATGTAAGTTAATGTCTGCTTCTGTTGGTAATTTATCAAGAATTTCTTTAGGTATAGTCTTTGCTATTTCAAATGAAGAAACACCAATTGGAACACTCGTACCTTTTAAAGCCCATTCTACTGACAATTTATCTTTGTTTCTGCAAAGTAACAATCCAATTGTAGGGTTATCTATATCCTTCTTCAGTGTTTCATCAATTGCAGTTACATAAAAGCTTAATTGTCCCATAAATTCAGGTTTAAATTCTTTGTTTTTTAACTCAACCGCTATATAACATCTTAAATCTAAATGATAGAACAATAAATCAATATAATAGTCGTTATTATCTGTTGAAACTTTATATTGACTTCCTAAAAAACTAAAACCTTTACCTAGTTCAAGCAAAATATTTTTTATTCTTTCAACCATTGCATTTTCAATGTCAGCTTCAACATAATCTTCTTTAATTCCTGCTAATTCAAAAATATAAGGGTCTTTTATAGTATCTCTTGCTAACTCGCTTTGTGGTGAGGGAAGTTTATTAGCAAAGTTAGTTAATTTTTCAGTAGAAGCTTGTCTTGCATATAAATCTGTATCAATCTGTGTTTCTAAAACTGTTTTTGCCCAGCCATTTTCATAACATTTTTCAGCATACCATTCTCTAATAATTGGGTCTTTGACTTTCTCTAGCAATAATGAATTGTGTGTCCATGGCAATTTTGCCACTGCTGGTGGCAAAATTGATAAATCTTTATATTCCTCATAGAAATTTCTCATTCTAGCTAAATTTCTTGAAGAAAAGCCATCAGTATTAGGAAATTCTAGCCTAAGAGAAGTAGAGAAGTTTTCAATGAATTTATTTCCGTAGCTTGAATTTTCGCTTATAATTTTTCCCAAACGAAGATATAGGTGGATAAGCTCATTATTAGCATTTTCTTGAATTTTATATCTTGTTGCCAATATATCATCTTTTACCTGTATTATTAAATCCCTAAAGGTTTTATCTAACATAAAGTTCATTCTCCCTTGATAATTAACTATATCTTATTATATGGTAAAAATAACATTTTCTCAAATTTATTTATCCAATCCTAATGAAGCTGACCCTTTAAATGCAAAAATACTTCCATTCGCCTGCTCAAGGCTAATGGAAGTATCTTAGTGTAAGTGGTTATAGAATTTTCGTCCTTTTTGTTATGCTACAACTGAACAATACACCCTACTTTTTCACACCTAAATTTTATTTCAAATAGATATTAGACAACATCACAGCACCCGATGGTGTTTGGTCAAAAATGATTGATATCTCGGCTATTGAAGAAAGGTCAACTTCATCAAAATACGTAAGTGGTATACGCAATTCTCCCAGGGGCATGTAACCAGTCCAGCCCGTTAGGACGTTATCCCATAATTCAAATTGAAATGCATATCCGGGATGATAGGCAAGAGCACTGCTTCCGACAGGAATAATCACACTCTGCTGAATGCCGGAGCTATCTGTCAAAGCCACAGTAAATGCCTGATTCCTCCCTTGTGGGTTCAATTCATTGTAAGAATCCACAGCCACATACAGAGACAATGCATTATAGTTGGAAAAATCATCGATTAAAGGCAGAAAGAATAGCATGCAGTCTATACTTGCCCACTGAAGAGCATACAATGGCAGCCGCATATCTTCTCTGCCAAAAACCGCAGGATGGTTAAAAGGTCCTGAGGATTCCAAAGGTGCGGTCTGTACATAAAAACTCAAACCTGCTGTACCACCTATTGTAGGTGTCACAAGTGGTCTTAGTGTAATATCATAATCGGCTTCTTCAGATGATTCAAAATGTACTGCACAAGTAATCATACCCGTGGCACGATTTATGACCTCCTCAGACGGCACCGGCAGAATCCTTTGACGTCCCGATATATAGGTTGAAGCTACAACTTCATATCCAAACATGGTCACAGGCTGAGGTTCCATCACACTAAAAGTTCCCCAAGGCTCACGCTTCCCATCTACCATAGCAAGAAAAGCAGCAGCATAGTGCATTATAAAATCTTCCTGCTGTTCCCTTGTCAGCCAGGTTTCTGGATACATTTGAGCAACTGAGCCGCCGCCACCTGTCCTGTCATCAACAGTAAACATACGATTAAAAAAGTTATGATTAGCACCTCTAAGATATACAAGGGACACAATGGACTGGTTAAGCCCTTCCATCATGATTTCATCAAAAATCAACTGCCCATCCTGTGGGACATCCCCATCAAATTCAGGAAGAATAATCCCGGTAGGTATATCAGGATAATGTCCATCTTGAGGAATAACCGTTGTACCAATACGAATCATAGAGCGAATTCTTCCAAGTCCCAATTCCTCATCTCGGCGAGCTAAATCTTCAGTCACTTCCCCGCCTCTGGAGTGACCTATAAGGTGAATTTGATTAAGGTCAATCATATTGGCTAAATCCACACCATGACCCACATCTTGCCCTGCATTGGCTTGTTCAAGAAAATCAAGATGATAATCAAACAATGCAAGAGCCCACTCATTATGAACAGCGGGTTCACCCATTTCAAAGGAATAGTTGACAAGAACATTGAAACTGATAACAACATATCCTTCTGCTGCCAACTGCCTGACCAGATAATCAAAGCCCGAATACATTCTTTCACGCACACTCTGAACCGGAGTATTACCATGAAAGATAACTACTAATGGATGAGGTCCCTCCATATTTGGTACGGCGATAATGCCGTCAAGAGGGGCTGGCACCGGTCTGCCAATGAGATTCCTTAAATCTCCTTCGCCAAGCTGAAACTCATGAACCTCAATATTACTGGCATCCGCCAATACAAAATCCATATTATTTATTGATAGAGTATTATCTAATGAAACATCAATATCTTGATTATCACAACCAAGAGGCAGGAAAGCCATCATGATTACGAGTGCAATAACAAGGAGTTTTAGCTTAAACATCATTTTATTCTCCTTTCATTAATACGCATCTTCTAGTACATATCTCCCGAAGCATGAGTATCAATATAAACATGTCCGCCTATCCAAGCAGCATTGCCTGCACCAAAAACATCCCTGAAAAATGAGATAGGTACATAAATAACACCATAGATTTTCACTACAGGTTGGGTAAGAGTAATAGTTTCACCATTTACCACAAAATTCTCTGAACCTACTGCGAAAGAAATACTACCTTTTAACCCTTCCATGGTAATCTCATTGATTTCATTATCTATAGTAACTTCTGCATCAAGAGCTTCCGCTACCGGTAATAATGGTACATGGGTTGGGAAATCACTATCGCCTATGATAATTGAATCCGCTGCAACACCTTTACCATTTACAATGATAGGATACTGTGACCAATCAATCTCATTATTTCCTTGACCATTCCCTTCAGTTTCCTGCTCTTCATTTACAGGTGGAACATCATTTGTATTGCCACATCCACTTACTCCAATCATTGCAAATCCAAACATTGCTGCAACTAACATGAAAGCTAGTATTTTCTTAAATTTCTTCATAATTACACCTCACATATTTTTGTGTGTTTTAATTCCATATTAAATGACGTAATACCTCCCAAATTTGTTCCCTGAAGAAAAAATTGCTAATATCATCAATTTACCCATCAAATGGCAGCTAAATCCATGGTAATATATGTTTTGTAATTGCCCTTGAAATTTACATCATTTTGAAGTAAGCATTGAAAAATATTTACCGAAGTATAAAAAAACGTGTATAATATAAAATATTGTCGTAATTTCTGAATGTACTACAAGGAGTGTTACTATCATGGAAACAGAAAACACTAAACCAAAAACAAGTTTCTTAAAAACATTTCTAATAACAGCAGCTTCTCTTTTGGCAGTAGTTGCCATTGGAGCAATGCTTTTTCTTGGGACCATCCAACCACCTGAAATTCCGCCACTGGATGATGAAGACAGGCTGGTTGCACCTGAAAGGTTTACAGATGAGGACAGGAAAGAGCTGTTTTATACTTTTTTGCTTTTAGGTCTAAATGAAAGTATTAATGCTAACACTATCATGGTCATTTCTTATGACGGCATTAGCGGTGAGCTTAATTTAATAAGCATCCCTCGTGACAGCCTTGTTGATGCCACACGCAGGGTTAGAAAAATAAACTCCGGCTTTCCTTTCGGCATGAATCGCTATGGTGGTGTTGAAGGCGGTGTAGCACACATGCAAAGAGAAGTTATGAGTGTCATCGGTTTCATTCCCGACTTTTATATTGTCGTTGATTTTGATGCTTTTGAAAGAATAATTGACGTAGTTGGCCCACTTGAAATTTATGCTCCATTCCATATGAGATACGATGACCCATTCCAAAATTTACACATCGACATCCCGCCGGGTTTGCATCTTATGGATGGCGAAACTGCTTTGCATTTTGCACGTTATAGGCGAAGCAACAGAGGATACCGTGATATAACAGATTACCAACGAATAGAGAACCAACAAATAGTTATGAATGCGGTTATTAGCAATATGTTAACACCTGCTAATATTTTAAATATACCGGAATTCATTGATATATTTACTGAAAGTGTGCATACAAATTTAACCCCGGGAAATCTCCTGTGGTTTGCAGCACAATTTAACGAATTAAGGACTTCAGATGGAATCTCTACCTATACAGCTCCCACCACCGGAACCAGCGGCTCACCAATGTGGTATGAGCTATTGGATGGACCGGGCATTATTGAGCTTGTAAACCGCACAGTTAACCCTTATGACAGGGATATAGAATTGACAGATTTAAATATAATTAGTCGCTAATCATCTGCTCTTACGCAGTTTAAACCATTGCCCTTAATACAATATTAATAAACGCAAAAAGCTCAGTATTACTGAGCTTTTTGGATTCTCAAGGGACTGGGATTTCTGTTTATTAAAAAATTTACACATTATTTCTTGACCGTATCGGTTAATAATGTTATGCTCTCATTAACCGATACGGTCAAGGAAAGATTCATCTGATCAAGAATAAGCATTGATTAAGCATATCCCTTTTTTAGAGTGTGGAAAAGAACTTGCATAAACTAAGGAGGTATCATTATGGATATCACAAACTTTGAAAAACTACCTGATGAAAAACGCCTAGCTATTTTGAATGCAGGAATACTGTGTTTTGGGCAAAGCGGATACCAAAAAACTGCTATTTCAGAAATAGCTGCAGAAGCCAGTGTTTCCAAAGCTGCAATCTTCCATTACTTTGGAACAAAGAAAGATTTGTATTTATACTTGTACAATTATGCTCATAAAGAATTGCTTGAAAGATTAAGCAAAGGTACAAAAGACTATTTTGAATCTCTGACTGTGTACATACAGGCAAGGGTGCAACTTATTAAGAAACATCCTGGAATGGAAGATTTCCTACGTTTACAAAATCAAAAAAACGACTTTTATGCTCCTGATGAACTCGTTAGTATGGAAAAACAACATTGCGAGCAAGGTATTGCAATGCTTTTTAATCAAGTTGATTGGAACCGATTTCAAGAAGGATATGATAAGGATACAGTTATAAACTTAACCGCTTGGGTTGGTGAAGGCTGCTTGAAGCATTTTACCGAAACCATGTCCCTTGATGAAGCCTACTTGGAAGTGGAACGTTATTTTACTATTTTAAAAAAGGCACTATATAAGCCCGAATATCTGTAAAAAATAAAAATGTAACAAGGAGGTTGCTATGAAATACCGTGAAGATAAAGCAGGGAATAAACTCTCCGTATTGGGACTTGGCTGTATGCGATTCTCCCGTAATAAACAGGAAACTGAGCGTATGATTTTAGCCGCCATTGAAGGTGGCGTAAACTTCTTTGATACAGCCTACATTTACTCAAACAGCGAGAATACATTGGGAGAAATTCTTGCAAAGCATAATAAGCGGAAAGACATTTACCTCTCTACCAAGCTGCCTTTAATCATGTGCAAAAGTGCTGATGATTTTGATAAGTTTTTTAACGAACAACTTAAGAGACTTCAGACTGATTATATAGATTACTATTTTATGCATAGCATTTCGGATTTCGCACAGTGGGAAACTTTTCAAAAGATGGGCATTGAAGAATGGATAGAAGAGAAAAAGAAAACCGGGCAAATACGCCAAATAGGGTTTTCGTTTCATGGAACTTGTGATGAATTTCTGAAAGTTCTTGACTCCTACCCTTGGGAGTTTTGTCTGATACAGTACAACTATTATGATGAAAATTATCAAGCCGGAAAAAAGGGCTTGCAAGCTGCTGCAGAAAAAGGTATTCCGGTTATGATTATGGAGCCTTTACTTGGTGGCAAACTTGCCACAGGTCTACCAAAAGATGCTGTAGAAATGTTTGCAAAAACTGACCCGACACTCACACCCGCCGATTGGGCTCTTTGGTGGTTGTGGAATCAGAAGGAAGTAACAATTGTACTAAGTGGTATGAATACCTTGCAACAAATGGAAAACAACCTTCGCTCAGTCGATAATTTCCGACCTTTGATAGATAAAGAGTTGGCTGTGTATGACAGTGTGATCGAGCTGTTTAGAAAATCATACAAAATCCCTTGCACAAGCTGTAATTATTGCTTGCCCTGTCCAAAAGGAATAAATATACCAGCCTGTTTTTCCGCATACAATACAAGCTATATGCAGGGCTTTTCTACAGGAATGACCCTTTATATTACAACTACCGCAGTACTTAAGAAAAATCCCAATAGTCCACGGCTCTGTAATGAATGCGGTAAATGTGAGCAGGTATGTCCGCAATATATACCAATTCGCAAATCCTTAAAAAAAGTGACAGGTCGTTTTGAATCTTTACCATTAAGAATAGGAATGTCAATTCTTAAACATATAATGACAAGATAAATTAATACAATAACATGATTTTATGAAACAAGCATAACAAACAGCATACGGAGGTACATGATTATGATGTGGTTATTTTTGATAGGTTTTATAGCACTAAATATCTATTTGCCATGGAGATTAGGTGATCTTTTTGCTTTAGAAAATGTGGTATGGCTGTATGCCCTATTTGCTGTTGGAACTATTTCCGGCTTCATTACAATGTCTCTTAAAACTCGCTTCAATAACATCCTGATAAGTATATACCACAACTTGGCTGTATTATGGCTTGGAATATTTTTATTTCTAAGCTTGTCCATATTAGTTTTTGAAGTTGTAAATCTAATATACAGGTTACCACCTGCAGAAGCCGGATTGGCTATTATTATTTTCGTGGCTGCCTTGTCAATATATGCCTTATTGAAAGCCCTTTCGTTCAAAGTAGCAAATGTTACTATACCCATAAAGAACCTTAAAAGTGAAGTGAAAATAGTACAGCTTTCAGATATTCATTTGGGTGTTACCAGAAATAAAAATTATTTGACCAAGATAGTTAAAAAAGTAAATGAGCTTAATCCTGATTTTGTCGTAATTACCGGTGATATAGTCGATAGTAAAGCAGCCTTAGCAAAAGAGATGTTTACACCTTTTAAAGATATACAGTCCCCTGTCTATTGTGTTTATGGCAACCATGATGCATATGTTGGGCTTGATGAAACAATTAAAAAACTGGAAGAAAATAATGTAAAAGTAATGCAAAACGAAGTTTTGATGGTTAATGATATAAAGCTTGTTGGACTTAACTATATGAAAGCCGATGACAGCGTATACGATCCTCATCAAATAACAAATGAAACTATAAAAGATACTCTTCCCACTTTGGATTTAAGTGGTGATAATCCTAAAGTAGTCTTGCATCATGGACCATGGGGCATTGAATATATGAATGAAAATGGAATAGATTTAGTATTGGCAGGCCATACCCACGGAGGACAGCTATTCCCATTCAATCTTATGAGTAATACATTCTTTCCCTATAACAAAGGTTTAGCTGAGTTTAAAGGAACTCAGATGTATGTTTCTCAAGGTGTAGCCACCTATGGACCAGTGATGCGTCTTGGAACAGATAATGAAATCAATTGTATAACTTTAGTTCCTCAAAATTGATGAAACCTGGCACTCAGCAAGGGATTTAAACCCCTCTGAGTGTTAATTTTTTTATATAAACCAACTCTATTTATAACTTTCCTCTCTCACTATCTAAGTGTTTTGAATAAAACTTTCGTATAATAGAGTATAAGCGCTTAAATAAAAATCAGGAGGTGATTTTGTTGAGTGATGAGGAGCTGATTCAAAAACTCCTTGATGGAGACCATGATGCTTTTTCATACATGATTGATACTTACAGTAAACTTCTTTGGGTAATAGCTGGTGGTATTCTAGGCAACATAGGAACAAGTCAAGACATAGAAGAATGTATCAGCGATGTCTACGCCCAAGTTTGGAATAATCCCAAAGCCTTTAATCAGCAAAAAGGTTCGCTAAAAACATTCCTGGCTGTTATTGCAAAAAGTAAGGCTCTTGACACATACAGGAAATTATCCAAGACAAAGATTGTCGAACTCAGCGAAGCAATTCGCTCAACAAATGACGATTTGCTTGACTATATTGTAGATAAGGAAATGTGCCAAGAACTTTATGCAGCCATTGAATCCTTAATCGAACCAAACAAAGAGATTGTTATACGCCGATATTTCTTTGAAGAAAAACCCACAAGCATTGCCAAAAGCATTTCTATGCCTGTGAAAGAAGTTGAAAATAGGCTATATCAAAGCAAATTAAAGCTACGAAAAATATTAGAAGGAACAGGAGGTTTTGAGTTATGTCCAAAAAAAGCTTAATTTCAGAACTGTCAAATGAGCAGCTTGATGAATTATTAACTTATACCCCTGCTTTTTCCAACGAGAATCTTGCCAATATTAAAACACGTTCTTTAGAAAAAATAAACCATAAGGAGAAACCTGTTATGCAAAAAAATACTATTAAATTTTCTTTCAGCACAGTTGCTGCCGTTGCCTTGGTATTTATGCTTCTCACCACCACTGCATTTGCAGCATGGCATTTCCTGGGTCCCAGCGATGTTGCTGATAAAATGGGGAACTCTGCCCTGAGTGCGGCTTTTGAAAGTGAGAGTGCTGTTAATATCAATGAAGCCATTGAAGCCGATGACTACATCTTTACATTGCTTGCCATTGTATCAGGAAGTGATATTACAGATCATCCGATTTACAATAGCAATGGAGATATACTCAGCGATCGCACTTATGCTGTATTAGCTATCCAAAAAGCAGATGGCAGTCCCATGCCATCCCCTATGGATGATGAATATGAGCCATTCATGATTTCTCCTTTCATCAAAGGACAAAAACTGTGGCAAGTTAATGCATTCACCCTTTACGGTGGTTATTCCGCAATTGTGGTTGACGGCATTTTATACATCATGTTCGACTGTAGTGACATAACTATGTTTGCCGACAGAGGCGTGTATTTAGGAGTAAATAAAGGATTATCAATGAGCAACCTCTTGGATGCCTTCGTTCTTAATGAGCAAACAGGGGAAATTACAGCCAATCCGTATTTTGACGGTCCAAATGTTATTTTTGAACTACCCTTTGATAAAAATCTTGCAGACCCAGAAAAAGCAGAACAGTTTTTGAACAACCTTTTTTAATGATGTAAATAGTGCAACCCAAATAATAGGAAGAAAACTTGAGGATACGCACTCAGAGAAAACCTTGATTTTATCAGTTGTTTAGGGATTATACAAAAAACGGACACTCATTTTTTAGAGATGTCCGTTTTGTTCTGTTTAGGATGTAGTTTTATGCCTGCTGCATCTCAAAATCTGTTGCCATTTTGTGGATTTCTTCAATGCTTTTACCTTCCCACAGTTTCTTTTGCCACTCGGTATAGTCAAAGGTATCACGCTTGACCATACTGATAAAGCGTTCAGCATCCACAGAGCCAAGAGTGTCAAGCAGAGCATTCATAGCATCTACACGTAATACATTATCTGTTCTCATTATAATTCCTCCGTTTCTCTGATAAAATCTATAGGGTTTACAATCTTGATGTTTGGGGCTGTCTTATTCAGCAAACCTTTATCCGTTGTTATAAAATATTCGCAGCCATGACTGACGGCACAGGCGATATGCAGAGCATCTTTTGGTTTTATACCAAGTTTTGTTATCTCTTGACCTGCCCTTAGTATTTCATCGGATGACGAGCAATATTCTTTAGCCAAGTCTTTCCATATTCCGATAGTCTTTTGCTTTTCTTCATAAGGGCTGGCATTGTTTTCAAAATCGTGCATATATGACCATACC
>Ga0131853_10023362_pt1 | contig 11168 bp, 8 predicted proteins | sample TergutLab28metaG_FD_92764 | JGI IMG/M metagenome (GOLD analysis project Ga0131853, IMG submission 92764) | Labiotermes labralis P1 segment gut microbial communities from Petit-Saut dam, French Guiana - Lab288 P1 (version 2) (version 2) | ecosystem: Host-associated > Arthropoda: Insects >...
ACATGGTATATACTCTCCGTTTTTTTCTCTTCAAAATGCAGTTTGTTTCATAATTCTAACTTATTTGGTTCCTGTATTATTCACATTTTATATACAGGGTGTGCTAAAATTAAAAAAATAATTACGGCGCCAAAAGGTTAAATGCCTTACCGAAAATAAAATCAACGTGGCGGTTGTGTAAAATTGCAAATTTTGAACGAAATGAAATACAAGCTAATGCAAGAATCCGAAAATTTTTATTTTTATGTACAACTGAGAACTCTTTTAATTTGACTACTGTTATAAGAATGTAATTTAACATGTCTGCCACGCGAAATCTGAAGACGATTATCGATTTATTGACAGTGATTAGTGCGCCATTTGGGAAACGGTGTGTGGAAATAGACAGGAAATTTTCCTGTAATTTGTGTTTGCTTGTGACAAAGCAGAATCGTTGCAGCAGTACCAAATTTTGAATTTATATGTAACAATTTTAAGGCGATCGGAACTTCTTCCAATCAAAGTTATGCACAGAAATTGATCACTAATATGTGTCTATATAGGGCCTGTGTATAATTTACATTTCCTGTCCGTCAACCCATCCGGAAATTTCTATATTTCAGAGAATTTTAAATAAGGAACAATTTGTATTGGAAACACAGAACCATAAGGATTATTCTTATGAAATGATCAAATAGATGCACTAATTTCTCAAATTTATTTTTGGAATAAAACTCTACATATTTCGGACGTTTCCTCCGTCCATCATCAGGAGTTCCTTCCTGATCCTGCTCGCAAGCTGTCTGTAAACCTGTATGACATATACCATTGCTGTATTTACAGTGAAAAACTCCTGATGATGGACAGAGGAACTGTGTATAGTTTTATTCCAAAAATAAATTTGAGAAATTTGTGCATTTGGTTGGTTTTATTATAAGAATTTATCACGATGCACGGTCACCTGAACCTCAAATTCCGTAAGAACTGATAACGTCACATTTTAACGCACTGAAAACCGACCTCTTGAGTAATTAAGGGTCGTACGAAACGGAGAAAACATAAACTAGAGCACCTATTATTTCTATGTCGATACCTTCCATTTTGATTAATTATTGTTTTATATTATTATACCAACAAACGCACATGTCAAGTACTTTAAAATTAACCCTTTGACGCCTAATAGCAACTATAGTGGTCGTACCGCACCGCTAACCTCTCAGGTTGCATTTTATATATTTAATTCAACAAATATAGGTACTGAATATTTTAAACATGGTATATACTCTCCGATTTTTCTCTTCAAAATGCAGTGTGTTTCATAATTCTAACGTATTTGGTTCCTGTATTATTAACATTTTATATAAAGGATGTGCTAAAATTAAAAAATAATTCCGGCGCCAAAAGGTTAATGTATACCCACTACCGGCTTCAGTTTTTCGCCTGACCAACCCACCACACACACACACACACACACACCTAACCAGGGTAAGTCCATCAAATTAATCAATATAATTTACCATATTACTTATAATGTCGACCACGGTAGCGCAGTGGTTAAGGTGCTGTGCTACAAATCTGAAGGTCGCTGGTTCGATCCCAGCTGATGTCACTGGAATTTTTCATTGACATAAAATCCTTCCGATCGCACTATGGCCCTAGGGTCGACTCAACCTCTAACAGAATGAGTACCAGGAGCATATCCTGGGGGTAAAGCCTGCCGGTGCGTAAGGCTGACAACCTTACCACCATCCTGTGCCGTTGTCATGACATCTGTGAACCTTAACTTCCTGGAACCCTCTGGGCCACTCCAGGCCTGTAATGGAACTTTTAAAGTCACATTTCTTATTAGACATGATATTGTTCATTGCAGACTTGAATTACATATGCGGCCACATTTTACCAACAACTAGATTTTACCATATCGACACACTGCTGTATTATATTTTCTCATTCAATAATTCATAACTTTAGCTGACACAACTTGTAAGTTCCCTGAAGATGGTTTAAGAACACCGAAACATGTCGTAACTATTTTAATATTAATTATGTACTACTTACTTGTGTATTTGTTGGTATAATAATGAGCATTAAGTAACCTAGGGCTTTTACTAGGACATGATAAATTCCGCTCTTTAAAGCCTGTTGCTCTGGGGAGCCAATACTCATGAGGGTGCGGGTAAACCCCACCCATGAAAGGGCCTTTCGCTAGGCGACAACTTTGAAATGGTGTCTGTCTTTTTTAAGGTACGAGGTAACTCCGTTTCGACGGAAATCTGAACTATTTGTATGAGTGGAAGACCCACTTGAGAACAAGGTGTCTGTCTTGGAACAACTGAAGCTCCATTGTAGCACCGTTGCTAGACAGTATTTTCTGCGCAGGCGCACCGGTTCTTGTTTTAATTAGTCCATCTTCTGTCACGATGCAAATCAATGGGTTTGCAACACGGGAGGCTAATTTTTGTTTTTCGTGTTAGATTTTTCAGTGGGCGTTAGAGTGAAAGATGTAATAGAAAGCGCACACATTCTCATAAACGGCTGGAGACATTTGATGTGTAAGAAAGCCAGTGTTATCAGGCAATGTGGACATAATACCTTCTCAGATGTTCTCTTGGCAAGCCTTAATTTATAGACCAGATGGTAAACGTGACCCTGGCCGCCCACAAGCAAGGTACAAAGACCAAACAATCACAGAACGGGTCTCGGGGAGAAGTAAAAGAAGTGGAAGAAACAGTTGGAAAGACGAAGGTTGATGAAGATTGGATTTAGTAAAAGAAAGAGTAGTTGGATGCGTAGAAGTGGAGAGGGACTATATAAACGATGAGAAAAAGACAGAGTCAGAAAAGAAGTTTGATAAAAATGGAGACATGGATTATGAGTAGATGAAGGATATACAGGGATGTAGAATGCATGAAGATAGAAGAGCAGGAGAATGATGTGATGTGATAAAGACTGGAATAATGGCAGGCTTGAAACTCGTGAATTGAGCGAAAGAAATGAGGTTTGGTAAAACATGTGGAGGATCGGGAAAAGAAACGATACAGTTCAATTGGTTATTTGGTTATTTTTACAAGGTTTTTTTTTTCCTAATCTTTTTCTGGAATGTGTTGCTATGTAGTGTGACAAACACACAAACATTTCGAGGGAACGCGCCGTCTGCGTTTTCAGTTTGGAAGATTAGATTATAAGATCTTTCATCCATCCGTAAGTCCGTCCGAATGGAAAAATGCGACTCTGCCTTTACGGGCAGCCCTACTTACATTTTGTGATCTGTTTTGTAATAGAACAGAGGGTTCTCTGCGAGGTACTTAAGCAGATCTATGAAACAGGTGAAGATTTAGACATCTCACCTTTTACGAGAAAAGTAAATGATATAAGAATTCTCTTCCTGTGCGAGATAAGTACAAAGCAAATGGTATCTCCTCTTTTAGGAGAAAAGTTAAAAAAAGTAAGAAATCGGCGCCTAAGAAATAAGTACCAAAAATGAAGGTGCAATCAGAGAGGCCAAAGAAACACTTTACCAAAGATAACTTTTCATCCAACGCGAAATAGAAAGTAATGATTGTGTTTACATTCATGAATAGGGACAGTGGGCATGAAAGGGTCTGTATCAGAACGAAGCCGCCATAAATGTCATGCCATTCGGATATTTCCTAACTTCTTACAGCTTCATGTGTCACTCTTTCTTTGTCCAAAATGTGTCTGTTACTGAAATCTGTGGCCGGAGACCAGTTAGCTGCCAGGCTGTTCAGTCAGATACCGGGATAGGACTTTGGATTTTACCTTGGAATGCATCCCGTGTTATCTGCCCCAGTTCTGTATTAATTAATCCTTATGCTCTTCAAAGTGCAGGGTGTTCAGTTTTGAATTGTAATCGTAAGACCCTTGGTCAAATTTCAGTCTACGTTGCCTTCTAATTTTCAAGAACTTTTCTGTTTGCAGTTTGTATATTTCCCCGGCAAATAAGCCTACAATTATCTATTTACTTTTATGGCTATATACGTAGGTTAGTCGGAAAGTAAATACCGTCTGCGCATATCTCTCGCGCACCCTCCAGACTGTCTCTTTGCGCATGTGCAGTGACTTCCTCCATCAACTGAGAAGCCACAGACGCCATTTCGTGAAATTCGTGTTATGTTTATGTTTGTTCCTGTGCGCTAAACATGTTTAAGACAATTGAAAGGGTAACCGACTGTGAAATACGGTCTGCAATTCGTTTTTTGAAAGCTAGAAATGTGTTTCCAAGTGAAATTCATCACCAGATCTGTCAAGTGTATGGTGACAATGCGATGAGTGATGACATGGTTAGGAAATGGGTTCGGATGTTCAATGAAGGACGAGGGAACGAGCACGATGAGGCACGAAGTGGGCGTCCATCTTTGGTGTATAATGATTTGGTGCGTAAAGTCAACGAAACAGTGCGTGACGACAGACGTTTCACAATTTCTGATCTGTCCCTGCACTTTCTTTAGATTTCAAGGACTCTACTCTGTAGAATTGTCGTTAGTGGCTAACATCGCAGGCGGCCGCATTCTATGAGGAGGGTACACAAAAACTTGTGCCCCGCTACGATAAGTGCCTCAATAATGGCGGCGAATATGTGGAAAATAGTTTGAAGAATGTAGAATCTGATAACAATAAAATTTTATACGAAATCTTACTCGAATTTTTTTTACAGCGAAACGGTACTTACTGTCTGAATGAGCCTCGTATTTGCGTTGATGTGTGGTAATTCAAACTTGCCACCATTCTGGACCATTGTTACGTAATCTGGGAAACTTAATTTCCTGGAACGCTCTGGGCACCACGGACCTGTAGTGGGACTGGTGTGGTAATTCACTTACTTGCGTGCTAGTTCAGATGTAACCGTCTTTTGGAAAGACTTGCATTAATCATGGAGCTCACATGACCGCGTCTTCTTACAGCGAACATGTCAGGTAATATAAACAATGTTTGCTAATGTTTTTTATTTGATTTTAATCCATGTACCGTGCATATTTTATTATTTTTTACAATAACCAAAAAATGCACAAATATTCCACAAATTATGTCACTCCTATATGTTTCGACACTATGGTGTCATCCCCAGACAGTTTGAAATCAATACTTTGCCAAATTACACAAGTATTCCAAATGCAACTGTTGGTAATACAATTTATAGTTCAGATGTTTCACATAGGATTTATGCATAAAGCATTGTTTACAAGCTCCCTGAGGATAACACGAACGGTTCGAAAAATAGAGGAGTGAGATAATTTGTGAGATAATTGTGCATTTGTTGGTCATAATACAAAATAAATATTTGCTACATTTCTTTAAGAGAAGATATACACTGGACGTGAAGGGCGTTATGTTCAAACAGCCCAACAATTGAGCACTGTTTGATTGTTGATAATTTGACAATATATATTATAGTAGTTCCTCTGCTGTGGCATTGCGCACCGTGGTGATTTGTAAGACAAGGCACTTAAAATATTCAAAAGCTGTTTTTACGATATGAATGTCACGTGGAACTGTGATGCATTTACATTCTTTTAAAACCACGTGCATTTAAGCATTTAAAGACGAAACTTATCTGTGTTATATAAGGAATAGTCCGTACCGCGCTGTAAACACTTTCCACCATGGTTCTAAAACCCAATCAGTTAATAATGTATAGAGCAAAAGTCGCTGCCTGTTCTGAGAACGGTACAAAACATTCAACGCAAAGCGAACACCATGTAGAATTTTTGAATGGTAAATCTGGTAGGGTCTGGTGGTACGTCCTGGGGAGACCTAGGCGTAGATGGGTGGATAATATTAGGATGGATCTCCAGCAGGTCGGATGTGGGTATATGGACTGGATTGGGCTTGCCCAGGATAGAAACAAGTGGCGGACGCTTGTGAGTGCGGTAATGAACTTTCGGGTTCCGTGAAATGTGGGGAATTTCTTGACTAGCTGCAAACTAGTTAGCTGCTCAAGAATGACTCTGCACCATGGAGTAAGTAAGAGTAAATCTGGTGGTACGTAAAGAAACCGCTAGGCTTTAAAAGGTTAAATGGTAAGCGTTAACTTAACATTAACGAATAATCGTCGAGGTGACCATAATGAAGTTTAAACATGGCGCATCGCGAGTGAAGGCCGAATTTCCGCAACACGTTGTCGAACAGTTCCTGGAAAACATTAGACGTGTTGATACGTTGACATTTGAGAGGGCGCTCCATAAAGACGCCAATGACGAGCGCCGAAACGCTTCAGAATATTAGGCAAAAGGCGCGACTTGGTTTATGGAAGATATTGCAGGCAAATGACTTAAGAACATATTGCACGGTACGATCAATATTAAAAAAAATTGTATATTTCGTTTCTTGGAAGATTCCTGGTTTTGAAGTTGGGAATTTGGCGGGTTTATACTGTCGTTTTGGCCGTACATTGGTGATTGTCGGTTACTATATTTTCAAGATTACCGGATATTTGTTTTCAAAACAAAATTGTTGAAATACTCGAGAAATTTTGATTTCACGTCATATTTTGTCAAACACACACACAGCAGTACTGTGCAGTATTACGAAGAAATTAACCTGTGTGTTTCACTGTGGCAATATTTCGCCCGGGAAATCACGCTTAAACATTCGCGGTGAAAACTGACAATCTTACACCGACACCTAACCTACCGGTAACTTTACGAACCACACAGTTTGACATTCAAAAATTCTACATCATGATCACACGGAATTTGTATGTTGTTTATGGATCTCGGAACAAACAGAAAATTTTGCCGTATGCAATATTAAAAGATTGATTTTTTATAACCGAAGTGGAGAGTGTTTACTGTGCGGTACGCACAGAGTCCTTATATGACACAGATACGTTTCGTCTTTGAAAGGTTAATGCCGGTGTGAAATATGGCCCCGAACGGTTGGTACCCATGTGAGGCATCACAACAACGTTGGGGGCTAATCTGATCTCAGTCGGTGCCGAAGTTGGCAACATTGCTAGTGGTTTACCATCCCCGTTCTTTGCCAAATTTAATCTTTCGTGTAACCGTGTTATTCAGAGACATGGGTGTTTTCTTGTAAGTAAATGCACCTGTCCACCCCTCATATATTTAATTATGAATTTAACAGTTATGAATTGTAAGAGAAACGATTACAGCAGTTCTTGTTGATTGTCCAATCTTCAGAGGTATTTTGGTTGGGTCCTTGAGGAATGATGAATTGTGAATGTTCCTGCCTGTCTATATTTCGTACGGTCCCTCCATTTCTCTTTCTGTATTTTCCCGTTCTATGAAATTGCTTCTATTGCATGGAACGGGGGAAGGTCAAAGATCTTGTGGCTCCATGAACAATAAAAGATGGCCTGTAGTTGACCGAAAAAAGATAATGGAAAGAACAAATATAAATGGCATAAAGAATGCTTTTTATGGAAATCTGGTTCTCAGAATTAATTCGCGTGTGCGTTATTACCCCCTCTTTTTCTACTGTTCCATCTTATTAGAACGTTTCTACTTCTGTGCCCCTGGCCTTCATCTGTTACTTTTGACTTCCGTTTCCGGTGGATAGATTTCGTTGCCTGAGAGAATTTAGATGCACGACTCCTCATATGATGCAGCATTTAGACGTTGAAACTTTTAGTGCAGCGAAATGGCCAGAAGTGCGGACTTTACCGCCAGATTTGGATTTCTGGAATTAGAAGCTGTGATAGCTCCCTCGCCTAACACCCAGACTGGTCCAGAGGCTTGCCCTCCGTTGTCTTAAACGGGAGCAGAAGGCTGTTTTCCCACAGTAGGAATCTGGTAGACTCCAGTTGAAATGGAATGGCGCACGGTGAAATGGGGAAACTGGCGAATGGAGTGGGTAGCCAGTACACATCACACTACCTCGGAACATGGTGTATCCAGCATTACTACCCTAGGAATTGTGTCATCCCCGTTGTGCGTGTGTGAAACTGAGAAAATTGTATGTAGTCAAACACAACTGTGTCACATGACGTGTATTTAATGACTATATAATTGTTTTTGCTATTAAGGCCCTTATGTAGAGATCTCTACACCACGTGCGCGCGCATGCTTATAGTAAAATCTTAAGTTCCACTAAGACAACCTGAAGATGGTCAGTACAGGCCGAAACATGTAGTTGTTCATTATATAGTCATTAAATACACCTCATGTGACACAGTTGTGTTTGACTACATACAATTTTCCAAACATTACTACCGCTGATGCGCACACCTCGACTGCCAGCAGTCGACTGAACTGACGCCCCCGCCGATTTAGACTCCTCCCTTTCGCCGAAAGACGAAATCTGGTTTGCGCGTGTGCCGTCACATTTAAAACGCACTCAAACACTTTATCTAGTGCCAACGTTAAAACGCGTGGAGCCTGTATCCACACCCCAGATCTATTTATCACACGGTGTTTAAAAAACTAATCACTTTCCATTTGGTATATTAAATTAATTAATTATTAAACTTTCATTGTCCACACCATTCGTAGTTATAGCTCAACTCATTCTTAACCTGCACACTAGATGGACGTACAGTGGTTATCTTCACTCCCCGGCTGCTTTACCCCCGAGAAAGGACCTGGTTACCCCTAGATTAGGAAGATAAACGGGCCTCAGATCCTGTCTGGACGTTTTGGAGAAGAAGGAAATAAATAAATACATAAATAAATATATAAATAAATGTTCAATTCTGTTCAGCCGACAGCTTCTTGACAAGTCAGTTGTTTCTCAGTTTGCCAATTATTTTCTGCTTTTTGTGAACCCTCAGGTTTCTTTACAATACCTTGAAATCGAACCACTCCAAGCCACCTCGCACCCGCATATGGCCTTTCCCCAAGATTCAGTTTAATATTATCCTCCCATCTACATTTAGATCGCCTACGGCACCCCTACCGTTTGCTCAACGAGTTCTACGCAGTTCTTCATTTTCCTCGTAAGTGCTACATTTCCCAGCAATTCTCTGCTGTTTTGCCTCACCAGTACTGGGCTCTTATGAAGCCCATCCAAAAGTAATTTTTAAACTGCAAGCGACGTGTAAAAACTTCCATATTACGTCAATAAGTAAATGTTTCGGGATGAATTATTGTGTCTATACTCACAGTTCATTGTCACCAAACTGTGAAAGGAGTATATTTATTTGAAATAATACTTCATCACTTGATATGTCTGTCGCGTCTGGCAATATTAGAGGAAGTCACTTCTTGTGCAGTTTTTTTGCCACTTCTAGCTGTGAGATTCTCATTCCCGCACTTTCTTCCTTTCTTTCTTTTTCATTTTTTATCTTCTTAATATGATAGAATGGGTTGGACTGGGGAATAGAAGAATTTTTAATGGCCCATTCTTTCTTTCACGCACTTCGCGTTCTTCACCAGGTACCATCCTACTTCCCGCGTATGAAGTTCGCATTGTTCATTGTCGGTCTCCTTACTGTACCCTAACAAATGTGCTTTTTTGACTGTAGTCTCTTTTTTTTTTGTTACAGCAGCGCCTTGATTGGCCCTTACGCCTAAGAGCTCTCAGTTGCTTAAGATTGATAGTTCTCTGCTTCGTCTTCATTTCACCCACGCAGGGTCGACCGAACTTCTTACAGTTAATAGATTTTAAGAACAGCATTCGTATGTTTTAATGGCTTATGACGTCATACGCATAAACGGTTTTTGTCGCGTTATCTTAGGACGAAAATTTCCGACCTTGAATTCGCATTGGCAAATTCACGGAGTATTTTTTTTTTGCCGCGTGCAAGGAACTCTAATGCAACATTTAGAGATGATGTTTTCCCAGACCTGGAATCCATACTAAAATATTGCCATGTTATTATTTCGCCTTTTGTCCACCCGTCTTGAAGTTCAGACCGATGAACGGCGTTGTGTATTTTACTGATATTAGCAATATAGACAAGAATTGCGTTGTTGACGGCAGGATATCGGGCAGATAGACCAGAATGGCGACGATCAGCTATAGTGTGACGCTCCACCGCGACAAAACATGGGCTTAATTTGCGTACAATATAAGCTAGGGTGCTGAGGTGAATATTTGGGCCTAAGATGGACGAAGTAACAGGGGAGTGGAGCAAACTACTTATTTTAATAGTAGACACCCCGTTTTGTTCTAATACTCAAACGAAATGGTTTATTCCGTCCAAACAAAACAATAGCACGCAACTATGAGTACCCCAGTATGGTTACATGTTTCGGTCTTTTCTAGACCATCTTCAGGCCAAACATTTTCCAGTAGAAGGTACAATCGGTGCCACTGTACATTATGGGATCCCATACTGTTTATAAATATTACTGTTTCATCTGATTAATTAAGCAACTTAATGCACAAAATCTTGTTTTTATAATAAGTTTATTATATGCTTTCTTATGTGTCTTCTCTCAACCTGTGAACCGGACGGCCACCTAAAGGTGTGACGATACCAGATGTTGTATAATACAAGTTTGACCTCCTGATGATGAGCACATGGTGCTCGAAACATGTAGAGGCATACAATAAACTTATTGTAAAACAAGATTTTGTGCATTAAGTTGGTTAATTACTGAGATTGTACTGAGATGCACGGTCTGCAAAACATTAAAATTAGTCCTGTTTCATGGAACACTCAGGGTATGTATGAAGGAAGAATTTGCTTCTGTTGGTGTAGCTGTTGCCTCTTGCTGTCTTCTTTATCACGTTTAAAGATTTACTGGAATTTTAACGCATTTATCAAGACGTAGAAAATGTCAAGATTCGATGGGGGTTTTTTCCTTACATTCAATTCCCACTCAACTAATTGGTGAAAGGATTAAGTCTCAAAACATATATTTCTACTATAAACCTTATTGTTGCACCGTGCATTTCGTAGGATCACTTCAATTATTAACCAACAATTGTACTTACGTAAATTCCACATAAAAAGTTTAAAAACACTTAAAATCACTCCGACATGTTTCGATATTTTTTAGATCATCATCAGGTAGCTATGTTTCTCCTGGCTAAAGTTACATTATAACATTCAAAATTTAATTCGTTTCTGTAAACATGGTGTTGTGGCAGCATGCTGCCTCAACACCATCTTTTCCTGGGTCTTTCCCTTCTTCTCGTCCCTTCCAGTTCTTGGGTGAAGATGTTTTTGGGCACCCTATCCTCCACCATTCTCTCTAGGTGACCTAACCAGCTTATCCTTTGCCCTTTTATCCATTTTACTATATTTTCTTCTTTGCTCATCT
>Ga0131853_10023363_pt1 | contig 11168 bp, 5 predicted proteins | sample TergutLab28metaG_FD_92764 | JGI IMG/M metagenome (GOLD analysis project Ga0131853, IMG submission 92764) | Labiotermes labralis P1 segment gut microbial communities from Petit-Saut dam, French Guiana - Lab288 P1 (version 2) (version 2) | ecosystem: Host-associated > Arthropoda: Insects >...
ATTATTATTATTATTATTATTATTATTATTATTATTATTATTGTTATTGATGGTGGTGGTGGTGGTTTGTAATACCAGTACGCTCCTGTGCTTTCCTAAGCACGTCACAAAATACATGTAGTAGTGCAGGCAGTGTTTACTTTACTCGGCACTTGAAGGATGTAGCAGGTCAGTTACATGCGCCGGTAGGTATAAGAAGCCGCCGGTATGCACTGTAAAGGAAGCTGGGTTTGGTCCCACAGCCGGTATGGAAAGTGCGGAGTTAAGTCTATATCCCAGCAGGGAATCGAACTCCTCATAACATACAGAAGGGTTCGCAGTAACTGTCGATATATCGTGACAGAATAAGACACAACAACACAGGCATCAACCCCCCCCCCCCTCCCAGCCCGACTTCCTAAGCAACTCATTGTGATACTTGCAATGAGTAGGCTGACATAAAATGAATGCAGGGCATTGGTTTTATGTGCAGCCATCCGCGTGCTTCAGCCACAGTACTGTTAGACCCGGTCTGATGCAATTTGATATTGAAGGTCTTGCAAACTGTAGGGTCATTTCGATATACATAAGGCAATACAACAATTGATCTGAATATTGATGCAATGGGTTCAAACTAAACTTTGTAACATCCCTAAGACCATAATCTCGAACTCAAATGTTTTAGATAAACCGAACTTAAACTACGGAGACATTACAATCCAAGACGATGTCTAGGATGTTATTCCAAAATCATGTTCATTCCAGGCAAACTAAAAGCAGCTGCAGAGAAAAGAATCCTTCTTGAGACAGTGACCGTGCAGAGTTAAGATTCTAGCAGTAGTCTTTTTACGGATTTATGTATTCTTAGATGCGACATCGTGGCGATATCGACGCCTCGTATTTGCTTACTGATCCACTTTCAGAACCTAAGCATGGCAAGAAGAGTGCTTAGACCCTGAAGATGGAGAAGAAAAAAATCCTTCCATCCCAAATGTCGGTAGTAATTTACCGGTCGACAAGTGTCACAACCCAGATGACATGAATTGTCAATATAATAGCGTCTAAGCTACAAAAACCCTTGGTCTTTCATGGTACCGGATGACTCAGTACCGCGTTCATACAATAACCTATACTGAGCCAGCCACCTGAATCCAGTCTGCATCTTCACATTCTGCTTCATTAAAATCCATTTTAAAATGTGAAGGAAAATAATAGAAGTTTTCTTAAGTGAGACTGTTCCCCAAACTGAACACATGTGTACATGTGTGAGTAATTATACATCCACAGCTGCAGCGTAGCAGTGACAGTGCATTCAGGGTTGGAACACTACGTAAGTGCGTACGTCACAGTTACTTGACGTATAACCATGATATTCAAGAAAAACAGAATGTCTGAAACACTAATGATGTTATGAGAAATCATATCTGAGGTTTCCTGCGCTGCACCTGCGCTGAAGTGACACACAGTGTTAGAAAACTCTTTTATATCACAAAATTAGTCTAAATAATATTCAAAAACTAGTATAAAACCGGATAAAATTTCAGGAGAACATTTTTGAGTAAAACGTCTACTGAGAAAATAATTTGTGTGGAGGAGCAACAATGTGTTGTCGGTAAACATGTTTCGTCATTGTTTCTGTTAAATTGTTTCCTAATAAATTCCATATCTGTATGCAATATATTTCTTCGTCATTGCCGTGGGTTCTAAACACGTGTGATAAACCAGGAGAGCTGCCCGAAATACAGGGCTTTTACAGCGATTTTCCCTTCTATGCACTGTCGTTGTGCAGCTGCGGTTGTGCAGGTTCCAAATCTCTTGGTGCCGGCTGTTGTGTGTGGCTTATGTCAAACAATGAAGAGGTACGTCCTTTTGTTATGTGTGCCATACGTTTATTGTAAGATTTACCTCTGGAATACAGCCCAAAGTGCCCACGCACACATCACTTTCTACAGGTATGTTGGTACTGATCATAAATTTAGGAAATACGTATCAGCTTTCTAAAGACAGGCAATTCCAATACAACTAGCCTTAACATTCTATAACTAAGGTCTGCCTGGGCAACATTTGTGTATCTTTCTGGTGCATTAGCTCTTTAGCGACCGCTAAAATTTAAAGATAGAAAATAAGAATCGACGAAATTAAAAATAAAAGGCAAAAATCCAGTACTAAATTGCGTCTTTCCACTTCTTGTTAGAGCGAACATTATTCATTTCTCCGTATCCTAGCAACAGATTGGTAAGCACTTGGTTCGTTGGTGAGATGTTGCAAGAATATCATTAAAAGTTACAGTGAATGTAACAGCAGTGTAAAATGAAGCTTCGGGTTGGTATTTGCAGACCTTTACAAGAAGGTAATAAAACAACGGACTCTTGCTTCCACTTTAAACAAAATGTACACATAAATAAGTGCGTTGTTCTACTCGTAAAAACTAAGCGTGTGCGGAAACTCTTTAAAGTTAAGTTCTTGCATTGATGATAATGCGGCCGAAGCATAAAACTAACCACTAAATTAAATTTAGTGAAGAAATTAAGAGGTGCATGGTGGTTCCTTACTTCTCTCTCGACACAGCATTTTACCGATTTGCACATTTTTGCCAAACCGATGTAATGCCCTTTCAAAATTCAGATAAAAATACCTAAAATGTATATTGTTCACAGATGAAATGTATTTCAGTTTTAATGGTGCGCTGTACTCGCAAACAGAAAGGTGAGGCCTCTCGTTACGAGATCTCAGTATATCCGGCCATAAGACTGAACTGCAGTGCCCATACCTCATATATATTTCTTTACATGCTCAATGTTGAGTGCTCTCGCAAAGCAATTTGCAAACAGCGACTACTAGCTTTGTTATATTTTTTCCGTCCGTTAGTCTGTGTCCGCACAGAGCAACACGACCCCCAAAGTATGGATTTATTAATACTTAATATTTGGTATACCTACTAAAATTTGTGGACAAAATCTGATTTAATTGAAGTCGGACAAAAAGACACACACTGTACATACTTTTATGCAAGTGGTGGTTGCAATGAAGACAGTGTGTTTTGCTAGGTATAAACAGGGGTGCAAGAAAAATCAAGGATTCATCGATATATGTTTCTATTATCAGAGTAAAACACGACAATTTGCATAATATGCGTACTTCAAATACATCATGTTTAGGCCATCATCAAGTGGAAATTACAGTGACATAAACGGAAAAGTATTCTGAGGTGGAAGCTGTTTAAGTCACTGTAATTTCTACATGATGGTGGCCGAAATATGTTGTAGTAGATGTATGCACAGTGTTCAAAGTGTTGTGTTTTACTCTGATAATAAACAGAAGCAGATATCACACAATGGGACGACGATATCAAAATCGAGGATTTAAACGTCCTGTCTCTGCGAAAAAAGTATATGACATTTTACCCTTTGCCGTAGGTTACAGGCAACTCGAATCTCACCTTTTACGGGACAAGAAATACGATATCTTGAAGCTGACGCACACCCAGAGCAATCTAACGCCAAATATCGTCCCGCTAGAAAAATAAAAGAATGTAATGAGAGCGTTTGGAGTGTACCGAAGGCATTCACGAAAAACATGGGAAGTGAAGAGATGAAACGCCTCAGAAGTGTTCGGCCGTTCAGATATTTTATAATTTGCCTGCCGTCTACTGTTACTTTCCTTATGACTATTCTCTTCTCGTTAAATTTTTACGCGTTATTTACTCAAGGTCCACACATTAAGCGCATTATGTAGGTTGGGCCTTCTGTTTGTTATTCTTCGAGAATGTAACCGTCTGTCAGTGCAACCCATCGCCTATTTATATGCATCTCGAATATTAAATGACCAGTTTTTTTAAAAATGGCATATTCAATAAGAAACTGATAAATTGTGCAAAACCCCTTCATCGCAAATGACTGAAAAGACTCACCGTATGTGCAACCGATAGTTACATTAACCTATAAAAATGCAGCGTATATTAATTAACGGGAGGTCATTAAACACTGGAAAGCCTTCTTACTATTATTCTGTAGCCCTCAGACAGGCTATCCATACTGGGATTTTTCGCGATATTTTTCCAATTCCTTGGCATAAAAATTCGGGTAGTGCATCAAATTACTCAAAGGTTGTTTCCTGCCAAAAGCTTTTCACTTGACTATAAACTGTCATCCTATACGACATACTGACAACGTCATTAAATACACTGAACATAAATAAGTACTAACTAAATAGTAAAGTTTAGATTATTCTTGATCTCAAGCTTTCGCCATGTTCTGAATGCTGTATTCTTTCTTTTGGGTGATTCCGCGGCGTCTGAATGTTATATGCCGACGTTTCGAAACACTCTGTATTTCAAACTTCATAGGTGGTGCTCACTCTGTCAGTTCCATCTTTGTAGGTGGTGTAAGCACCACCTATGAAGATGGAACTTAGAGTGTTCCGAAACGTCGACAAAAAATTCAGACGCCAGGAAATCACCCAAAAGAGAGAATACAACAAAGTTTATGTTGATCTGCAATCTAAACAAGTAACAATTTTCAATATGGTGAACTTTTAATGATGTAAACGGAAACAAAACCTGTGTGCTATGTTACATAGACAGCTATTAGCTTTGCGACGTATGCAGTTCTAACAGCGATGACCACGAACCCCACTGTCGTCTGGAATGTTACGCCTTACCACCTGGTAGATATGTACCATGTTTCTGAGACACCCTTTGGCGTTATCTTGTGCCGTAAGATGAAGGTGTCGTGCTTGTTCGAAACGTCGATACTTTATCATAATAATAGTGCCTCATTCCAGAAGAAGGAGAGTGTGATCCTTTAGAGACTGTTACCACGTATCTCCAACAGGCTATGCATGTATGAAATCGTACCGATAGAATGCGACAAATATTTTAGGTCTCTTGTCAGGCGAAGCAAATGAGGACGACTTAAAGTCACTGTATGGACTATAGACAAACCCATACCACACAGCAACGGGATGACGTTGAACTGGAAGTAATTAGCCCCGTGTAGCAAGTTTACGCATATCTTCAACTGAATCCTCATTCCAGAATATGAATGAATAAAACTGTGCATGTAGAGTACACCTTATCTTACACCATGATCAAAACAATGTCTAGCGGGAACTCATTATGTTCAAAAAATACGGAAATGCGATATAGATAAATAAACGCGATAACGATGAAGTAGAAAGATGTGTTTATACGCTTGGTATTTCGTGGCCGACTCTCCGTACTTTATTATAAAGGAAAATTAGCGGGTGTAAGCTAGAATTTGAATTCAATCTATAAGTATTTCGAAAACCATAAAGACGTGACACTTTAGTCTATGAATATCCTGCGCCGAGATACTTGTACACATCTTCAGCACGACAATTTTATCTTCATTGCTGCTTGTTACATTTTCACACAAATATTGATACAATGTATTATAGCCAAAACGGAGTTCTCAAGAAGGCTGGTTTCTGAAGGCTTCGCAGATCGTAGAGTAGATAAAGGTAAATGATTACACTCGTGTGCCGCATAACGACGTTTCGGTCAACGACGGACTGCGTATACGACGGTGGTCCCATAATAAAGATTTTAGTACTATAATAAAATATTATAATATTATAATACATACCATTGTGCTAAATTTCCCACATTAATCAGTACAGTAACTTGCTGTACAGGTTTGTAGCTAAGGAGCAACAGGCCACACCATATTGCTTAGGTGTGAATTAGACTATACTATCTGGGTTTGTGTAAGTACACTGTATGACTTTCGCGCAAAGACGACGAAATCGCCTAACGACGCATTTCTCAGAACTAATCCCCGTCGTTAAGGGACGCATGACTCTAGTTTAACAGTGACACCATATTAACCACTGGACGCAGAATGGGACAGAGTCAGTGTGACAGCGATTGTAGTCCGTCATTTTACTGACTGCGCGGCTGTGTGTGATGTAGGACTTCACGCAGTGTGTTAAAATGAGTCTGTGTAACGTCAAGTGTTAGACAATACTGAACTGGAAATAACCTGAAAGAAGCGGTGGTTTTCCAATTCAAAGTAATATCCCAGAGAAGTCAGGTCTTCAGTGATATGACGTTGTCAAGTAGTCCGTGACCACTGTAGATGACGGTACTACGGTCCTTCGCAAATTCGAGGACCACTAATTCGAAGACACAGTGTCACATCCCAGAAGACCTGAATCCTCAGACCGTTGTGAGATGAAAATATGCGGCCGTATTTGTGACTGGAATTTGTCTTCGTCCATCATCCAAGACCAGAAACCGCAATGTTTTCTACGCTGAATCTGCGTACGTCTTCAGGTGGATCTGAGAAAAGGAAAAACCTACTCAGCTGAGTCCGTTAGGGGCTAGAAAAAAGTCTAAGCATTGTGTGTATGTGTGAAATAGTCTGAGATTCAAAAGTTCTTAAACCTTGGGTTTTACAAAACGTGAATACGTACAATATCAACAGAACCCATCAGATTAAGACTGCGTACCATCGTTAGAATTATTTTATGTCAAATTAAGTAACCGGAATGGACGCGGTTTACGAACACATCATAATTTTCTTAAACACGAGAAAGCCGAGATTCAGTAAGCCAAGACTCTTAAAGGAATTACTCCTTTCATGGCGTACAAAGCCTATATCATTTCTCAAGTTCCTAACTTGGGCTTCATATCATACATCTTAAATATATTTTTCTACTGGCGACTTTAGTTCTTTTCGAATTAATAATGAGGTGTAACAGATCGGAAGAGCTCTCCCAATTGAACAAAGTGAAAAATTGTAGAATAGCAAATTCTTTTCATTGGCATTTGACTGGAAATTCAGATAAAATTACAACTGCAGACGCTTTACAAATATTTAAATTTCAACGCTAGTTCAGTTATCTCCCGCAGGTGACTTGTGACATTACGAAAATATGTACGCCGTCTAGAATCACTGAGACTAACTTTTCTAAAGAACCAGCATGAATATTTATTCCATTTCCTCTTTCGACTTGAAGAAGGGAGCAGATTCAGGCTCCGAAACGTTTTGTATTTTTCATCTTCGAACGGTAAACAAAGTCCAAAATTTCAGTCATGACTATACCATAATTCTTATGGAACGTCCCAAGAACTGTGCATAACAATCTACTTGCGATTCGAACCGGGCACCTTCCAAATGCAAAGAAGTTGTGATGCTTGAACCCACTTGCTCGGTAGACACACATATACATACAGCAGAAACACATGACTAAAAAAATCCTCAGTGACTAGTAATTTTAAAGCCGACAACTGAGGCAAAGCACGCATCGCTGATTGACCTACAGGACAAGGCAAAAGAAATTGGTAAGAACACTAAAGCGTTCTCATTAGAATCTACATGAGCACGATTCTTGGAAAATAATTATACAAGAAGTATACATAACTGACCCTTGTGGTTTCGGATGTAGTTCTTTCTGTGGTTACCACCAGAATGGAAAAGGAATACTTAATATATGCAAGACAGGCAAACTGAAGCGCGATCGCGAGATCAATGCTGTCTTGAAAAAGCTAAACGAGTGACTGTTAGACCTTCTCCATGGTGCGTCTGTGGCCTTAGTTACCCAGCACGTAACCCACATGCGCCGTATTTACATTGTCACTTGTGGCCTCTATGACTATACCATATTTTTCCACTTTATCTCATAAATGACACGAATTTTGCATATGTGTATATTGAATTTCTCTACAAATTTTGTCTGAAATATTCCTCATTCTAAGAAGAATTCCGTGAGATATTATCATAAATATAGATAGGTAATGACGCACAGTAACCGTCAATCTTGTCAGATTTTAATGAAATTTGTATTTCATTGATACATTTTCATAAAATATTCAAATATCAAATTTCATGAAACTCCATCCAGTGGTAGGCGAGTAGCTCAGTGAGGACGGACAGAAACACAGACGGGCGGACACAGGCGGACATGATGACGCTAATAGTCGCGTTTAGCGATTTTGCGAACGCGCCTAAAAGTTGTAAATAAGCTCTTCGAAAATTTGCAAATGTCCCAATGTTTTGGAAAGACAGTAATAAGTAAATAACATGCGTGAATAAATTTCGAACTGAATAAACGAGGCGAATGCTTGCTGTGAATTTAGCACAGACCTGTTGTCGTACCGTCTGCTACGTAAAGTCGTAGAAAATGAAAAAAAAATGTAGCACTAATTTTCAGTCATTTGTTTGTTGACCCCTCCTCTAAGGAAGAAGCAGAGTTTCAGCGTGAAAATGACAGTCTTGCAATGTGACACGGTGTGATATGGTGAGTAAATTTCTACCAGAATAAACGGCATCACGATCCTAAACTACACTCACGTTTATAGTCAATGCTGCATTCAGCAGAGGAAGGTGTAAAATATCGTGTGTTAAATTGAAAGTTTTGGCTTATGAAAAGGGAAGTAAAAGGAGATGGAGAGAAGTACACAATGAAGAACTTTCCGAGTGGTATTAAGGTGATTAAACCTGAAGGTCTAGATTGCTGGAGCATGTTGATCACATGCGACAGACATGAAAAGTAAGAAAATTAAGTCGAGAATGCTTAATGGAAGAAGACACTTGGGAGATCTAGGTGTAGATGAGACGCCATATTGGAATAAGTATTAAATTAATAGGACCACGTTAATGTGCTTTCGACTACGGACCAGTGGTGGCCACTTGTGAACACGATAATGAAAATTTATGTTCCATAAAAGTTTTGGAACAGTTTGAGTTGATTAGCGACTAGTATATTGTCATAAAAACACTGCTCTTTGGCTCTAGATGTTATTAATCAAGACTTGTCTGAGTTAAAACACAAATTAACTGGATATTGCACTTATTACAATTCTGAAGACTACATATTGATAGCATAAGATTAAACGCTTCGATCGGAGATCATCACAATTACAGTCTCATTTCATTTTTATTATCCTGCGATATCTTGTGCATATTACAAAAAAAAAAAGTCCTTCTAAAGTTTCTACCCTAAACAACGTGAGAAGCTTTTTTGACGCGGAATGTCGGGGGGAGGGGGGGGCTAGTGGGATTTTTCGTTGGCTTCAACCTTCCGGCCGCAATGTGGCCCTGGGTTCGACTCAGACTCTCACAGAAATGAGTACACGGTCTGCGTCCTGAGGGTAAAGGCGACCGGTGATATGGTAGACAAGCTAGCCACCTTCGTGGCCCGACTGTCTTCAAATCTGCAGCCTCCGTTTCCTGAAGCCCTTAGGACAGTTCAGGTCCGTACTGCGATTGCTTTACCTTTTTAAGCACATCTGTCGTCGACTATGGACTATCAGTGTCTGTTCGTATTCGTGACTGCGACACAAATAACGACAAAATAGACAGCGTTTTGTATATTCGACGAAGACGACGAATTGTCTGGGACTGGAAAAGATCCCCGTCGTGGCTTGTGTCAGACATTACTATGTCCAGACCAGGATACGTGACAACCAGAAGAGGAATTCGGCAGGATACACCTGGACAAGCGTACAGTGCAACCTGCTCAATGTGAAACCAGCGCACACACTAAGATAGAGACAACCGTGTAACCGGCGAGGTTGCGTTCCGCGGCTGGAAGTTATGGGAGCAGCGCCCGACCGCTTTGAATGTTCAACAAATCTGAAGCTACCTCCTTCTTCACAAGCGAACATAATTGCATATAAGCTCACGTCAAAATGAAACAATTACTGCACACAAACGTAAAACCGCTGGTAACTGAAACTGAAGATTGGTAACTGAAGGATAATAAAAAATTGTAAAGTTACTATTTTTCAGAAAATTGTTTAGTCTCCGTCACAATACTAAACACAAAAAAAGAGACTGAACAAAACTGTACAGAATACAGTCCAACACAAATATTTCATTATAACGGCATTACACATTTTTTTTATAAAAAGTTTGTGGATTTTGTAACAAAATTGTTGCATCAGACTGTATTCTCTTTTATATTGATAATTCACGAAAATAACAGGATGTATTCTATTCCGATATTCCACTCCGATTTTGTATAACTGGTTACCTATATACCTATATACATGCAACAGATGTGCGTTTTGTTTTATTTGAGAAAGCACAACCCAACACGCTTTCCGAAAGCTAGCAACAAACGAATTATTATATTTTAAATAGCAGACAGCAGATAAAGTCGAAATAAAGTGTAATAATATTACTGCATTGCATTTACTGCAATTTTACACACGAGACGGATACCTCATTCTCCGTGGTCAACTGCGACCAAAAAAAAAAAAGCCACTTAAGGCGAATTATCTTTATTCGAGAAATTTTCGCCCATAAAAATTTATACATTCGTTCATTACGGCAGGGTTAATATGTATGTGAAATAATGATTGCAGGTAAACACTCTTAGAAATGTGTGTTTTAACAAACGCGGGGATATGAATTGAAACGTTTTCAAATGTAATCCACTAGAGTGTGGGAAATTTTTAAGTTGACAAATCCTCACAAATTTGGCGCCGGATATTGAAGACTCGGAAAATGGGGACCACGTGTACACACGTGTAACACTGTTTATTTGCAGAGCTTCTTTTACAGCCTTTTGAAAGTGTATGTTTGTAAGCGACATGGCTACGAATACACAAAATTCTTCAGTTCCTATCATTAGTGCAGTCACTTGATATTACGTCAGTAAGCATCATAACTTACGGCTATTTATTAAAAGTCAGTCGCAATAAAACGTAATGATGAACTTCTTTTTGGTTCCCCTATTAAAGCAATCCATTTACAGCCCTGGACAGGCCCTGAGGTCTCCAGAAGGTTGAGGCTCCCAGATTTCAAGACATTCAGCACTTGAAGTTGGTAAGGTTATCAGCCCTACGCACCGGCCCACTTTATTCCCTAGGAAATAGTCCTGGTACTCATTTCTGTTAGAGGCTGAGAGTCGATCCCAGTGCCATAGTGCGGCCGGAAGGAATATGTTAATGAAAAATTCCAATGACACCATCGGGAAGCGAACCTGCGACCTCCCGGCTTGTAGCGCACTGCCTCAACCAACTGCGCCACCGCGTGCCTCTGTGTCCCCTATTACGAATTACTTTCATTCATGCAACAGTGGTTAAGGTGCTGTGGTACAAATCGGAAGGTCGCTGGTTCGATCCCAGCTAGTGTCAGTGGATTTTTCATTGACATAAAATCCTTCCGATCGCACTATGGCCCTGGGGTCGACTCAGCCTCTAACTGAAATGAGTACCA
>Ga0131853_10023364_pt1 | contig 11168 bp, 10 predicted proteins | sample TergutLab28metaG_FD_92764 | JGI IMG/M metagenome (GOLD analysis project Ga0131853, IMG submission 92764) | Labiotermes labralis P1 segment gut microbial communities from Petit-Saut dam, French Guiana - Lab288 P1 (version 2) (version 2) | ecosystem: Host-associated > Arthropoda: Insects >...
CGCATCGGCGCTCGGCGTGGCGCTGGGCCTGGCGTTCGGCATCAGCGGATCGGCGTCGCTGTTCGGTTTCCACGACCTCGTGCTCAGCACCCTGCCCTGGGCGACGCTTGCGCTGATCGTGGTGGGCGGTGGCGTCGCCGGAGTCGTCGCGGCAGTGTTGCCGGCGCGGCGGGCGGCGGGCACCGCACCGGTGGCGGCGCTGGCCGGCTGAGCAGCGGCGAGACGACGCAGGGCCCGGGATCGCGGTGATCCCGGGCCCTGCCGTGTGGATCGACTGCTATCCGGCGAGTCGAGCGGTGACCTTCTCGGAGTCGACGCGGCGGGCGAGGGCGGCGTCGTCGGGGTTGGACACCTGCACCAGTGAGGCGCCGACCGCGAGCACCGCGACGAGGCCAGCGATCAGTTCGTCGGCCGTCGACCAGGCACGGGTGGAGAGCACCCGATCCGAGCCGGTGACGTTCTGCTCGGCGGCGACGGCGCGGGCCGAGGCGAGGACGTCGTCGATGCCGCGTCCGTCGAGCGCCGGGGAATCGGATGTGACGGCGCGGAACTGGTCGCCGTGCACGCGCACGGCCGTCGCGTAGTCGGTGACCCCGACCGGCAGGTCGGGGACCGGACGGCCGAATGCGTCGAGCGAGAGGACCGCGACCTCGGGAGCGTCGGCGACGTCGTCGAGTCGATCGACGGTGACGAGTGCGGCGTCGGCGTCGGGGTCGGCGTCGAGGGTCACCTCGAGGCCCGCCCACCAGGCGCCGAGGAGGACCGCGGCGGTCTGCCAGTGCGCGGGCAGCAGCACCGACACCCGCGCGCCGGGCATCAGCGCGAACTCGTCGCACAGGAAGTTCGCGGTCTTCGCGGCCCAGTTCGCGAGCGTGACCGCCGACAGTTCGATGCGCTCACCGGTGGCGTCGTCGTAGTACGTGATCCGCGGGCCGGCCGGGTCGGCGGCGAGGATCGGATCGAGCAGCGCAGTGGTCAGATTGGGCACGGTGGTTCCGTTCTTTCACGACAGTCGAGCGCGGTGCGCTCAATTGACACAGTGTGGACCCTTGTTGCCGGCGTCGATCGGGGGGCCGGGTTCGACGGGGGTCGGCGAGGTGCCGGCGCTCGAGATGCCGTCGGAGTCGGAGGTCGACGAGGATCCGGCCGGGCTCTTGTAGTCACCGGCGAGGACGACGCGGACTTCCTTCGACGTGAGGGACGAGTCGGTCTCGATGGGCAGCCCGCCGAGGGTCACGGACACGGCCTTCGCGGCGTCGCTGTCGGGGTTCTTCGCGAACACGGTGGTGCGGGTGACGGACTTGCCGGTGTTGTTGCCGACGTCGCCGAGGCCGAATCCCTTGTCCTCGAGGGTGGTGGCGACGTTCGCGGCCAGGCCACCGATGCTGCTGTCATTGGCGACGTCGACGGTGACCGACGACACATCGATGTCGGGCATCGTCGTCGGGACCTGGGAGTCGGTCGTGGATTCGGAGTCGTCCTTCGGGTCCTCCCCGACGAGGCCGGCGACGTACTTGCGGACGGCCTTGGGGTCGACCTGGACGATCGACTCGCCGTAGTCGGTCATGGCGTTGATGTCGACGACCGGGATGGTCTCGAACTTGACGGCGCCGCCGGCGAGGTCCTGCAGTTGGGTGGCGAAATCGATGATGTCCCAGCCGGAATCGAGCACCACCGACCGCTGGACGGCCGCGGTGAGCTGGTTCAGTTTGCCTGGGTTGGTGAGCGTCTTCGCGCTCAGCACCTGCTGGGCGAGGGACGCCATGAACACCTGCTGGCGGACGATGCGATCGAGGTCGCCGCGGGGCAGGTCGTGCCGCTGGCGGACGAAGCTCAGGGCGTCGGAGCCCTTCAACTTCTGCTCGCCGGCAGGGAACCGCGCGCCCGAGAGTGGTTCGTCGACAGCCGCGTTCAGGCACACGTCGACGCCGCCGACGGCGTCGGTGAGCAGGACGAACCCGAGCAGTCCGATCTCGGCGTAGTGGTCGACGGTGATGCCGGTGAGCTTCGCGACCGACTTGATGAGCGCCTCGCGCCCGGCCTGGGTGGATTCCTTGTCGACCGTGGTTTCCGATTTGCCCTCGTCGATCAGCTTCTGTCGTTCGTTCTCCTTGGTCGCCCCGTAGGCCGCGTTGATCTTCGACATCCCGATCCCGGGCACGTCGACGTACGCGTCGCGGGGGATGGAGATCGCGGTGGCGGAGCTGCCGTCGTTGGGGACTCGGACGAGGACGATCGTGTCGGTGTTGGACGCGACTTCGTCGCCGGCGCGCAGAGCGTCGAGTTCCGCCTGGCTGAGCGGATTTCCGTGTGCGTCGGTGCGACTGTCGGTGCCGACGAGGAGGATGTCGATCGCGCCGTCCTTGCCTCCGCCGAGCCCGAGGCCGCCCGCCGTGGCGAGGCTCGAACGCAGGGAGTCGACACTGCGCCAAGCGAATCCGGTGATCACGAGCACGAGGACCGCCGCGATCGCGATGGTGATCTGGATGCGCGAGAACGACGGCGGTCGTCGCGGCACCTCCCGCGTGGTGGGCTCCTCAGGCACGTGTGCGCCTCCATAACGGTCGGTTCTCATACTGTCGCTCAGGCTACTGGTGTTCTTCGCTCGACACGCGATACAGCTGTCCGGCGTGCCAGACTCGGCAGCTGTGACGACTCTTCTTGTGACCGGCGCGCGCGGGCAGTTGGGAAGCCAACTGCTGCAGTGTGCGGAGGCCGCCGACGTTCCCGTGTCCGGGGTGGGATCCGCCGAACTCGACATCACCGATCGCGGTGCCGTGGACTCGTGGGTCCGGCCCGGGTCGGTGGTCGTCAACTGTGCGGCATACACGGCGGTCGACGCGGCCGAGTCCGACGAGGAGGCCGCCGCGGCGGTCAACGAGATCGGGGTGCGGAACCTGGCGTCGGCGTGCGCGCGCGCCGGCGCACGCCTCGTCCATGTCTCGACCGACTATGTCTTCGCCGGCGACGCGACGACCCCGTACGAGCCGGATGCGCCGACCGGTCCGCGGACCGCGTACGGACGGACCAAGCTGGCCGGCGAGCGCGCGATCCGCGAGGTGGCGCCGGACGCGCGGATCGTCCGGACGGCATGGGTGTACACCGGCACCGGCAATGACTTCGTCGCGACGATGCTGCGGCTCGAACGCGAGCGCGACACCGTCCAGGTCGTCGACGACCAGACCGGCTCGCCCACGTACTCGGCGGATCTGGCGGCCGGGCTGCTCGAACTCGCCCGCGCCGAATGGCCCGGCGGCGCGGGCGTCGCGACTCTGCACGCCACCAACGCGGGTTCCGCGACGTGGTTCGACCTGGCCCGCGCGGTGTTCGCGGGCGTCGGCGCGGACCCCGATCGCGTGTTGCCGTGCACCAGTGCGGAGTTCGTGCGTCCCGCGCCGAGGCCGTCGTATTCGGTGCTCTCGCCTGCAGCGTGGGACGCGGCGGGACTGACGCCGCTGCGGCCGTGGCAGGACGCGCTGGCCGACGCGCTGTCCCGGCTCGAGTGAGGACGAAGCGGGCTTTCGGGCTACGCTTGCCCGCGTGAGTTCGAAGCTGGCCGTGGTGACGGTGACCTACTCGCCCGGCGAGCATCTGGAGCATTTCCTGAGCACGCTGGCCGATGCGACGACCGAGAATCCGCAGGTCATCCTGGCCGACAACGGGTCCACCGACGGTGCACCCGAGGCTGCCGCGGCCGCTCACGATCATGTCCGGTTGCTGCGCACGGGCGGAAACATCGGGTACGGCGGTGCGATCAACCGTGCCGTCGCCGAGATCGACCCCGACATCGAGTTCGTGGTCGTCGTCAATCCTGACGTGCGCTGGTCGCCGGGCGCCATCGACGAACTGATCGCCGCGGCGGAGCGGTGGCCGCGGGCCGGCGCCCTCGGCCCGATGGTCCGCGAGCCCGACGGCAGTGTGTATCCGTCGGCGCGACGGGTGCCCGACCTGGTCTCCGGCGCCGGGCATGCCGTCCTCGGCTCGGTGTGGCCGTCCAACCCCTGGACGCTGGCGTACCGCCAGGAGAACGAGACGATCACCGAGCGGGCCGCGGGCTGGCTGTCGGGTTCGTGTCTGTTGCTGCGCCGGGTCGCGTTCGATTCGATCGACGGGTTCGACTCGCGCTACTTCATGTACATGGAGGACGTCGACCTGGGGGACCGGCTCGGCAAGGCCGGCTGGCTCAACGTCTTCGTGCCGTCGGCCGAGGTCACTCACGCCAAGGGGCACGCTGCGGGCCGGCATCCGGAATTGATGCTGCCCGCCCACCATCAGAGCGCCTATCGCTTCCAGGCCGACCGTCACCCCGCGTGGTGGCAGGCGCCGCTGCGGTGGGGGCTGCGGGGCGGACTCGCCCTGCGTTCCAAGCTCGCGGTCGCGGCCGCCGTTCGTCGGCGCAGCGCGGACGACCGTCGAGAAATCGAGATTGAGGGGAAAGCATGACAACTGCTTCGGCGACCGATGCCGTCATTCTGGTGGGAGGCCAGGGCACCCGGCTGCGTCCACTGACGCTGTCCGCACCCAAGCCGATGCTCCCCACCGCGGGCGTCCCCTTCCTGACGCACCTGCTCGCTCGCATCAAGCAGGCCGGCATCACGCACGTCGTGCTCGGAACCTCGTTCAAGGCCGAGGTCTTCGAGGAGCACTTCGGCGACGGCAGCGACCTGGGACTCGAGATCGAGTACGTCACCGAGGTCGAGCCGATGGGCACCGGTGGCGGTATCCGCAACGTGCTCCCGAGCCTGCGGGCCGACAACATCATGGTCTTCAACGGTGACGTCCTCGGTGGCACCGACCTGGGCGCGGTCCTCGACACCCACTTCCGGACCAACGCCGATGTCACTCTGCACCTGGTGCGGGTCGGCGATCCCCGCGCCTTCGGCTGCGTCCCCACCGACGACGACGGCCGCGTGAAGGCGTTCCTGGAGAAGACGCAGGATCCGCCGACCGACCAGATCAACGCGGGCTGCTACGTCTTCCGCCGCGAGATCATCGAGAAGATCCCGTCGGACCGCCCGGTCTCGGTCGAACGTGAGGTGTTCCCCGCGCTGCTCGCGGACGGCGCGCGCGTCTACGGCCACGTCGACAGCTCGTACTGGCGCGACATGGGCACCCCCGACGACTTCGTGCGCGGCTCCGCGGATCTGGTCCGCGGCATCGCGCCGTCGCCCGCGCTCGACGGTCCGCGTGGCGAGTCGCTGGTGCACCCCGGTGCGGGCGTGGCGCCGGGCGCGCTGCTGATCGGTGGCACCGTCGTCGGTCGCGGCGCGGAGGTCGGGGCGGGCGCTCGCCTCGACGGTGCGGTGCTGTTCGACGGCGCGCAGGTCGAGGCCGGCGCGGTGGTCGAGCGGTCGATCATCGGTTTCGGTGCGCGTATCGGTCCGCGGGCTCTGGTGCGCGACGCGGTGATCGGCGACGGCGCCGATGTCGGTGCCCGCTGCGAGCTGATCAGCGGTGCCCGGGTGTGGCCCGGGGTGAAGCTGCCCGATGGTGGAGTTCGGTTCAGCACCGACGTGTGATTGCGCACGGATCGAACTTCTTTAGCTTCGCTACTGAAATACTGGGAGCATGATGTCGCAGGAGCCGGTTTTCCGCAGGTACGTCGCCCTGGGTGACTCGTTCACCGAGGGCGTCGGCGACCCCGACCCGACCCGCCCGAACGGTCTGCGCGGCTGGGCGGACCGGGTGGCGGAGGAGCTCGCCCAACGCAGCGCCGACTTCGGGTACGCCAACCTCGCGGTCCGGGGCCGGCTGCTGGGCCCGATCGTCGACGAGCAGCTCGACGCCGCGATCGCGCTCGAGCCCGACCTGGTGACCATCTACGCCGGTGGCAACGACTTCATGCGGCCCAAGATCGACATCGACGCGCTGGTCGCGCGCTACGACGAGGCGATCGGCAAGCTCACCGCCACCGGCGCCACCGTGCTGATGTGGACCGCGTACGACGCGGGCTGGGCGACGGTGTTCGGCAAGCTGCGTGGCCGGTCGGCGATCTACAACGAGCTCGTCCGCGAGGTCGCCGATCGGCACGGCGCGAAGGTCGTCGACTTCTGGCGGTTCGACGAGTACCAGGACCTGCGCATGTGGGACTGGGATCGGCTGCACATGTCGACGCCGGGCCACCAGAACATGGCCATCCGCGTCCTCGAGACGCTGGGCGTCGAACACCACATCGTGATGGACTCGCTGGGCCCGGAGCTGCCCACCGACCAGGCGTCGCGGCGCAGCGCCGATCTGAAGTGGACCAGGGAGTTCCTGATCCCGTGGATCGGACGTCGGGTGCGCGGCACGTCGTCGGGTGACGGCATCACCGCCAAGCGTCCCACGCTGGCGCCCATCCGCTGAGCGGCGCCGGGAAGAGACGAAGGAAGGCCGACCGGGTGAACCCGGTCGGCCTTCCTGTTCGCGTGCGGGGCCTCAGTCGGTGGTGACGGAGCGGGTGGCGCTCATCGCGACGAATCCGATCAGGCCGACCAGTGCGAAGGCGTAGAAGCCCCACGGCACCGCGTATCCGGCGTCGAGCAGCAGGCCGCCGAGCAGCGGTCCGCAGATGGCGCCGACACGGCCGACGCCGGCCGACCAGCCGAGCGCGGTGGCGCGAATCTTGGCCGGGTGGCTCGTGCTGGTGAACGCGTAGACGAGGACCTGGGCGCTGAAGACGAAGCAGCCGGCGAGGAACACCAGGACGTAGATGCCGAAGGAGACCTTGACGCTGAGCAGCCCGAGGAACACGGCCGCACCGACGAACCATCCGATGCACGCGGTGCGCGGGCCGATCTTGTCTGCGACGCCACCGGCGATGAGCAGGCCGACGACGGCGCCGGCGTTCAGAACCAGCAGCAGCGTCAGCGCGGCACCGAGTTCGTAGCCGGCCTCACGCATGATGGTCGGCAGCCACGTGTTGAGGCCGTAGACCAGCAGCAGGCCCATGAACGATGCGACCCAGATGGCGATGCTGTTGCGCAGGTACTTCGGCGAGAACAGCGTGCGGGCAGGGGTAGACGCGGCGGCGGGCGCAGCGTCGGTCGCGTGAGCGTCGTCGAGGACGAGACCGTACTGGGCAGCGATGCGCTCGGCTTCGTCGCGGCGACCTCGCGAGAGCAGGTACGCGGGCGATTCCGGCAGGTAGCGGATCATCAGCGGCACGAGCACGAGGGCCGGCAGTGCACCGACGACGAACATCGAGTGCCAACCGAACGGATCGATGAGCACGAGTGCGAGCGCGGCCGTCGCGACTGCGCCGACGTGGTACCCGGTCATGAGCATCGTCGACGCCGATCCGCCGCCCTGCTTCTTCGAGAACTCGTTGACCAGTGCCAGCGCGGTCGGCAAGCAGCCGCCGAGTCCGATCCCGGACAGGAACCGGAAGAGGCCGAACAGGAACGGATTCGGGGCCAGGGCGCACAGCAGCGTGAGGACCGAGAAGGCGGCGACCGCGAAGATCAGGGCTCGCCGACGGCCGACGATGTCGGTCAGCGTGCCGATCGTGAGCGCGCCGATCGTCATGCCTACCAGGCCGAAGGTGGTGATGGTGGTGATCGTGCCGGTGCTCAGGTTCCAGTCGCCGTACTCGCGCAGGGACGGGATGACGGTGCCGAGTACCACCATGTCGAACCCGTCGAGGAGGACGGCGATCCAGCAGAGGGGCGCCACCCACATCGCGGTTCGTCCGCGTGTCACTGAGCGTTCGATGGTGCTCATTCGATCTCCAGAAGCCAAGGTGTTCGCAATACGAACCACCGTTCAATTTAAGAACGCGGCAATTGTTGGTTGGATCACACGGCAAAGTCAAACTGCGGACCTCCGAGTCTGGTAGGCCCGCCTGGCGTCGGTGCGGGCGCCGGGCGGCGACACTGGACGGGTGAGTGAGGCGAACGAAGCGGGCCGCAGCATGCTCGGACGGGCATTTCATGTGCTCGACACCTTCTCGGCCGAGCGACCCCGGCTGACGCAGTCGGAGCTGAGCCGACGCACCGGGCTTCCGCTCCCCACCGTGCATCGGCTGTGTGCGCAACTGGTGGAGCACGGTGCTCTCGAACGCGACGACGCGGGGCGGTACGAGATCGGCGTCCGGCTGTGGGAGTTGGGGGTGCTCGCGCCGCGCGCGCACGGCCTGCGCCAAGTGGCCATGCCGTACCTCGAGGACCTGTACGAGGCGACCCGCGAGAACGTGCAGTTGATCGTCCGGGAGGGACTCGAGGCCCTCTATGTGGAACGCCTGTCGGCGCGGGGTGCGGTGACGGTGGTCGGCCGGGCCGGTGGCCGATTGCCGCTGCACGCGTCGAGTGGCGGTCTCGTGCTCCTCGCGCACGGCGGTCCAGGCCTGCTCGGGGAGGTGCTGGCCGCGGGGCTCGAGCGGTTCACGCCCAACACCATCACGACGGAACATCGACTGCGGCAGACCCTCGACGAGATCCGCCGGGCCGGGTTCATCGTCTGCCGCGAGCACCTGAACATCGGCACGCTGGCGGTCGCGGCCCCGATCCTGCGGCCCGGCGGCGAGGTGGTCGCGTCTATCTCGGTCGTCGTCGGTGCGGCCGCCGATCCCGCGCCGCTGATCCCCGCGCTGCGGGCCGCGGCGCGAGGAATCTCGCGCAACCTCGCGTGATGCACGTCTCGTTCCCGGATTCGTCTTTCACTGAGTGAAAGTCCGTCTGTCGCCTCGGATCGAACGCCGGGACAGTGTTGGCGATCACGATCTACCGAGGAGATGACCATGACCATTTCGAGCACCCAGGTCGGCATCGTCGGTGCCGGCCCGGCCGGACTGATGCTGTCCCACCTGCTGCACTTGCGGGGCATCGAATCCGTGGTTCTCGAGGCCCGGACCAGGGAAGAAGTGGAAGGCACCATCCGGGCGGGCGTGCTCGAGCAGAACACCGTCGACCTCATGGTCGAGACCGGCCTCGGTGACCGGGTCAAGGCCGAGGGCCTCGAACACCACGGCATCGAACTGCGCTTCGGGGGCCGCGGACACCGCATCGCGTTCGACGAGCTCACGAACGGCCGCGCCGTCACGGTCTACCCGCAGCACGAGGTGCTCAAGGACCTCATCGCCAAGCGCATCGAGGACGGCGGCGACATCCGCTTCGGCGTCTCCGACGTCGAGGTGCACGACCACACCACCGACAACCCGTACATCACTTACACCGACGCCGACGGCAACACTCAGACGCTCAAGTGCGTGCTCGTCGGCGGCTGCGACGGCTCCCGCACTCAGACGCGCAAGCTGATTCCCGAGCCGTCGATCCGCCAGGATCATTTCCGCCAGTACCCGTTCGCGTGGTTCGGCATCCTCGCCGAGGCGCCGCCGTCGTCGGAGGAACTGATCTACGCCAACCATCCGCGCGGCTTCGCGCTCATCAGCACCCGCACGCAGGAGGTGCAGCGGCACTACCTGCAGGTCGACCCCGACGACTCGGTGGACAACTGGTCCGACGACCGCATCTGGTCCGAACTGCACGCCCGGGTGGACGGCGAGGGCGCGGAGATCAAGGACGGCAAGATCTTCGAGAAGTCGATCCTGCAGTTCCGCAGCTTCGTGTGCGAGCCGATGCAGCACGGCAACCTGTTCCTCGCCGGCGACGCGGCGCACACCGTCCCGCCGACCGGTGCGAAGGGCCTGAATCTCGCCGTCGCCGACGTCTACGTGCTCTCGAAGGGCATGGCCGAGTTCTTCGAGACCGGCAACCGCGGCCGGCTCGACGCCTACACGGAGACGGTGCTGCCCCGGATCTGGCGCACGCAGCACTTCTCGTGGTGGATGTCGTCGATGCTGCACCGCCTGCCCGATGCCTCGGGCTTCGATCACAAGCGTCAGGTCGCCGAGCTCGACATGGTCACGCGATCGGTCGCCGGTCGCACCCTTCTCGCCGAGAACTACGTGGGTACGCCGCTCGGCTGAGCCGCGGCTGGACGGGTTCGGCGGGCCCCCGTGGCGGGACCGGCCGAACCCGCGCGTCGTCCGAGATCGAACGAGTCCGATTTCTCGCTCGGTGAGAAAGGGGGGATGCGTGCGAGGGTGTCGCCCTTAGGTTCGTGAGAGCTGTATCGCTCCACCTACAGAAGAGGCATTCCATGAAGATCCTGATCGTCGGCGGAACCGGCATGATCGGTGCCCACACGGCAATCCACCTGCGCGACGCCGGTAACGACGTCACGGTCGCCGCGCGCAACCCGCTCGCCGAGGATTCGCCGGTACAGGACTTCCCGGTGCTGCTGGGCGACTACACGGAGCAGACCTTCACGGCCGAGCAGCTGGCGCCGTTCGAGGCCATCGTGTTCGCCGCGGGGCAGGACATTCGCCACATGGGTCGCGATGTCGACGAGGCCGAATTCTGGGAGAAGACGCAGTCCGGCGGTGTGCCCCGGTTCGCGGCCCTCGCCAAGGAGGCCGGTGTCTCCCGCTTCGTCCAGGTGGGCAGCTACTACCACCACCTGCGGCCGGAGTACGCGGACACGATGCCGTACGTGGCGGCCCGCAAGGCCGCGGACGAGGGCGCCCGGGCGCTCGCGGACGAGAACTTCAACGTCTCGACGCTGAACCCGCCGTCGATCCTTGGCGCCATCAGCGGAGTGTCCGCCAAGCGCTACCGGAAGCTGTTCTCGTGGGCCGCCGGTAACGAGCCGCAGATTCCGGACTTCGCGCCCGCCGGTGGCACCAACTACATGTCGGCGCAGTCGCTCGCCGAGGCGATCTGGGGTGCGCTGCAGCATGCCGAGTCCGGCAAGGCGTACCTGATCGGCGATCAGAACCTCACGTTCACCGAGTACTTCCAGTTGCTGGTCGATGCCGCCGACGGCAACCGCACGATCGAGGAGCGCGACGAGGAGCACCCGCTGCTGCCGGACAGCTTCATCGTCCAGGGCCGCGGCAATGTCATCGCGTACGAGACCGATCCGGCCGAGACGGCTCTGCTCGGCTACACGAAGGGCGACTGCGCTCGCGCAATCGCGGAGATGTACGAGATCGTGCAGGCGGCCACCGCCCGCTGACGCACGTCGCGTAAGACGAAAAGGCCGGCCCCGCGGAGTGATCCGCGGGGCCGGCCTTAGTCGTGTCCGGGTCAGGCGATGCGCTCGAACACCGCGGCCAGGCCTTGGCCGCCGCCGATGCACATGGTCTCGAGGCCGTAGCGGGCCTCGCGGCGGTCCATCTCGCGCAGCAG
>Ga0131853_10023365_pt1 | contig 11168 bp, 5 predicted proteins | sample TergutLab28metaG_FD_92764 | JGI IMG/M metagenome (GOLD analysis project Ga0131853, IMG submission 92764) | Labiotermes labralis P1 segment gut microbial communities from Petit-Saut dam, French Guiana - Lab288 P1 (version 2) (version 2) | ecosystem: Host-associated > Arthropoda: Insects >...
TAATCACCTATATCATAACTGATCAACTATGGCATAACAGATCAAACGTGACGTAACTGATCAACTGTGCCACAACCAACTGAATTAGGCAATCTCATGTGCAAATAAGGTGTGGTCATATGAGGAGCGAATTTTTAAATGAGTACTACTTTGAGAAAGTTGAGGTAGTCTCTTACAGTGTAAAACTTCCTGAAAAGAAATGGTTAATTAGAAATAACACAATGCTAACACCTTTTTTAATGGTTCAGAATTACACATGTACTGATATTAAATCTCCATGTAAAATCAACCAACAAATTCCCAAATTCTTTAATTGAACACCCTGTGTAGGACATGACTATTCTTCGACATTGCTGACAGCCTGATAATACAAATCTTTATATATCAAAACTGTACTGCTGACAAGAAAGCTGTCTATTCTCCTACAGCGAAAGCTCTTCCAAGCAATGATATAAACATTATTATATAAAAACTGGTGCAAGTCTATTACATGAGTTGTAAACAGCTCTACTACTGCCAGAGATCAGTACAATTTGGTTCACACGTCCTTATGAATGGACCCAAACAGGGCCAGATCTGGCCATATTCATGGGGAAAGGCGAAAAATAAAAAAAGTTTCTAAACAACAGGTACAGAAAATTATTTTGATAAAAGTAAGCAAAGAATTTTTAGCCACCAATTCATCCCCCCTCTGATCTTTAGGGCAACTAGCACATATATGGAAAACAAGAAATGCTACAAATGTTGCGTGGAAAATATTAGAAAAGAGACATCTTTGGAGAACAGTAAGAAACTTGCAGAAGCACAGTGTGAACTGGTGAACTCATCTCAACAATCACATGTAATTTATACACAGGATGGATTAACTGCGGAACAGTCCATAGTGACTGAATATCAACTTAACCTTTTGACGCCTAATGTCAACTATAGTGGTCGTACCGCACCGCTAACCTCTAAAGTTGCATTATATATATTTATTCAACAAATATAGGTACTGAATATTTTAAACATGGTATATATTCTCCTTTTTTTTCCTTCAAAATCAGTTTGTTTCATAATTCTAACATATTTGGTTACTGTATTATTCACATTTTATATACAGGGTGTGCTAAAATAAAAAAAATAATTCCGGCGCCAAAAGATTAAACCTGCTGTTTAAACACGGTCATGCAGAAAAAATACACGGTACAGAAAAGCCAAATTTCAACCCTAAAGTTGTCTGGTTACAATGCAATCGTAATGGGAAGAATCTGACATAAAAGGGACCAGGCATATTCTGGTGATGAAGGCTTTAAATGGATTTCATACACAACTACTATAATTCTGTTCATTCAGTTATGCGGTCACACAGCTTGGTCTCCAACATTAACCCTTTAAACCCCAAATTAAATACCAACTACCATTTGCTGGCATTATTACGAGCTCACCATATTCTCCACATTAGCAGGATAAGGGTTAAGGGAAGAACAGAGCCTAAGGGTTTTTGAGAATAAGGAAGACATTTGCACCTAAGAGAAAGAACTTAAGAGGGGATTGGGCAAAACTATACAAGGATGACATTCATGACTAGCTGTCCCCACCAAATATTTTTTGGGTGATCAAATCAAGAACTGTGAGATGGGGAGGGCATCTGACACTTTGAGGAGAAGAGAAATGCATACACGGTTTTGGTGAGAAAACCTGAAGACAACAGACAACCTGGAAGACTATACATAAATGGCAGAATCAATATTTAAATTGATCTTAAAGATATAGGAGAGGAGGGAGTGGACTGGATTAACCTGGATCGGTATACAGACAAGTGGTGGGCTCTAAGAACAAGGAAATGAACCGTTTTGCTCCACAAGAGGCTGAAAATTTCTTGACTACGTGAGGAATTCTGGCTTCTCAAGAACTCTTGCTCCAAGCAGTTCAAATGTATAAATTAAATCATTCATGATGAAACAGACACCATCAAACAATGAACTGTTTCAAAAAATAAAAGTACAACATAATAATATAGAAGTATACTTAGGCAATCAAACATGGAGTGGTTATCAGTTTGCATGCATGAAAATCAAGAGGTGTACCTGCCAGAAAATGAAATGTTCCTTGATGACAGTCTTGATGGCTTTATTAGACCACACATCACGATTCAGAATCTGACACGAGAACTCCATTACATTCTGCACATTGACCATAAGCCACTTCTCACAGGCTACCCCAGCATCTCGAGCCTGAAAGCATTGTGTGGGTCTCTGGCACCTTGTAACGTAAATGTTGCACAAGTACAAACAATAAAAGCACAATGTGTAGTCATATCTGTTCTTCATGCATGAAATTAGCACACAAAATATTGATGAACTGTGATACCATAAGTCTACTTAAAATGTTGCTATAAGAATTTATTTTGGTTTAGGTTAAGTCCACTATGATACTACTCTACTCAAAGGTCCAACAAGCATTCATCATTCTCCTCCAGAATGATTCACTCCAGATTAAAGGGACACATCATTACTTACTTACTTACTTACTCCATGGTGCAGAGTCCTTCTTGAGAAGCTAACTGGTTTGCAGCTAGTCAAGAAATTCCCCGCATTTCATGGAACCTGATAGTTCATTACCACACTCAAAAGCGTCCGCCACCTGTCTCTATCCTGGGCCAGCCCAATCCAGTCCATATACTCACATCCCACCTCCTGGAAATCCATCCTAATATTATCCACCCATCTATGCCTAGGTCTCCCCAGTGGTCTCCTTCCCTCCGGTTTCCCCTACCAAGACCCTATACACCCCCCTCTCCTCACCCATATGTGCCACATGCCCAGCCCATCTCATTCATCTCGATTTTATCACCTGCACAATATTGGGTGAGGAGTACAAATCATTTAGCTCCTTGTTATGCAATCTCCTCCATTTCCCCATTACCCCATCCCTCCTAGGTCCAAATATTCTCAACACCATGTTCTCAAAAAGGGACACATCATACAAAATACAATGCTTTGAAGATCTACAATTCCTGTGGACACAGGATATAGCTGACCAAAATAAAAACATAGTATTTATATATGGCTTTATCAATAACAGAATTCTCTGTCACTCCAGGCCATAAATTTCTACCACTTAAGTTCTGCAAAGGACGGATACGATGAAGGCACGTCGGCATTTCTTTGTAGTTTGAATATAAGGACACACAGATCACAGTGGATACCACCGTACACAGGCTGTATTAGGAAAATACCCACAATCCTTTTAAGTGTATAATCCAAGTACTGTGAGATTTGTGGTTTGCGCAGCAGAGTTGCTGATGATTCAGGTCTTCTGGTATGTGACAATGTGTCCATGGGCAAGTAGTTTCTGATGTTTCAAAAGAACATAGTTCCCTCATTTCAGTGTCAAACAGTTTAAGAATAATGACAAGAATGCTTGACCTGGATTGCTTGAGCCTGATGATGAAGGTACCATGTTCCTTCAAAATGTCAAGAAATACTTGCCAAATAACACAGATTCACATCACAGATGACCTGATTCTACATTCTGGGTCTTGTTTATGAAACTAAAAACATGACGGGTGTCATCTTATAGTATTCGGGTACATACAGTATAATGGTACTGACTTGGGATGAGAACTGTGTCCTTCACATTGGACTACATTCTGAAAAGAAATAAACCCAACAGCACCAAACACACTGTCCAAGGCCGACAGACACTGCACTGCTACTCTGTGACAATGTCACAACCATACCTACTTGCACACCACTAGGATAAATTGGTCTATGGTGCTTCAGCCTCCCTCCAGACCAGACACCACCTACCTGAGAATTTAAGTTTACTGGGATGTGATGGTGTGCCACTGGGTAACTGGTTCTCTAACCCACTGACACAGCGTCACATCCCAGTAGACTTGAATCCTCAGCTACACCACTGTAAGAACCTCAAACCTCACCATACATCCCATCTGTTTTGGTCCTTTAATGACAGGATTTTGAGGACACCATATTGAATGTATCTCTCTTCTATACATCAGTGACTAAAAAGCATGGAGAAATACATGGACTACGTCACATGCAGCAATTTGTGGCTGCAAGCACACACACACATATCTTGTAGGTTTTATAAAATACAAGCAGATGTTTATGATACCCTGCAAACAGTTTTTCATATTTATATTAGAGTTTAATGACCTCAACTTACATATCACACAATGGAAGTTCATATTAAACGGCTGATTTCAGGTGTACATAGTCTTTGTAAATAAGCATGAGTACATTACATAACAGCAACACATGTAAACAAAATGCTATTTACAAAATCAAAATCTGTGTAATAGCGAAACAATGTATCTTACATTCTGGAATGTTCCTTGGAACATGAGATCCAATGGAGGACGAAACAAGTCTTCCAAACTCCTCTTCTTCGAGGACAAATTAGATCCTGTCATCATTTCTTCTTGTCGACCTGTAAAAATAATGGAATTACTGAAATGACTTCCACTTTCATTTACCTCATAATATGGAAATGAACCACTTGTTACAGGCTTCAAAGAATGTTTAAAATTATTTAAAATATCTTCAATGGTACATAACAGTAGAACATTGGTACTTCCAAAACTTTTGTGTAATACAGGATAAGTTGAATTGGATGGAAAACATGGACTTTATATTTCCTGGTGAATTTGGGTGAACACACAACAAGACAACAACATATCTTACATGTTGATATACTGAAAAATTTTTTAACACCAAACTGTAACAAGGACAACATACCAAAAGGAACACTTGAAATATGTACAATGTGTATCATAATCACTTACTGTCATGTGTATTATAGCAAGTTACAAATAATGGATGCCAGAACCAAACAGAAAGCAAACAAAACCTACCAGAGTGTTTGCATCGTTTGACATCTGCATTTTTAAGCCAAACACAATCAGGAACAAAAATGAAAGAACATGAAAAAAGCATTAACATCACATGAACTGGCAACTAAAGAAGAGGTTTACAGTTACAATGCTGTATGAAATTGAATCTGGTACCCAAGACACGCTACTTACAACAAAAGGGAAACATGTATTCTAAGAGAAATTGTCACTACTGGAAAATCTTACATTCATGATGGGAAGGCTAGTGTCTCTTGCAACAGCCAACATGTCCAAACAAAATTACATACTGCAAGATGTGATATTTTACTGATTGATGTAATTTTGGGGGTGGCCAACCCTGTAGTCTGGTAGAAACGAACATTGTGGAGGAATCTGTTGCCCCCATTTTCAAGGCAGAAGAATAAGATGAACATGGAAAAATGGCACAGACCAAGCAAAACAGAGAACCAGCAGTGAGACTCTCATTAATTTCAACTGTTGTATTTCATGCACTTGTTACTACATGACAATGACAGAGAGCTTTATTGACAGCTGACATGTTACATATAATGACAAAGTACAGGTCACACCTCCCTAATCTGACTCCAGGAGGACCTGGTCAGTACATTATGGCATGTAACACCTTTTACAGGACAAGGGTAAGTAAAGCATTAAGTTATTTCTCGTACAAAACAGTAAATGCTACACCTGAGTCACACCAAGACTGCTTCATGTAAACAAACTCTTCCACGGCAGTGCCAACTAACACACACGAGGACATATTGTGGATGATCAAAACACATAAATATTTATTAAATTTACAATAAACATGCAACAATAATGGCAGAAATGAAAAAAAGGAGCACAAAAGCATGTGACTGGATTCACAATTGGCACAGATGTATTTAGCAGTTTTCATTAAATCATGCCAGATCATGGGGGAGGGGAGGGGGTTGCCAGATCATGTAATTCCAGATTAGGGAGGTGCAACCTGGATTATCTTGGTAAATTGAGTGGGAACAAAAGAAATGGAAAATTTTACAATGTCACTCAACATTTAAGGGTGCTATGGACGCCAGAACAGATTCTCTAGTCATAGGCAACATGAGAACTGAAACTGGGAACACATCAGCCATCTGGGTTTCACATTGTATTTGCTTAATAAAGAGCATACATCACAATGTACAATACTGCAAATTGGCTGGCTGGTGCAGGAAGGGGTACTGCAGGATATAGCATAAAAGTTTTAACATTTTGGAAAATGGCCCAGTCCACATCACTGAGGTTTGGGATAATGAGAAATGTCAGATCAAACCAGATTGTGATTAAACTCTTTGCAGTATCACATTTCTTGCAATATGCTCTTTACTGAAACACACACAGCACGGCCTGTTACTTCAAATCGTAACTTCCTGACATGGCAAGTCAGTAACGTTGTAACAACACAGGTCTTATTCATGTTACAAGGCTACAGGACTTTGAAATGTGAATGAACAAGGACAGGTGGAGATGAAAGCACACAAAAATTAGTGGAAAGGATGGTTCTGTTTACTTCACACAATGTTACAGTGTTACAATGTGCTTACAATAAGTGTTCAAAATGGCTGCCTTTGCCCTAGATATATAGCCTGGCCCATTTTAGCAGGCCTACAGAAATGGGAACATGTCTATTCATTTTGGTAGCACATCTGACTGTGTGTGGAAAGACTCTTCTAGAAGTGCTGGCAGTGAATGTACCAAAATATGAGTGTAAATTTCTCCTGTCAGCCATGGAATATATTGGCCATGCATTCTGCTGAAGGTTACTGGCAAGCGCCAGTACAAATCTCAAAGTTTAAAGTTCAAAGTCCTGTAGCTTTGAAATGACTGCTAATTGGGTCCATGTTGATATGATATTTTTGACTTCATATGAGGTCAGGAATCTAAGCTTGAAGACATGACAGAACATTACCCGACACACTATACATGTGTGTAATACATTTACTGATTTTTCATAGAAGTATTTCCATTAAAAAAACCCACTAGTCCTCCTGGATCAGTCTGATTTCCTACAACTACTGCTTCATTTACAAAATAACACTTAATGACTCTTCATCACTTATGATTCAGAATTCTATCAGTTTTTGTCCAAGACAACAATTTTGTTCTACGTTTTTAGTTGTTATCACAAACTTACGTGTTTCGACCTGGAAATCTCGGAACGAGTCGAACACAGAATGGACTGCTCTCTTGGATCTGCTAGGGTAGCTGTGAAAGAGTGGGGATTCAACAAGAACTTCCCGTTGGGGTAGAATTGGATCCCGAACCTGACTAGAGGAAGATGCTCCATCCTGGTCCTCCAGGAACATGTTGATGGCCATTTCAACATTCCCATGGCAGGCTTCCAGCATCTGCTTTGCAGTTTCTTTTGATGCTCCTACAAAATAGTTGTTGTTGATAAAGCAGCCCTCTGCCCCTCCCCAGTGAGAGTGACAGAGAGAACAGTAGGAGGTTCAGGACAGAACTTACAGAGTACATATTTATATTGCAGATTTCCAGCCCCATAAACTCAAATTTATTGCTGATGCTGATATACGTAAAGTGAGTTTATAACCAAACAGTAAAATACAGTTGGCTCAAACGACAGTGTGCTGGACTAGTGCACTGATGGTCACAGTATGGAATTCTAGAACAGTCAACTTTTTATATTGCTTGTAATTGTAAATACTTTATGGGTCACCATCATTTTAACGTTAGGAATAATCTGTCACTTATGTACACATTATATCTACGTTAAACATGCTGCACATAACCTCAAAGTTTTGCACTACTGCCATGGTTGTTAATAGTTAATTTATAAACATGATAAAGGGCTTACTGTCAGTCTGGCCTACACCACAGATCCACAGTATGCTGAATTAATGTGTTTTTCATTTGGAAATTCCAATCTTCTGGGATACAACACCATGTACATTAGTATACAGGTACCAATATTGTAGGGAAGATGGCTGCCTTGATCTTCAGGGTAGTCTTGGACTAAATGCAATGACTTATTAGTTATCACCAACAAATTAAAAACTAAATACAGATTTTGCAAATCTACCATGCTTTTGTTTTAGATCATAAAGAATATTAACTTCATAAAATGTCTACTGATTACAATGTCACTTATGGACAATAAAGCAACTGGAACTATTGTGAGTCTTTAGAGCTTGGTGTGTCCACTACATTATTACTAACTCAAGGCAAGTTAAAAGCACTGGATTGGGGTGGCCTCTACTGGCATAACATTTACAATATACATCTAAAAAAAAAATGGGAAACACCCAACTGCCACAAGAGTCAAACTCTCCACCACTGTAAAAACCTCAAATACTGCATTATGCTAATATGTCAACTGGCTGAAAATTTGAAATGGATCGAGAGACAGCAGATCATGCTGACATACTCCTAGCAATCCCTAAAGAATATATATGCCCTAGTGACAGATGGAGGATCCCTGCAGATACACATGAATTTTCATGGACTGTGGACAAATGGATATGCAGACCTAGATGACAATAAATGTTGGAAAATCCCCTCTCTGACAGCTGACATATGAAGAAAGAACTCTTCTCTCTGCCTCTCAGCTTATGTAACAATGATATGTTAACTATGTAACATAACATCAAATCAACAACTCAACAGGATGGACTGAGGAGCGCCACAAACAACCTCAATAAGAGTACTGCACCTCTAGATTGATACCCAGTGATATGTGTCATAGCCATCTCAATCTCAAAGACACTGGGCTTAGGCACTAGTGGCTCTGCTGTATGTATTTCTGTCTCACTAACATCATTCAAAAATTGACAGCAATGGTTTGTCCACCTTATAATACTTATACATGCTCTTGCTCAGACAGCACTACAGTTACAACAGCATTACAAGTTGCGTCATGCCAAACAAGATGCTCTTTCTTTGGATTTGAATGCACAGTGTCACATTAAATACAAGGAGATGAGAGTTAAAATTAGCATTTTTTACTTATGTCAACAGAGTTTACCAGTGCACCAAATTTCACTGAAATCCAAAAGAACCAGGTTGAAAAATTCACTTCTTTTTGTTGATTTACCATGCACCAGCTCAACAAAACATATGTAATTCAAACAATGCAGCATCAACTTAGACTAAACTGAACTAACCTAATTTAATGAAATTAAAACAGAATTTTATACAATACAGAGGTGATGCGTATTTGCATCTGAGTATAAGCATTATTTACAGTATTACTTAACATTACTGCACATTTAAATTACCTAATCTATCTTGGTATGGAAATTCAGAACAAACCACTGTAACCACTGTGATTTACCTAATGCAAATGGTTACCATATTAATACAAAGCAATGAATGTAACCTAACCACGATGCAATGCGATACCTGAATGGCCCCTCTTCCCTTCTGCTCCCAAAAGCTCTCTTATTTGCATGTTTTTGCAGACACAAATGATGGGAAAGAAATCATATAGTAGGACAGGACAGAAGCTGATAGAGGAGTAAGAGGGGACTAGACAAAGACTGCTGTGAAAGCCTGCCTATTTTTTGTCATATGAAGAAACTGCTTTGTTCTTCTGTCATGAAGAACAATGCAGTCTGTGCGACATCAACATCAAACCAAAACGTTTCCTGAGGAAACAACATGGTACATTGGCGATTCTGCACTCATTCCGATAATATTATACCTGCATTTGGTTCCTACAACAAGATGACATCATGGTTAAATTAAATGGTAAATCTTAGCATTGGACACTGAAATACACGGTGTGGAAAAACTTCATACCCAAAGTTAGTGAGGTGATAAGGGTGACCAAAACAGAGAGTTATTGTCAAGGAACTACATGTCGGAGATGCATTCTTTTGACATTACAGACCATCAAATTGGGTTCGACTGAGGTTTGAAATTGAGCAAAACCACTGCAGTATCCTCAAAAAAAAAGTTGTACTTCATACCAATTTAGAGCAGATGTTCAAATGTACTGTTACCAACTTTGATACATAGCTGACAAAAATGCAGCAGAGACTGACGTATGCGCAGTACACAAGTGAACTCTTTCTAATACGTGTTGTGGCAAGCTTGGAAAGTAATTTATTTCAAAGGACAAACTCAGAACCTCACAAGCGTGTGTACTGTAGTCAAATAGACTTTAACATGGAGCGTTTTGCCTGGGTAAAACTCCACAACATTCACTTGGTGTACAGTGTGGCGAATGGAAACAGCAGGGAAATGCAGAAGATTTATCATGAGCATTTTCCAAATATAGTGTGTTCAGATTATTGTACATTCGCTTCTGTCAACCATCACCTATTGGAAACTGGTACATCTGCAGTGAACAGGCACAGCACAGGGTGAAGATGATCAGTTCACATGCCAAAATTTGAAGAGTATGTTTTGCAGTGTTGTAGAATCCCTCTACAGCACCTGCACGGTTGGTCACATGGTGTGGGTCGTTGTTTTGTGTGGAATGTTGTATGTGAGCAGGAGCTACATCATTTCCATTGGCAGAAGATGCAGGCTCTACTAGGCCCCAACGATTAACTTTGTCAAAACCAACTTGTTCATTGGTTTGTGCACCAGTGTACATAGAAGCCTGACTTTTCTGCAATGGCGTTCACAGATGAGACCTGCTTCCCCAGAGAGGGGATTTTCAACAGCCACAACAGCCATTTTGTGCCGAAGTAAACCGCCATGCAGCATCTGTTCACTGCCACCAAGAATGATTTGTAGACAACATCCGGGTGGGCGCTGTTAATGAATTGATTGGGCCTTACTTGTTACCCTGATGGCTCAGTGCAAAGATTTACCATGTGTTTCTGGAGGAAAAGCTAACAGAAATGCTGGAGGAAATCCTGTTGTCAGTCAGGAGAAACATGAGGTTCCAGTACAACGGGGCTGCCGCTCACTTTGCACGCGAGGTCTGAGAACATCTCACAACCACTTACAACTGCTGGATAGGACAGGATAAGCCAATGGTTTGGCCTACCAGGTCACCAGACCTCACACCAATGGCCTTCTTCATAAGAGGCCACATTAAAACCTGATTTACACATCGCTAGTTGATTTTAAGAGGATCTTATTGCCTGTATTGTTGAGGCAGCAACAACTATCAGGCAACAACATGGCATTTATGAGCGCACGTTAGTCTCTGCTGCATCGTTGTCGGCTGTGAATCGATGTCGGTGGCCTACGTTTGAACATCTGCTCTAAATTGGTACGAAATACAACTTTTTTTTTTCTGAATATTTCAGTGGTTTTGCTTGATTTCTAACCTTAGTCAGACCCAATTTGACGGTCCGAAGCGCTGCCAGGA
>Ga0131853_10023366_pt1 | contig 11167 bp, 7 predicted proteins | sample TergutLab28metaG_FD_92764 | JGI IMG/M metagenome (GOLD analysis project Ga0131853, IMG submission 92764) | Labiotermes labralis P1 segment gut microbial communities from Petit-Saut dam, French Guiana - Lab288 P1 (version 2) (version 2) | ecosystem: Host-associated > Arthropoda: Insects >...
AGGGCACGCGGTCGCTGTCGAGGCCGCAGCTGCTCAACGCGGTGCAGACCGCATCGACGATGAGCGACTGCTCGGCGGCGACCACGGCGTGCACGTGCTCATGCACCGGATCCTGATGAGTCGAAGTCATCCTTTACCCCGCGTCGGAGTCGTCGTACGACGGCCCGCCCCATCGGTGCCATCCTCGGTCCCCATCCTCGGGACGGGGCACCCGCGCCGGCCGGATGGACCGGTTTCTCCCTAGATTCGGGGATGGGCTCTCGGCGATGGTCCCAGCGCGTACCGCCGGCTCATCCCCAGTTTGGGGCATGCCCGCTCGCGGGCGACGGACCTCGGCGCCGGCCTCCGCTGGACTGGTGGTCGTCGGAAGGGGAACGCCACCATGGCTGCAACGTTGACGAGCGTCACCACCTCGCCGCGCCAGCGGCGGGTCGTACGGGAGACGCCGCTGGGCGGCCTGTCGATCCAGCATCGGCTCGCGCCGCTCGGGGCCGGCTGCTGCTTCGTCGCCGGGGCGCTGCTGCGACCGCCGCTGTGGCTGACGCTGGCGCTCCTGGTCTGCGCCGCCCTGGCGGGCGCGCCCGCGCTCGTACGGCGCAGCCTGGCGATCACCCGGACCCGGACGCAGCCGGCCCGTACGCTGGTCGTCGGGCAGGGCCCCGACATCGCCGAGGAGGCGCTCCGGCTGGGTGCCCGGTCCGGGCACCGGATGGAGGCGGTCGCCTGGTGCGACCCGCTCGGGCTGGAGGAGGCGATGTCGCGCTACCAGCCCGACGTGGTCCTCGCCCTGCCCGGCACCGGCCTGGCCGGGCGGGCGCTGCGCCGGCTCGCCTGGCGGCTCGAGGCCGTCGGCATCCCGCTCGTCGTGGGCAGCCGCCTGGACGACGTCGCCCCGTCGCGGGCCCGGGTCGTCCGGGTCGGCAGCGTGGGGCTGGTCCATGTCCGACCGGCCGCGCGGGCTCGGCTGCACCAGGCGCTCAAGCACCTCTGGGAGCGGACGGCCGCGCTCGCCGGCGGACTCCTGATCGCGCCGCTGCTGCTCCTGATCGCGGTCGCGATCAAGCTCGACTCGCGCGGCCCGGTGATCTTCCGGCAGGTCCGGGTCGGCCGCGCCGGCGAGCCGTTCACGATGCTCAAGTTCCGCACCATGACGGTCGACGCCGAGGCCCACCAGGACGAGCTGTGCAACGACTGCGACGGGGTGCTGTTCAAGAGCCGGCGCGACCCGCGGGTCACCCGGGTCGGCCGGGTGCTGCGGCGGTACTCGCTCGACGAGCTCCCGCAGCTCGGCAACGTGATCCGCGGCCAGATGGCGCTGGTCGGTCCCCGGCCGGCGCTCTTCAGCGAGCTCGACCGCTACGACTCCGATGCGCTGCGCCGGCTCGCCGTCGTCCCGGGCATGACCGGCCTCTGGCAGGTCTCCGGCCGCTCCGACCTGCCCTGGGAAGAGGCGATCCGGCTCGACCTGGACTACGTGGACAACTGGTCGCTGGGCCTCGACGCCCGGATCATCGCGCGTACGGCCCGGGCGGTGCTCGGGCACAGCGGGGCGTACTGAGCGACGAAGCCATCACTCGACCGGGACAAAGCCATCACTCGACCCGGACGGAGCCATCATTCGACGGGCGGCACGGGGACCCGCTGACCGGTCCGGTCGACCCAGCCGATCTGGCGGGCCGGTACGCCGGCGACCAGGGCGAAGTCGGGTACGTCGCGGATCACCACCGAGCCGGCCGCGACCAGCGCCCAGCGGCCGATCGTGACCGGCGCGACGCAGACCGTACGGGCGCCGATGCTGGCGCCCTCCCGGACCGTGACCGCGACGGCGTGCCAGTCCGAGCCGTCCTTCAGCCGGCCGTCCGGGGTGACCGCACGCGGCAGGAGGTCGTTGGTGAAGACCACCGCCGGGCCGACGAAGACGCCGTCGGCGAGCACCGCGGGCTCGTAGACCAGGGCGTGGTTCTGGATCTTGCAGCGGTCGCCGACCACCACGCCGGGGCCGAGGTAGGCGCCGCGGCCGATGATGCACGCGCGCCCGACCCGGACGCCCTCGCGCAGCTGGGCCAGGTGCCAGACCAGGGTGCCCTCGCCGACCACCGCGGTCGGGTCGACGTCGGCGGACGGCTCGATCCGGGCAGTGGTCATGGCAGCAACCAACCGGGTCGCGCCCCGTCGCAGGGCGCGCGCCCGGTCACGTACCCCATTTGGGGGATCAGCGGATCACCGCCGGCGACCAGGCGTCCGGTACGAGGAGCCGCGGCGGGCCGGTGCCGTCGGCGCTCAGCGCCCAGACGTCGGTCACCCCGCCCTCGCCGGCCCGCGGCAGGCCGTAGAGCAGGGTGTCGTCGTCGAGCCACTCGATCTGGTCGTCGACGTTGCGGGTCTCAGCGGTCAGCACGGTCCGCCGCCCGGTGGCCAGGTCGAGGACGGCCGGCGTCCACCAGCTGCCGCGGGCGGGATCGCTGCGGGCCTCCTTGAACGCGATCCGGGTGCCGTCGGGCGAGAGCGAGGGGCACTCGACGTGGTCGGCGATCGTGGTCAGCGTCCGGGTGGCCAGGTCGCCGCGGGCCAGGTAGGTACGGCCGCCGGTGGCGACGGTGACGTAGAAGGTGGTGTCGTCGGGGGCGAAGGTCACGCCCCAGACGTTGCGGTCCGGCGGCGCCACCCGCTTCCCGTCCAGGATCAGCGCGAACCGCTCCAGGTCGCCGTAGCTCGCCCCGCCCACCCGGCGGATGACGGTCCGGGTGGAGAAGCCGGTGGTCAGGTACGAGTCGCCGTTGACGAAGACGGTCGAGGCGGCGAGCGTGCCGTCGGGGGAGAGCCGGGTCCGGCTGGGCAGACCGGGCAGCGGCGTGGCCGCGGTCCGGTGCCAGGCGGCGTCGTAGTCGTCGGCCTCGTAGTGGGTGACCACCCCGGGATCGGTCTTGAGGCAGGTGGCGACGCCCGGGCGGGCGTAGACCCGGTCGCAGACGACACCGGTGAACGCCCGCGGGCCGCCCGGGTCGGCGAGCGAGACCTCGGCGACGGTGCCGTACTCCGCGTCCAGGCCGGTGTGCCGGAAGACGATCCGCGGTCCGGCCTCGATCGCGGCCCGGTCGGCGACCGCGACCGCCGGCGGACGGGTGGCCCGGGTCTGGGCGTGGTGCCACTCGCCGAGCCCGTACGCGGTGGTGGAGGCGGCCACCCCGATCACGACCGCGCCCAGCACGATCCCGCGCCAGCTCATGCCGCCGGCTCCGTACGCCGCAGCACGGTGAGCCCGACCGGCACCGCGGCGAGCAGGGCGAGGCAGACGCCCAGCATCGCCGAGCGCGGCCCGACCGCGTACCAGAGCAGGCCGAAGCCGGTGGAGGCGAGCAGCCGGGCGATCGCGACCGCGGTCTGCGCGGTCGCGATGCCGCTGGTGCGGAGCCGCTCGGGCACGAGCCGACCCGCGACCGCGGGCAGCACGCCGTCGGTGGCGGCGTAGAACACCCCGAGCAGGAGCAGCGCCGAGATCGTCGCCGGCAGCGCGCCCGAGCCGGTCGCGGCGCAGAGGTACGCCCCGGCGAGCGGCAGGTGGCCCAGCACCAGCACCCGGATCCGGCCGACCCGGTCGGCCAGCCGGCCCAGTGGGACGGCCAGGCTCAGGTAGGCCAGGTTCGTCCCCACGTAGAGCACCGGGAACCAGCGAGCCGCGAAGCGGCCCGCGTCCAGCAGCGCGAGGTAGACGAAGCCGTCGCCGACGGTCAGCAGGCCGAGGGTCGCGGTGACCGCGACCGTACGCACCAGGCCGGGCGTCGCCAGCGCCCGCCAGCGGCGCCGGGCCGGTGCGCGGCGTACGGCGCCCGGCGACCGGACCGGCCGGGGAGCGGCCGCCGCGCCGGTCCGGAACGGCACGAACAGGGCCAGCACCGTCACCCCGAGCAGCGCGAACCCGAGGGAGAGGACCAGGATCGTGTGGAACCCGTCCGGGATCTGCCACAGGATCGCGAACGCGACCAGCGGGCCGATGGTGGCCCCGACCGTGTCGAGGGTGCGGTGGACGCCGAACGCCCGGCCTAGCCGCGCGGGCGGCGAGGACGCAGTGATCATCGCGTCGCGAGGAGCGGTACGGATCCCCTTGCCGAACCGGTCCACCGAGACGACCGCGGAGATCGAGCCGAAGCCGTGCGCGCCGAGCAGCAGGACCCGGGCGACCAGGGAGAGGCCGTACCCGGCCAGCGCGACCGGCTGCGGGCGACCGGTCCGGTCGGCGGCCCAGCCGGCCGCGACCCGCACCAGCGCCGACACGCCCTGGTAGAGGCCGTCGACGAAGCCGTACGCCATCGGGGAGAGCCCGACCGCGGCGGTGAGGTAGAGCGGCAGGACGGCGTTGACCGACTCCGAGGAGATGTCGGTCAGCAGGCTGACCACGCCGAGGGTGACGACGACCCGGGCCACCCGCTGTCGCCGGGCCGGAGCACCGGCCGGAGCCTGGGTCGGAGCCTGGGCCGGAGCGCTGACGGGAGAGGCGGCGGCGCCCGGACGGTCGCGCAGCGAGATGTACACGATCAGGCCGTCGCGGTGTGGAGCACCGCGAAGACGGCGTACCCGAGGGTGGTGGCGCTGCGCGCGGTGATGGTCACGGTGACGCTGTCGGCGCCGCGGCGCAGGGCGGCCGTCGGCTGGTTCTCGACGCTGCGGGCGGCGATCTCGGTGAAGCCGCGCGCGGCCAGCCGTACCCGGTAGCGGCGCAGCGGGTCGCACGGTCGCTGGCAGCTCGCGGTCAGGCTGGCCTGGAGCACGTCGCCCGACCCGGCGACGCTGCTGATCGCCACGGTGTGCCCGGCCGGCGGCGCCAGCGCCGCGGGATAGCCCGCGGCCAGGCTGCCGGTGCTGGTCGCCGGCCGCGGCAGCGGGGTCGCGACCAGTGGCGCCCGGGTCGAGCGGACCGGTGGCAGGCCGGGCAGACCCGCGGTCGCGCTCGCCGCCGAGGAGGGCGAGGGCAGGATCTCGCTGCCACCGTGCGTCAGACCGGCGGCGCCACCCGTACGGGCGCCGGTCGGGCTGCTCCCGCCCGCCTCCAGGCCGGGGGTCGCGGTCGGCGCGGCGCCGGTGGTGGCCGGCCCCCCGGCCAGGGAACGGGCCGGGGAGCCGGGCTCCGGGGCGGCGCTGTCCGAGCCGCCGAGTCGGGTGAGCGACCAGGCGAGGGCGCCGACGAGCACGCCCGCGGCGAGCAGTACGACCAGGCGACGGATCGACACGGCATGCTCCCGGGGCGTGAGGTTGGCGGGCCGCACCCGGATCATCGGCTCCTGCTCGGTCCGTCCGGGTGCCGGCCCGCGTCCAGTCCACGACCTGCCGGCCGGCGGGGGAGGGGTGGTGCCCCGCTATCCCCCGATTTGGGGACCACTCAGCTGACCGCGTCGGGGGTCAGGTCCTGCCAGTGGATCGCGGACCACTGCGGCATCCGGTCCTCGCGCAGCGCCTGCCACAGCTCCGCGTCGGCCTGTGGCGCCAGCCGGACCACGCTCTGGTCGCCCTCCCGGCCGAAGCCGGCCACCGGGGCGGTCAGGTAGCTGATGTCGAGGGAGCGCAGGTCGCGCAGCGAGACCACCAGCTGCGCCATGCTCGCCGCCGACCAGCTCGAGTCGATGCTGACGTGCTGGGTGACGGTGCTCAGGAAGGAGTAGAGCATCCGCGGGTTCTTGCGCATCTCGGTGTGCAGGCTGTCCTGCATCAGGGTCCGCAGGAACGCCTGCTGCCGGGCCACCCGGTCCAGGTCGCCGCCGGGCAGGCCGTAGCGCTGCCGCAGGTAGAGCAGCGCCTGGGCGCCGTCCAGGTGGTGCCGCCCGGCCGTCCAGGTGACGTGGTGCTTGGTGTCGGTGACCGTGGCCGGGACGTCGACGTCGACACCGCCGACCGCATCGGTGAGCGCGATGAACCCGGACCAGTCGACCACCGCCAGGTGGTCGATGTGCACCCCGGTGAGCTGCTCGACGGTCGCCACCGCGAGCGAGGGGCCGCCGTACGAGAGCGCGGCGTTGATCTTGCCGTACCCGTGCCCCGGGATCGGCACCCACGAGTCCCGTGGCAGCGAGACCACCGACGCGCTGCGCCGGTCGCCGGCGATGTGCACGATCATCATCGTGTCGGAGCGGTCCGCGCCCGGTGCCCAGGTCGGCGCGGTGGCGTCGGTCCCGGTCGTCGGTACGGCCGAGCGCAGGTCGGTGCCGAGCAGCAGGATGTTGAGCGCGTGCGCGGCGGATCCGCTGGTCGGCTTGGCGGGCCGGTTGCCCAGCCCGTCGAAGACCCCGTCGATCCGGTGCATGTTGTGGTCGAGCCGCCAGCCGACGTACAGCACCGCGCCCATCGGCACCGCGGCCAGGAAGAGCCCGCACGCGAGCAGCCAGAGCACCACCCGGACCAGCGGGCTGCGGCGCTTGCGGGGACGGCGGGTCGACGGCGGCCGGAGGTCGGGCTCGGTCGGCGGCCCGGGGGCGAGGAGATCGGCCAGGGAGGCCCGGATCTCGGCGTCGCGACGCCGGCCGGTGTCGCCGCCGGCGGCCCTGCGCACTGCTCGATCGATGGCGCTGCTCATGGTGCGATCGGACCGCACCGGCGCGTCCCCGGCCGAGGGCGGCGGGGGACCGTACTCAATTGTGGTGACCGGCCCGCGCCATCGGTTCCGCCGTCCCCGGGCGCTGCTCGAATGGCCGGCATGGCATCGGCCAGCGTGATCGTTCCCGCGCATGACGAGGCCGCCCTCCTGGGCGCGACCCTGCGTGCGCTGCTGTCCGATGTCGAGGCCGGAGCACTCGAGGTCGTCGTGGTCGCCAACGGGTGCGGCGACGACACCGCCGCACTGGCCCGGTCGGTGCCGGGCGTACGGGTGCTGGAGATCGCCGAGGCGTCCAAGGCCGCCGCGGTCGCGGTCGGCAACGAGGTGGCCCGTACGTTCCCCCGGGTCCACCTCGACGCCGACTGCGTGATCGCGGGCCCGGATGTGCTGCGGCTGGTACGAGCGGTGACCGAGCCCGGTGTCCTCGCGGCCGGCCCGGCCCGGCGGCTCGACACGGCCGGCGCCTCCTGGTGGGTGCGCGGCTACTACCGGGTCTGGGAGCGGCTGCCCGGCGTCCGCGCCGGTCTCTACGGCCGCGGCGTCGTCGCGCTCTCGGCCGAGGGGCAGCGCCGGGTCGACGGGCTGCCCCGGGTGCAGAGCGACGACCTGGCGATCTCCGAGGCGTTCGCACCGGAGGAGCGGCGGGTCGTACCGGAGGCGGTGGTGGCGATCCGGGTGCCGCGCACCGCCCGCGACCTGCTCCGCCGGCGGGTACGGGTGGCGACCGGGAACCACCAGGCGGACCGGCTCGGCATCCGCCGACCGGGGTCGAGCACGTCGCCCCGGACGCTGGCGCGGATCGCCCGGCGTGAGCCGCGCCTGCTGCCCGCGCTGACCGTCTTCGTGACCACCGCGCTGGCGGCGCGGGCGCTGGCCCAGGGCGCGGTACGGCGCGGCGACTACACCACCTGGCTGCGCGACGAGAGCTCGCGGGCCGGAGATCGGGCCGTAGAGCGAGGAGATCGACGATGACGGCGACATGGACGCGGATGGGCCACCAGGTGGCAGCGGTGGCGGTGCTGGTCCTGGCGGCAGCGTGCCTGGTCGTGCTGGGCGCCGCGCCGCCCAGCGACGCCGCCACCGACCCGTGCGGCGCCAACGGCAACCCGATCGCCTGCGAGAACTCCAAGCCGGGCAGCCCGCCGAGCGCCTGGGAGATCGACGGCGCCGGCGACAGCGACATCCAGGGCTTCTCGACCGACATCAGCGTCAACGCCGGCTCCTCGATCGGCTTCAAGATCGACACCAGCGCCTCGGCGTACACGATCACGATCTTCCGGATGGGCTGGTACGGCGGCAACGGGGCCCGCCAGATCGCGACGGTGACGCCCTCGGCGCGGCTGCCGCAGGTCCAGCCGCCCTGCATCACCGACGCCACCACCGAGCTGACCGACTGCGGCAACTGGGGCGTCTCGGCGACCTGGGCGGTGCCGTCGACCGCGGTCTCCGGCGTGTACATCGCGCATCTCTACCGGGCCGATGACGACGACTCCAGCAACATCACCTTCGTGGTGCGCAACGACGCCAGCCACTCCGCGATCGTCTTCCAGACCTCCGACCCGACGTGGGAGGCGTACAACACCTACGGCGGCGCCGACTTCTACATGGGTGGCGCCAACGGCCGGGCGTACAAGGTCAGCTACAACCGGCCGGTCACCACCCGCGCCGACGAGTCCGGCGGCCAGGACTTCTTCATGGCCAACGAGTACCCGGCGATCCGGTTCCTGGAGCGCAACGGGTACGACATCAGCTACCAGGCCGGGGTCGACACCGACCGCTACGGCAGCCTGATCAAGAACCACAAGGTCTTCCTCTCGGTCGGCCACGACGAGTACTGGAGCGGAGCGCAGCGGGCCAATGTCGAGGCCGCCCGCGACGCCGGCGTGAGCCTGCAGTTCCTCAGCGGCAACGAGGTCTACTGGCGCACCCGGTACGAGCCGTCACTGGACAGCAGCCACACCGCGTACCGCACGCTGGTGACCTACAAGGAGGCCTGGGCGCAGGCCAAGATCGACCCCTCGCCGGAGTCGACCTCGACCTGGCGCGACCCGCGCTACGCCCCGACCTCCCAAGGCGGCGGCCGGCCGGAGAACGCCTTGACCGGCACCATCTTCATGTCCAACTACACCGACCTGCCGCTCACCGTGACCAAGGCCGAGGGCGCGCTCCGGCTGTGGCGCAACACCGGGCTCGCCTCGATGACCGGCGCCTCGACCGCGCTCGCGCCGCACACCGTCGGGTACGAGTCCGACGAGGACCAGGACAACGGCTTCCGGCCGCCGGGGCTGATCGACCTGTCGACCACGACCGGGACGATCGCCGGGCAGTACATGACGGACTACGGCCTCACCACCGGCACCGGGACGACCACACACTCGCTCACCCTCTACAAGGCCGCCAGCGGGGCGCTGGTCTTCAGCGCCGGCACCGTGCAGTGGTCATGGGGCCTGGACGACTACCACGACACCCCGTACGCCTATGCGCCCGCCGACGCGCGGATGCAGCAGGCGGAGGTCAACCTGATGGCCGACATGGGCGTCCAGCCGACCACCCTGATGAGCGGGCTGGTGGCGGCGACCAAGTCGGCCGACACCACCGGCCCGACGGTGACGATCGGCTCACCGGCCGCCGGCACGGCGATCGCCAACGGCACCCGGGTCACCGTGACCGGCACCGCCACCGACCCGTCGAGCCCGGGACTGCTCGGGATCGGCGCCGTGGTCGGGGGCGTGGTCGCCGGCGTCGAGTACTCCCTCGACGGCGGCGCCAGCTGGCATCCCGCGCAGGGCACCACCTCGTGGAGCTTCACCTACACCCAGCACGGCATCGGGTCGGTGCCGCTGCAGGTCCGGGCGGTCGACGACAGCGCCAACATCGGGGCCAGCGTCAGCCGCTCCTTCACGGTCGCGTGCCCGTGCAGCGTCTTCGGCGCCACCCCGATCCCGACCACCTGGACCGCGGTCACCGGACCGGCGACCCTGACCGACGCCGACACCTCGGCGGTCGAGCTCGGGCTGCGCTTCAGCCCGCAGAACGACGGCTTCGTCACCGGGGTGCGGTTCTACAAGTCCGCGAGCAACACCGGGACCCACGTCGGGTCGCTGTGGGACAGCTCCGGGCAGCGCCTGGCCAGCGTCACCTTCAGCGGCGAGACCGCCTCCGGCTGGCAGCAGGCCACCTTCGGCAGCGCGGTCGCGGTGTCGGCCGGAGCGACGTACACGGTCTCCTACACCGCGCCCAACGGGCACTACACCGACCAGGGCTGGGCCTTCTCCGAGGCCGGCGTCATTGCGACACCGCTCCAGGTCGCGGGCGGGTACGGCGCGGCCCCGGCCGGGGTGTACGCCAACGCCGGGCAGTTCCCGCAGCTGAGCTACCACAACACCAACTACTACGTGGACGCCCTCTTCAGCACGACCGACAGCTCGCCGCTGGTCGCCACCAACCCGTGGCCGGCGGTGGACGCCGGCTCGGTCGCACCGACCACCACGATCGGGGCGAAGCTCTCCAAGCCGGTCACCGCGGCCAGCGTCGCGGTCAGCGTCAAGGACGCCAACGGGGTCGCCGTCGCCGGCACCACCAGCTACGACAGCACCAGCCGGACCGTGACGTTCACCCCGGCGAAGGCGCTGAACGGCTTCGTGAAGTACACCGTCACGCTGAGCGCGACCGACCCGACCGGCATCGCGCTGAGCACCGGGAAGAGCTGGTCGTTCACCACCGCCGCGCCTCAGGGCGCGCCCGGGGTCTGCCCGTGCAGCCTGTTCTCCGACAGCAAGGTCCCGGTCACCCTGGAGGCCGCCGACCCGCAGCAGGTCACCCTGGGCGTCTCCTTCACCTCCGACACCGCCGGCACCATCACCGCGGTCCGGTTCTACAAGGGCCCGAACAACACTGGCACCCACACCGGCACGCTGTGGTCGGCGAACGGGACCAAGCTCGCCGAGGGCACCTTCACTGGCGAGCCGAGCTCGGGCTGGGCGACGCTGACCTTCGCCACCCCTGTCAGCATCCTGGCGAACACCACGTACGTGGCGTCCTACCGCACCCAGGTGGGGGAGTACTCCCTCGACCCGAACGGGTTCGCCGCGGCCAACCTCTCGTACGGCCCGCTCCATGTGGGCTCGACCGCGGGCGCGTACGTCTACGGCGCCGGCTTCCCCTCGGTCGCGACCGCGAACAACTATCTGGTCGACGTGGTCTTCCAGAAGGCCACCCCGACCGAGACGGTGGTCTCCCGGAGCCCGGTCGGCGGGGCCGTGGACGTCCCGCGCGGAGCGGCGACCAGCATCACCCTGTCCGCGCCGCTGGCCACCGGCTTCACGATGGGACTGAGCGCGGGCGGCACCGCGCTGGCCGGCTCGGCGACCCTGGACGCCAGCGGCACCACCCTGACCTTCACCCCGAGCAGCCCGATGCCGGCCGACAGCGACGTCACCGCGACCGTGTCCGGCCTGGTCTCGACCGACGGCGTCACGGTGCCGACCCAGACCTGGACCTTCCACACCCATGCCGTCGACGCGACCGGCACGGAGTCGCTGTTCGGCAGCCAGGTGCCGCAGGTCGTCTCCGCCGACGACAGCG
>Ga0131853_10023368_pt1 | contig 11167 bp, 10 predicted proteins | sample TergutLab28metaG_FD_92764 | JGI IMG/M metagenome (GOLD analysis project Ga0131853, IMG submission 92764) | Labiotermes labralis P1 segment gut microbial communities from Petit-Saut dam, French Guiana - Lab288 P1 (version 2) (version 2) | ecosystem: Host-associated > Arthropoda: Insects >...
CCAGGCCAACGACAACTACCAGCAGGCCGAGGCCCAGAACTCCCAGCGCTGGGGCTAGACCTCGCGCAGGCGCAGCGGCCGGCCGGCGTTGGAGCCGGACGGCCGCTTGCAGCCGTTGTCTTGCGTGGCCAGAGAGATTGGTTTTGCTATGGGCATCATTGGTGACATTGAGAACCCCGGGCAGGCGTCCGCCGGGCAGTCCGGGCAGCCGGAGTTCGCGCCGGCCCCGTCCGTGAACGGCGGCCCGGCCGGGCCGGCCGAGGCCGCGGCGTGGCAGACGCCGCCGGACGCGAGCGGCAGCGGGCAGCTCACGGTCCACCGGGACGTGCTGCGCTCGATCGCCAGCCGCATGCACTCGGACGTGGCCGACCTGGACGCCGCCGTCCAGCGGGTGCGCAACGCCGGGGCCAGCCTCGGATCCTTCACCGGCTGGACGACCGGCAACGCGTTCGGCGGCAACGTGGCGAGCGCCTGCGCCGGCTTCGGGCAGATCGGCACCCACGCCAGCGACACTCATCACGAGGCCGCGAAGAGCCTCACCGACACCGCCTCCTCCTATGACGACACCGAGGCGGCCAACAGCCAGGCCATCCGGAAGCTCAACTCCGGCGTACACCCGGGCGGGATCTGATCCATGGACATCGTGAACTCCAGCGCCGGGACGTCCGGCGCCGGCGCCAGTGCCGCCGGGTCCCCCGGTGCCGTCTCCGCCGTCGCTGACCCGGCCGCTGCTGACCCGGCCGCCGCCGCGGGCCAGGCCTCCGTCGGCTCGCCCGGCGCCAGCTCGCCCGGAGCCTTCTCGGCTGCCCCCGGACGGCTCAGCGTAGGCACCCCGGTCCTTGACGTGAAGGTCCACCCGGTGGCCCCGTCCTCGACCAGCGGGATGGAAGCCAGCGAGGTCATGAACATCCTGCACAACCTCGATGTGGAGGGTGTCCGGGAAGCGGCCAGCGCGCACACGGCCCTGGCCGGGACGCTCGAGCGGATCGCGGAGAACCTGGTCGCCAACGGCCAGACGCTGGCCGGAGGCTGGCAGGGCGACGCCGCGCAGGCGGCGGTGACCAAGTTCCAGCAGATGCACGCCCAGACCTCGCAGATCGCGGCCCAGGCGAAGCAGACCGGCCAGGTCCTGGAGTGGACCGCCGGCGTCATGGAGAAGTACCGCGACCTGCCGGCCCCGCTGGGCGAGGCCGCTCCCCCGGCCGGGCAGGCCAGCAGCGTCACCATCGGCGACGTCATCGCCGCCGTCGCGGGGGCCGGCGCTCCCGGCGCCGCGCACAAGGCCCGGGCCAACGCCCAGGCCCAGAAGTACCTGGACGAGCTGAACCAGCACCTGGTCACGGCGAACAGTTCCCTGCCGTCCTCCATCGGGCACTCCACCGGCGTCTCGTCTGCGGGCTCGGCGCACGCCGGTACCGCCGCGGGCGGTCCCGGCGGCGGTACCGGCCCCTCCGGCGGCGGGCCTGCGTCCGGCAGCCCGTACCCGGGTGCCAGGACCGGCGCCGTCACTGGCACCGGTTCCGGTGCGGGCCGCCCGTCCGGGGCGCCCGCGCCGACCTTCACCCCGGTGCATCCGACGTCCACGGCCGCGCTGCAGAGTTCCGCGGTCCCGGGCGGACCGGCCACGCTGCCCGCCCCGGCACCCGCGCCGGCCGCTCCCAGCGGCGGCGCCCTGCCGCCGGTCGTGCCCGTCGGACCGGTCTCCGGCTCCGCCGAGCCCTCGGGCGCCAGCCTGGGCAACACCACGGACGAGGACTCGACCGAGGGCGAGTCCACGCTCGCCGCCGAGGAGCAGACCGGCGCCGGCAACGGCGAATCCACGATCGGCGACCGGAAGCAGGACGGCGAGGGCGCGGGGCTCCCGATGATGGGCGCCCCGGGCACCGGCCAGCCGGAGCGGGAACGCCAGCGGGAGAGCTGGATGAACGAGGAGCGGAACATCTGGGGCGTGCCGCACAGCACCGTCGGCTCGGAAATCGACGGTCATTAAGGTGCGTTGAGGCTGTCAGACGGCGGGTATCACGGCTGGGTGAAGAACCAGCGGCCGTGATACCCGCCGCTTTTTCATGCGGTCGTGCGCATAAGAGACGTATTGAGATTGGCAGGTATGAGCGACGTGGCGAGGCGTCTCCGGGGCCCCCGGAGGCTAGCGATGACGGCGGCCGCACTGGCGGCCGTTTGCGGGTTGGCTCTTCCGGCCACGGCGGCGCGGGCCGGGACGTCCGGGTACGCACCGCCCGCGGCCGAGTGGTGGATGACTAGCTGGTCGGTGCCGCAGCAGGTGTGGCCGGTCACCCAGGGCGCCGGTACCACGGTCGCCGTCCTCGACAGCGGGGTCGCGGCCACCGCCCCGGACCTGAAGGGCACCGTGCTCGCCGGCACCGACACGGTGACCCCCGGCGGCGACGGCGACCGGGACTACGCTCCGGCTCCCGGGCACGGAACCCTCTCCGCGGAGATGATCGCCGGCCAGGGCACCGGCGGCGGCCCGGTGGGGCTCGCCCCGCGCGCCAGGATCCTGCCGGTCCGCGTCGACGGGCCCGGTCCCGCGTCACCCGCGAGCGTCCCCGCCGGCATCCGGTACGCCGTGCAGCACGGGGCCAGTGTCATCAGCCTTTCGTTCGGCATCCGCTACCAGTCCGCTACCTTCTGCGAGCCGCCCGTGCAGGCCGCCGTCTCCTACGCGCTCGCGCACAACGTCGTGGTGGTGGCCGACGCGGGCGACGCCAGTCCGGGCAGCAAAGGCCTCGTCGAGCCCGCTTCCTGCTCGGGCGCCCTCGCCGTCGGCGGTATCGAGCCCACCGGGAAACTGTGGGCGCACAGCACCCTGGCGCCCTACGTCTCGGTCGCCGCGCCCGCCGACCGCGTTCCCGTCACCGGCCCGGCCGGGCAGCCGGGGACCGCGTCCGGCACCAGCTACTCGGCCTCGCTGGTCGCGGCGACCGCCGCCCTGATCCGGTCCAGGTACCCGAAGATGCCCTGGTACCAGGTGGACCAGCGGATCATCGGCACGACGGCCAGCGTGCCGCCGGCGGAGAACAATGACTACGGCTTCGGGTACGGCTACGGAATCCTGAATGTCGCCCACGCGGTCAACGCGTCGAAGTACCCGGTGCCCGCCTCGGCCCCGAACCCCCCGTACATCCGGTACGTGGCCTGGCTGAACACCATGAACGGCCAGGCCTGGGCGCAGGCCAACGGCGTTACGGTCCCCGCCCCCGGCGGGGTCTCCGGAAACAGCGGCAGCACGACCCTGCCCGCCCAGGTCAGGAAACTGCTCACCCGCGGCCACCTGCTCGCCGGCGGCGTCATCGCGGCGATCGTCGTCCTCGTGCTGACCGCGGCCCTCTTGCTGATCCTGCGCGCCCGCCGCAAGCGCCGCCTCGCCGGCCCGGCCGACCCCGCCTGGCCCGCCGGGGTGCCCGGCTCGCCGGACGCGCCCAGCGCGTTCGAGACACCTGAGGCGTTCCCGGTGCCGGTCCCGGACACAGAGGCCGAGCCCGAGGCCGAGACCGCGCAGCGGCCTCAGGACTCCCCCGGTACCTGAGGAGGGGTCCGGGGCGGGGGGAAACCCTGATCCGTTAGGTCCCGGCGGGCCTCTCGATCGTGATCACCGCGGTGTAGCCATCGCTCTCGATCGGCTTGGCCACCTCGACCCGGAGCCAGCTCAGCTCGTGATCGGCGATCAGGCGGTCGGCCACGCGCTCGGCGGCCGTCTCGATCAGCTGGAACTTGCCCTCGGTGACCACTGTCTTGACCGTCGCGGCGATCTTCGAGTAGTCAAGGGCGTCATCGATCGCGTCGCTCGCCGCCGCCTTGGCCACGTCCGAGGCCATGTCGATGTTGAAGACCAGCGTCTGCTCGGTCTTCCGTTCCCAGTCGTAGATCCCGATTATCGCGTCGATATTCAGGTCGATGATCGATACGGTGTCCGCCACCCATTGATGGTAGATGCACCGAAACCGTGCCCGGCACGCGGTCGGCTGGGCCAGCATGGAATCCATGGAGTTGCGGGACGAAGAGCTGCGAGAAGAGGCCGAGCGGCATCTGCGGGCCCTGGCCGGGGACCACGCGCGGCTGCGGGAGGACCAGTGGACCGCGATCCGGGCGCTCGCCGTGCGGCGGCGGAGGGCCCTGGTCGTGCAGCGGACCGGCTGGGGAAAGTCCGCCGTGTACTTCGTCGCCACGGCCCTGCTGCGGGAACGCGGGGCGGGGCCGACCGTGATCGTGTCCCCGCTGCTGGCCCTGATGCGCAACCAGGTCGAGTCCGCGGCCCGGGCGGGCATCCGGGCGCGGACCGTCAACTCCTCCAACATCGACGCGTGGTCGGAGATCTACGAGGAGATCGCGGCCGGGGACGTGGACGTCCTGCTGGTGAGCCCCGAACGGCTGAACAACCCGTCCTTCCGCGACCAGGTGCTGCCGGCCCTGTCCAAGGCGGCCGGGCTCGTCGTGATCGACGAGGCGCACTGCATCTCGGACTGGGGACACGATTTCCGGCCTGACTACCGCCGGATCCGGACGCTGCTGGCGGACCTGCCCGCCGGGATCCCGGTCCTGGCGACCACGGCCACCGCGAACGCCCGCGTGACCACCGACGTGGCCGAGCAGCTTGGCGGGGGCCTGTCCTCCGACGACCCCGATGACGGCGTCCTCGTGCTCCGCGGGGAACTGGACCGGGAATCGCTGCGCCTGGCCGTGGCGGAGCTCCCGTCCGTCCACCAGCGGCTCGGCTGGCTCGCCGGGCGGCTGCTGTCGGACGAGCTCCCCGGATCCGGGATCATCTACACGCTCACGGTCGCCGCGGCCTACGACACGGCCGCGTTCCTGCGCGACCAGGGGCTGGCGGTCACCGCCTACAGCGGCAAGGACGATCCGGCCACCCGCCTGGCGGCCGAGGAGGATCTCCAGGCCAACCGGGTCAAGGCCCTGGTCGCGACCAGCGCGCTCGGCATGGGCTTCGACAAGCCGGACCTCGGGTTCGTCGTCCACCTCGGGGCGCCGCAGTCCCCGGTCGCGTACTACCAGCAGATCGGGCGGGCGGGCCGCGGAGTGGAATCGGCCGAGGTCGTGCTGCTGCCCGGGCGGGAGGACCGGGAGATCTGGGCCTACTTCGCGTCCCTGGCGTTTCCGCCGGAACAGCAGGTCCGCGCCGCCTTGGCCGCCCTGGCCGACGCCGGGCGCCCCCTGTCCACCACCGCGCTGGAGACCCGCGTCGACCTGTCCCGGGGACGGCTGGAGTCCATGCTGAAGGTCCTCGACGTGGACGGCGCGGTACGCCGGGTCAGCGGCGGCTGGGAGTCGACCGGCCTGCCGTGGGCCTACGACGAGGAACGGTACGCCAGGGTGGCCGCCGAGCGGAGCCGGGAGCAGCGGGCAATGCTCTCCTACGTCGCCGCGGAAGGCTGCCGGATGGAGTACCTGCGCCGCCAGCTGGACGACGAGGGGGCCGCGCCGTGCGGCCGGTGCGACAACTGCACGGGGAAGCACTGGGACACCGGCCCGGGCGCCGCCGAGGCCGACACCGAGCGCGCCGCGGCGGCCCGGGAACGGCTTCTGCGCCCCGGCGTCGAGGTCGAACCCCGCAAGATGTGGCCGTCCGGGGTCAAGGACCTCGGAGTCGCCGTCGCGTCCAGCAAGATCGGTCCCGCGCTGCGGGCCGAGCCCGGCCGGGCCCTCGGGCGGCTGACCGACGCCGGCTGGGGCACCACGCTGCGGTCGCTACTGTCGGATCAGGCCTCCGACGGGCCGGTCCCGGACCAGGTGTTCGACGCGGTGGTGAAGGTGCTGACGGCCTGGGACTGGGCCGAGCGCCCGGCTTGCGTGGTCACGCTGCCGTCGGCGTCCCGGCCGGAACTGATCGCCAGCCTCGGGCAGCGGCTCGCCGCCGTCGGACGGCTGTCCTACCTCGGTGCCCTGGCCTACGCCACCGCGGACGGCCCCGGTCCCCGCCGGCACAACAGCGCCCAGCGGGTCCAGTCGCTGTGGAACGCGTTCGGGGTCCCGGACGAGCTGCGCGCGGCGCTGGAGGAGGCCAGCGGGCCGGTGCTGCTCGTCGACGACCGGATCGAGTCCGGCTGGACGATGACCGTGGCCGCGAAGCTGCTCCGCGAGGCCGGCGCGCCGGCCGTTCTCCCCCTGGCCCTCGCCGTCACGACCGGCTAAGGCCGTTCCGCTTATGTTCGCGACTCGTGTTGTCATCACAGCGGGAACCGCGAACTTAACGGGTCAGGCGACGAAGGGCTCGGCGCCGGTGTCGCTGATCATGGGGCGCCCGGCGACGGCCCAGCCGGTCATTCCGTCGGAGACGTTGACCGCCTTCCAGCCGGCGCCGGTCAGCGCCTGCGTCGCGTAGGCCGAACGCGCTCCCGACCGGCAGATCACGTACACGTCGCGGTCCCGCGGGATCTCGGCGCTGCGGTCGTTCAGCTCGGCCAGGCGGACATGGACGGCGGCCGGCGCGTGCCCCGCGGCCCATTCGTCGTCCTCGCGGACGTCGAGCAGGTAAACCCCGTCGGGCACGTTCGCCGACATCACCTGGGGGTGGTCATCGTCGGACTGGAACACGATCCTTCTCCTCTGGGGGCGGGGTAGCAGGCACGCTAACTGTATCGCTCGGCGGCCCCCCGGGAATAGTTGCCCTGGGGCAAGCAGTTAGGACACCCGTGCCGGTTCAGGAAAGCAGCGATAGCAACGTCAATGCCGCCCCGCTTCAGTCAACGGGCATCTCCCCGGGGCTGGTTCGCCTCATGGCGGTCACCTGTGCCGTAACGGTGGCGAACCTGTACTACGCGCAGCCTCTGCTGCACGTCATCGCCTCCGGGCTGCGGGTCAGCGGAAGCTCCGCTTCGCTGCTGGTCACGGTGAGCCAGCTTGGCTACGCGGCCGGCATGCTATTCATCGTCCCGGCCGGGGACATCATGCGCCGCCGCCCGCTGCTGACCGGCCTGCTGGCCGTCTGCGCGGTGGCCATGGCCGGCTGCGCGGTCTCCCCGGACCTGCCGGTGCTCGCCGCGGCCGCGATGGCTTCCGGCATCACCTCGGTCGTCGTGCAGATGCTCGTCCCGTACGCCGCGACGCTGGCCGGCGACAATGAGCGCGGCAAGGTCATCGGCACCCTGATGGGCGGCCTGCTGATCGGCATCCTGCTGTCCCGCACCTTCGCCAGCGGCATCTCCCAGGTCGCCGGGTGGCGCGCGGTGTACGCGGTCGCCGCCGTGGCTATCGCGGCCAACGCGATCGCGCTGCGCAAGGCCCTGCCCGACCACGGCAGGCAGCTGGCGATCTCCTACGGCGAGCAGATGCGCGGCGTACTCGACGTCGTACGGTCCGAGCCGGTGCTGCGCTGGCGCAGCCTGATCGCGGCCTGCGGGTTCGGGACGTTCGGCTGCTTCTGGACCACGATCACGTTCCTGCTGTCCGGCCCGGAGTACGGCTTCAACCAGCTGGAGATCGGCCTGTTCGCCCTGGTCGGGGCGGCGGGGGCCGCTACCGCGATGTTCGGCGGGCGCCAGCTTGACGCGAGGCCGCACCTGCGCTGGCGGGTGACCGGCGTGGCCATGGGCCTGCTGGTGCTTTCCTATCTCCCGATCGGCTTCGCCGGGGCCCACGCCGGCGCGCCCGGCCTGGTGCTGCTCGTGATCGGCGTGCTGCTGATGGACGCCTGCGTGCAGGGCTCGCACGTCACCAACCAGTCGGTGATCTACGAGCTGTCGCCCGGGGCGCGTTCCCGCATCACCACCGTGTACATCACCACGATGTTCGCCGGCGGCGCGATCGGCTCGGCCCTGGGAGCGCAGGCCTACGCCCGCTGGGGCTGGACCGGCGCGGTGATCACCGCCGCCATCCTCCCGGCCCTCGGCCTCCTGTGCTGGCTCGCCTCCCGCCGCCACGAGGTCAAGACCCGCTAAGCCCCAACGGGTCTTCGGTACCGCGGCGCTACAAAGCAGTTCTCTTCCGCCCGCGCAGGAGGGCCGTAAGGGCGGTGACGCCGAAGATGCTCCCGGCGGCGGCCTCGACCGGGGCCCGCTGCTGGGACTCTTGCTGGATGCCCGCGTGAAACCGGTTCACGCACTCCGGCCACGGTGACCAGCCGAACGCCAGCCGGCAGGGCTTGTCGGCGTCGGGCAGGGCCGCGCCGGCCATGCCGGCCAGCACGGTCAGCCGGCGTCCGGGCGGGGCCGCCGCGGTAAGCGCGCCCATGATGGCCAGGCCGGCGATTCCGTCCCGGACCGCGATGTGCAGGAAGTGGTCGTAGTCCCGCCAGTCGCCCCAGTGCGGCACCGCGTCGAGCGCGAAATGCGAGGCCACGCCCAGGGCGAATGCCTGCCCCGGCCCGCGCGCCACGGATCCGATTACCGCGCCGGACAGGACATGATTGGTCACGAGCATGGACTAAAGGTACCGGCGGGGCGATCTTGCCTCGGGCGGCCCCGGGAAACGACTCGGCGGGAGGGCTCCCACTCCTGATAGCTTTTCGAATGGCAGACGCCATACCGCCGGAGGAGACCAGACCCCATCATGCTGGACAAACGATTCATCAGGGAGAACCCGGACGCCGTCAAGGAGGCGGTCCGGGTCAAGGGCATCAGTGTCGACGTCGACGAGCTGCTCAGCCTGGACAAGTCCAGTCGCGAACTGCAGGGTGAGCTGGACGATGCCCAGGCACTCCGGAAGAGCCGCTCCAAGGAGTTCGCCAAGGCGGACGAGGAGACCCGGGTTCAGCTCCGCGCCCAGCAGGTGGAGCAGGACGCCCACCTCAAGGAGGTGCGCGAGCAGCTCGCCAGTGTCAACGAGCAGCTGCAGTCGCTCATGCTGATGACCCCCACAGTCCCGTGGGAGGGCTCCCCGGTCGGCCCCGACGAGTCGGCCAACACGGTGATCCGCACGTGGGGCGAGCCGCCGAAGTTCGACTTCGAGCCGGCCGACCACGTGGAGCTGCTCGAGTCGCGGGACTGGGCCGAGTTCGGCCGGGCCCGGAAGGTCGCCGGGGAGCGCGCCTACGCGCTGACCGGCGAGATGGTGCTCCTGGAGCGCGCGCTGCTCTCCTACGCCCTCGACCACCTGGTCGAGAAGGGTTCCAAGGTCATCTCCGTCCCGTCGCTGGTCCGGGACGAGGCGCTCATCGGCACCGGGCAGTTCCCGGCGCACCGCGAGGAGACGTACTCGATCGGCGCCGACGACCTGTACCTGGCCGGGACCGCGGAGGTGGCCCTGGTCGGCCTGCACTCCGGCGAGATCCTCGACCTCAGGGAACTGCCGATCCGGTACGCGGGCATCTCGCCGTGCTTCCGCCGCGAGGCGGGCAGCGCCGGCCGTGACGTGCGCGGGCTGCTGCGGGTGCATCAGTTCGAGAAGGTCGAGCAGTTCGTGATCTGCACCGCCGACGAGGCGGAGTCCGACCGCTGGCACGCCGAACTGCTCGGCGTGGCTGAGCACCTGCTGCAGGGCCTGGGCCTGGCCTACCAGGTGCTGGAGAACTCCACCGGCGACATGGGCGCGGGCAAGTACCGGATGAACGACATCGACACGTGGTTCCCGTCCCTGGGCAAGTACCGGGAAACGCACAGCTGCTCGTCGCTGCATGACTGGCAGGCGCGCCGGGCCAACCTCCGGTATCGCGACGCCGACGGCAAGGTCCGGTTCGCCTACACGCTGAACAACACGGCGATCGCCACTCCCCGGCTGCTGGCCGCGGTGGTGGAGAACTACCAGACGGCCGACAAGCGAGTCCGGGTTCCGGAAGTGCTCCGGCCGTATCTTGGTGGCCGGGAAGAGCTTTAGCGAGGAGGGCCGTGCGTCGTGAGTTCGGGGCGTCGTACGCTGCGAGGCGTGGGACTCGAAGCTAACCGCATGGCTGAGCTCGCCGGGCGGCCGCTCGGCGAGCTGAGCCGGCGTGATGTCGGAATAGCACTGCTAAGCGTGCCCGCCGAGGAGGCGCTGGCGTCGTTGCCGGGACTGCGACGGGCTCTTCTCGCGGCGGGCAATCCGCTCTCCGCGCCGTTCTGGCATACGGCTGAGGCGATCCTGGCCAAGATCTCCGATCATGAGGCGACGGTGGGCGACGTGCACGGCTGGCTGGAGGCCACCGGCACGGAGCCCACCGCGATCATCGGACTGCACGTGTGGGAGGAACCCGCGAACCGAAGCCCGCTGCAGGACGAGATGCACGGGCGGCTGGTGCGTCACCTGGAGGAGCGCCTGGCCGCCGGGGACATCGACCCGGACCAGCTGGCCGAGGGCGACGACGAGGCCCGGCGGGCCTATCTCGCGATCCAGGAGCGCTGGATGACGTCGGCGCTGCCGGACGGCCGGGTGCCGATGAACGTGCTGCTGGACGAGCAGGACGAGGCGTTCCTCGCCGACTGGGAAGCCGCCGAGGCGGACGCGCTGACCGGCCTGCGCTCGGTGCTGGACGCGGCCGGGGAACGGCCGCTGCCCAAGGCCGACCTCGAGACCGCGGCCGCGAAGCTGCGGGCGGACGTCGCGCGTCCCGGGTGGCCGGGGCAGATGCTGGTCTCGTTCAGCGGACGGCACTCCGGGACCCTGCCCGGCGACGACGGCGAACTCTGGCTGGCGCTGGCCGCCTCGGTCGCGTCCCCGCAGGGCGACCCCCTGTCGGACGCCGACCGGGAGTACGCCCGGGCCATGGAGTGGGCCGAGGACGAGCCGGAGCCCGGCGACGAGGACGAGCCCGGCGAGACGGCCGCGGCGCTGGCGGCGGTCTGCGCGCTCGATCATGACGACTGGCTCGCGGTCATCACGGCCCTGGTCAACGGCGGCCCCGGGACGGCCGCGTCGGCCGCGGACCTGGCCCGCTACGTGCGGGACTACGACCCGTCGCCGTCACCGGCCGGGTTCGACGCCGACGACGCGGACGCGGACGCCGCCGACGACGACTTCGACGAGCTCAGCATCGAGGGCCTGTTCCTGCACGTGACCGCGATGTGGAGCGTGCTCGGGGCGATCGATGACGACGACCGCCTGACCGCGCTCGGCTGGTGGGGCCTCCCCGAGGCCATGCGCCAGGCCTGGTCTGGCTAGCGACACCAACGCCACCATCACCGCACCCCGGCAGCGGCACCAACGGGACCTTCGCGGGCGCTATAGCGACACCTCCGGTCCCGTTGCGGGCGGGGGCGGATCGGGTGGGGGCGGATGGGGCGGG